>PDWI01007993.1_pt1 | contig 12600 bp, 9 predicted proteins | sample 1430891 | NCBI WGS metagenome assembly PDWI01 (sample SAMN01162508, study PRJNA174530) | Oral metagenome, whole genome shotgun sequencing project. | biome: Marine environment; feature: Marine mammal; material: Swab sample of the gingival sulcus; isolation source: swab sample of gingival sulcus... | reverse complement strand
GATTTTTCTATTTTGTATGGCAATTTGAATTCAAAGGCAATCTCTTTGTCAGGATATATGATAAAAGGTTTTGAAAATTGCAATATTCCGGCAGTGTATTCATTGACGAGTTTATTTTTTCTCCAGCCTCTTACATATTTTTCTATCAATTTTATCGTTATGGAATTTACTTTTTGCTTCGATTTTGAAGTAAGTATTATTTTCCCCACCAACAATTCTTCATCACAACTAAACTTTTCAGGTAATTCCAAATCCATTTTTACACTTTCTATACCTAGAAAGTCTTTTACTTTTCCTATCATCTATTTCGTTGTTTTGTACGGTATATAAACTAAAAATCATCATAATTAGTTCTTTTCAGAGACTCTATCTCCTTGCTTTAACTTTTTAGAAACAATATTATATGGTCCTGTAACTACCTTCATGCTATCTTCCAAGCCTTCTACTATTTCTATGTAGTTATCGTCTTGAATTCCAGTTTTAACTTTCACCTTTTGAACAGTATCATTACGAACGATAAAGACTACCTCCTCCAAATCATCATTATTGATTTCGTCCTTCTTCCTTTCTTCTTTTTTATCTTCATTAATCGCTCTTGTAGTAACTGCCTGAATTGGTACACTTACGACATTTTTCTTACTGGTGGTAAAAATATCAACAGTTGCAGACATTCCGGGTCTAAATGGAAAGGCTTTTGACTTATCAGCTAGCAAATCAGAGTAAGAATTTTTGTTAATTCTGATTTTAACTATAAAGTTAGTAACTCTATCGGAGTTTAGAGCTCCACTCGAAATATTGGAAGAAGAATTGGCGACCTCAAATACTTCTCCTGTGAATTTCCTATCGACATAAGCATCTACCTCTATAACTGCAGAATCCCCTTTTTTGACTTTGAGAATATCATTTTCTGAAATTTCCACACGCACTTCCATATTGTCCAAATTGGAAATTCTCATCAATTCCGTTCCTGTCATTTGCATAGTACCGACAACCCTTTCTCCTTCTTCTACTGCAAGCATGGTTATTATTCCGGAAATAGGGGATTTTATTGTTGTCTTACTCAAGTTTGTTCTAGCCTCTTTCAACGATGCTTGTGCACTGGTCACAGAATATTCTGCTGCTTTGGTGCTTTGCCTTGCTGAATTTATATTGGCTTCGGCAGATTTAAAATTGGCTTCTAAGGTTCTAAGATTGGTCAATGATTGTTCAAGCTCTACTTCTGAAATTACGTTTTGATCAAAAAGTATTTTGTTTCGTTCGTAAGCTTTTTTCGCGGTCTCTACTCTTGCTGATATTTGCTCCTTATCGGCTATTAATCCCTGTATTCTCGCCTTGGAATTTGCCAATTGGGCTTTAGCAGAATTTAAGCTTGCCCTCAATCTTTCCACGATAGACTCATAAGTATCAGGATTGACAATAGCCAAGGTCTGATCTACTTTAACACTATCACCTTCTTCTACGAATAATTTGATTATCTGACCGGAAACATCAGAACTCATTTTTACTTCAATCTCAGGATATATCTTTCCACTTCCGGAAACTTGTTCTTCGATATTTCTCAATTCCACTTTAGAGGTAAAAACTGAAGTTGCCTTCTTAGAGGAATTACCTTTTATCAATGCAGCTACTACAAGAACAATCACTAATGCCGCTAACGATATATAAATCCATTTTTTGTTATTCTTTTTCATATTTTTATTTTTTTTGCTTTTTGCTATTAGCCCTTTTTAAATTAAAAATTAAAAATTATTTTTCTCTATTTTCTCTCTTAGGCCTTGGCTTTTAGCTGTTCGCCTTTGGTTTACCCTCTAACGAGTGCTTCACCTACTTAGTTTAACCGCAAAGTTTGCAAAGACTTTTTTGAAAAAAACGCAAAGAAATTCCCCCGCACTCATCCTACGCGCATTTTCATTTTCATTTTCAATTTTAATTCTTAATTCTTAATTCTTAATTTCATTCTGCTTCCTACTCCCCACTCATTAACCGTTGACAATTAACAATTAATTTACTTCCAACTTCTCAAGTCATTGCCTACAAAGTTATTTCTTTACCCAAATAAAAATCTAAGATTTTTGACTTAAAAACGTATTGATACTTAGATATGAGCAACGAATTTTGTGATTGTTCGTACAAAGATTTCTCATTGAGATACTCGTAAGAACCAATCACGCCCAAATCGTATTGTTTTTTAGCATTCTCAAAGGCATTCAATTGCGCTTGATACGTTTTTTGAGCTGCAAAATACTCATTTTGGGCATTTTTCAGCTCTGACAAAGACTTGCTGATATTTATTTTAAGGTCTTGAACTAATTTTTTTTCTGCAATATCTGTAGACTTATAAGCCAATTTTGCCTTTTGTACTTGAGCCTTTACCTCATAATTATTATAAATTGGAACACTCAATTGCAATGAGATAAACACCCCCCAATTATTTTTGATCTGATCCAAATATTTTTGATCTGCCAGTATGGGCCTTTGAGAAATAAATCCTACATTTTTTGTTTCATTATCAATTATCAAGGGCTGATAAAAAGTTTGCTGCTCGTAGCCCTCCACGATTTTCGCCTTATTTGAATAGTTGGTGGAAATGCCTCCCCCTATACCAATCGAAGGCAAATATGAAGCTCTTGCTATTTTTTCATTAAACTTTGCAACTTCTACTCTTAGTTTTGACGCTTTAAGAGCTGGATATGTTTGTGATGCTATGTCGTACAATTCTTTTAATTTGTATGTACTATATTTTTCATCAATATTAACTTCGATATCCGGTACGTCTATAGACAAGCTGTCCTCATCAGTTAAAAACATAAGATATTTCAAATTCAAAATATTCATATCCAAAGTATTCTTGGCTGACATCAGCTTTTGTTCATCTCTTAAAAGTTGTGCTTCCATCGACAATGATGAAGATTTTGCCGCTGCGCCCACATTTATCATTTTATTCATCTTTTCCAATCTTTCATTGGTGGAATCGTATTGACTTTTGGCATTTTTAACATTTTCCTTAGAGAATAGTATCGATAGATAGGTGTTGGTGACAAGCAATGCAATGTCTTTTTTTATCTGCTGAATATCATAAGAAACCGCTTTGCTCTCTATTCGTGATTTTTTGATATTGTTCCTGACTCTGTTGCCATTATAAAGAATCATACGTGTATTAAGGTTCATTCCCTGCGATAAAAAAGTCTGATTCAAGTAACTGTTAGTGGTAGGGTCTATTCTTCTACCAATGTTATAACCAAAAGAAGAACCGGCGTTCAGAGAAGGAAACATTTGATGAAATGCTAATTTTTTATTTATGTCAGCATCATCTTGGCTTAGTAATGCGCGCTGTATGTCAAGGCTATTATCCTGCGCTATTGAGATACACTCCCTTAGCGTATAAGTTTTTTGACATTGACCGTAATAGTGAAATACTATTATTAAAATGCCTGATAATATGACGGGTAACGATTTCATAATTTCTATTTTAAAAATTACCGACGAAAAGAATTTTAAACTTAAATCTTTCCGATCGCAATTATATAACAATAAAGGAAATGAGAAAATATTTTTATATCAATTGCATATTATTAACGATAAACTTATTTTAAGTATTGACGTAAGACAATAGGTAACGTGTTAATTGATTTCTCAGATGGATGTAGAAATTATTTGTTGTAAATATTGAATGAAAAATATTACGCAATATTTTATTAATAAGATATATAGAATTAACTTGCGACTTATTGAACTGTATTATATACTTTCATGTCGTGAGATTGCTAAAAATTATATCGTTTTTCTTATTTACAGGAATTGTACAAGGGCAAAAAATAGATGTTTTTGGCTCGGTACAATCGAGTGTTGGGGAAAAATTGAGTTTTGTCAGTATCTATCAAAACGATAATCTCGTAACACTATCCAATCAAAATGGTTACTTTTCTTTTATATGCGAATATTCCGATAGCTTGAAGGTTTCCGTCAATATGATTGGTTTTAAGCCAATGAAAAAAATATTGACATTGGTCAAAAACAGAAAGAAGTATCAAGTTGATTTTGTGTTAGAAACTGATTATGTAAGACTGGATGAAATCAGAATTACTGAAAAACCGATTAATCTATTTGATATAAACGATTGGAATATTTTGGATTATTTAATAGACGAAGATAATATTTTTGTGCTTGCCGAAGATATACCCAAGCTTTATCTTTATGTTTTCGATATAAAAGGGAAATTATTATCTAAGAATTTATTGAAAATGAAATACAAGCAACTATTTGTAAGCTGCCTTGGGGGGTACCATTTGATTGGAGAAGACCAATGTTGTGAATTTTTGTATAAAAACAAATCAATCGCAATCAAGGAAAAATATACAAGGAGTCAATTTGAAGATTTTTTACTTCCATGCAAACTAAAATACGATTCTACTTTGATTTTTAAAGTATTTAAGGATGTTAACAAGAGAATTCAATTTTATTATTACAATGAAGATAAGGAAAAAGAAATTATTTTTGATGTCTATAATGCAGAGGAGGCAAAATATACAAGCCGAGAATATAGAGAGTTAATCTCTTTGTATTATCTGACGATAAACGAGTTAAACAGTGCTCCTGATAGACTGAGATATTATTATAATATTATAGAAGACGGTAGTTGGAGTGGAGAACTTCAAGACTTAGCAATTTCCAAAGAATTAGTGGCAATGGTTATGTGGGTTAAAAATTCTTTGCTAAAGAAAATAAATGCAGATATAGTTAATATTGATAATGACTTGTTTGTTTTTGACTTTGAGAATAATAATTACGGTATAGTGCCATTTTCCGGAAAAGATTCAAAAGACTATGAATTGACTCATTTTGAAAGCGAATTTAAAAAGCCGGAAATTATTACCGATATAATAACAAATGTCAATTACATCGTATCCGACAATCGAGAGATATACAAAATAATAAAAAACAAAGATAAAATTTCATTTGATAGGATATACGAAATAGGTTCTGAGTACTATTTCCCTCGTAAAATATCTATTATAGATAATAAACTATATTTTTTGATTTACGATAATCAGAAATCAATGTATAGTCAAATTGGAAGAAAGGATTTGTCGGAGGTGAAAATGTAATAATACTATCCGTAGATTACAATTTATAGTTCAAATGGCATGAAATTTTCTCTAGCCTCAAACTCGCCTCTTATTTTTGGTTATTCAATGTATCAGCCTAAAAATAATAAAAACGCCACGCTCAATTAATGCTTTTGAGAGCGTGGCGTTAATCGTGTAACTCGTGACCCCAGAAGGATTCGAACCCTCAACCCTCAGAGCCGAAATCTGATATTCTATCCAGTTGAACTATGGGGCCCACAAAATCATCGTTATGTTTTAGGTAATGTTGTTTGTTGATGCTTAAAATTTTTTAAACCACAACATTTTATATGAAATTAACACGACATCACTCCTACCGAGCCACAAATATAATTGACTTAATTATATTCAATGCAATAATATTCACTAATTATTCACTAATAATATCATTCAACTCTTCCCGGATATACTTCTAGGGCTTTTTTCAGAACCACCATAGCGTCTTCCAAATCGCTTACTTTTAGCACATAGCTTATTCGAACTTCATTTTTGCCTTTGTTCTTTGACGAATAAAATCCTGTTGCAGGGGCAAGCATTACAGTTTTGTTTTCATATTGAAAATCTTCCAAAAGCCATCGGCAGAAAGTATCCGAATCATCAATTGGCAATCTTGCTACTACATAAAATGCTCCTGTCGGATTAGGGCAATATGCACCCTTCATATTATTAATATACTTTACCACGATATCTCGTCTATCAAGGTACTCTTTTTTCACCTTTTGGAAATATGAATCAGGCGTAGAAAGAGCCGCTTCCCCACCAATTTGTCCATAGGATGGTGGGCTTAATCTGGCTTGAGCAAACTTCAATGCAGTAGCCATGAGTTCTTTATTTCTTGAAATCATCATTCCAATTCTAAAACCACAGGCACTGTACCTCTTGGAAACAGAGTCTATCAAGATAGTATTTTGCTCCAATCCTTCCAAATTCATTACCGAACTATGAACTTTTCCGTCATATACAAATTCTCTGTAAACTTCATCCGCTATAAGGTAAAGATCGTGTTTGAGAGCTAATTTCTTTAGAACTTCAAGTTCTTCTTTAGTATATAAATATCCTGTTGGATTGTTTGGATTGCAAACCAATATAGCCTTGGTCTTCTCTGTTATTTTATCCTCAAATTGTTCTACGTCAGGCAAAGCAAAACCATTTTCAATCTCCGCTGTTATCGGAACTATCTTAACATTGGATATCTGTGCAAAACCGATGTAATTAGCATAAAACGGTTCGGGGACTATTATCTCATCACCCGAATTCAATATTGACTGCATTGTAAATAATATCGCTTCCGATGCTCCCGATGTAACAATAATATCCTCCGGTGTAATGTCTATGTTGTATTTTGCGTAGTACTCTACCAGTTTTTTTCTATAACTGATATTTCCTGCAGAATGAGAGTAGGCTATAACATCATCACTATAGTTTTTTATCGCATCTAAAGCTACTTTAGGCGTCTCTATATCAGGTTGACCAATATTGAGATGATAAACTTTTATCCCGTTAACTTTTGCTTTTTCTGCAAATGGCACCAACTTTCTGATAGGTGATTCCGGCATTTGCTTTCCTTTTAAAGAAATTTTTGGCATACTACAATATTTTTTACTTAGTTAATTATCTCTTTTTTCTTGTATATTCTTTTATTGCTTCTGCAATTATTTTTATTCCCTCATCTATTTGCTCTTTGCTCATGTTGGAATATGATAATCTAAAATTGTTATTTTTGACTCCTGCGGGGTCAAATGTCTTTCCTGATACAAAAACGGCACCTTTTTGAATAGATATCGACATTACATCGGTTGCATCATAACCCACAGGCATCTCACACCAGTAGTAGAAGCCACCCCTTGGCTCATTCCATTTGACGTAGTCCGGCATATATTTTTCCAATGCTTTTTGAGTGAGTTCCTTTCTCTCAAAATAATCTTTTCTAAGGAATTCCAAATAGGGTTCTAACTTTCCTTTCTCCAAAAATTCACTAGCTATTATTTGTGTGAAATTAGGCGAACATGCGTCCATGGCTTGCTTTATAAGCTCACTTTTCTCAAAAATTTTATTACTAACCAGCAACCAACCGAGTCTTAACCCCGGTCCCAATATCTTCGAAAACGAACCTGTGTAACAAATAGTGACATTATCAGGTTCTTCACATTTCATGGGACGTGACATTTCACGCATTTCTTCATCAAAGTACAAATTGGCATAAGCGTCATCCTCTATCATTATTATGCCTCTACCGCCAAGCAATTTTAACAAATCCTTGCGTTTTTGCTTCGAATATGTGATACCTGCCGGATTGTGAAAATTAGGCGTCAAATAGATTAACTTTGGCGTTACAGGTAATGAATCTAATTTCTTTTCGAGTAATTCTAAATTTATACCGTCATTGAGTACCGGAATACTTTCTATTTTTGCTTCATAAGACCTAAATGAGCTAAGAGCACCAATAAAACAAGGTTTTTCTGTAATAATATAATCGCCTGGATCTACAAATTCTTTAGTAAGAACATTTATTGCCTGAGTAGAACCGGTAGTTATCATCAACTTGTTTTTATCTACGGGTAACCCTTTTTCTCTTAAAAAGTTTTTGAGATTATCAAGTAATTTTGGGAAACCTGCAGTAGGTCCATATTGAAAAGCAATTTTTTTCAATTCCGGATTCAGGTTGTTGTAAATTTCGTTGACATCATCGACCGGAAAAATATTATTATTTGGCATTCCGCCTGCAAAAGAAATAATATCGGGTCTTGTCGCTAATTTCAACAAATCCCTAATTTCTGAAGAGCGGAGATTACTGATACTTTTAGAAAATGGATACATATCGAAATATATTTTGTGATTTCAAAAGAAACAAATGTAGTAATTTTTTTTAATATGTTATGCTATAACAGGTATTAAAAAGTGTAAAATAAAAATATTAAAATATAAGTTGCAATAAATCAATAATATACTGTGAGTATTTATACTGATTGCAAATTAAATTTAGTGTTTGAAAATATATTTTGGGTTATTTTAATACTTATTCAAAGGTTTCTGTTGTTTTTGACAAAAAATTATTTCTGTATAGTAATTATCTCATAAGGTTAAATAAAAAGCAGAATTTAAAATTTATAATTAGTGTATAATTATAAATTTTACGATGTTTATATATAATGGTATCAATTGATTACTTACCTTTGCCCTCTCGTTTGTGGTTTAAGCAAATTTATTTTTATAAATGGCAAAGGTTTAAAATGAAAATAAGTAAGACTGTATTTGTTGATGTTTTGGTGGGAATCGTGCTTGGAGCGGTGTTTTTAGGATTGTTTTATTATTCCGATTATGTCTCTTCATTTTTTGATGACGACAATAACACTGAAGATAATTCTTTTGTTTTATCGGACTCTTATGTCCCTGATAGTAAATATGGATATGACGTTTCCAATTTTTACTTTGAGTATGATAAAGTTAAAAGCAATCAATTTTTAGGTTCGATACTCTATTGGGAAGGAGTGTCTTTCTCCACCATAGACAAACTTGTCAAGGTTTCAAAAGATGTATTTGATGTGAAAATGATTCGTCCAGGTAGAAATATGGCATTTGTTCGTTCTGATTCTTGTGGAGCGCTTCACAGTTTTGTATATGAGCCTAATAATATGAAGTATATCATATTCAATTTGTTTGACTCTATTTATGTAAAAGAAGTGATAAGACCCGTGGAGACCAAGATAGAATATGCTTACGGCACAGTATCTTCATCACTGTGGAATTCTATGAAAAATAATAATCTGAATATATCCTTGATAGACAAAATGGAGGATGCTTTGTCTTCGGAAGTAGATTTTTACAGTGCTCAAAAGGGAGATAAATACAAACTTATTTTTGAAAGAAAATATATAGATGGTAATCCTGTTGCCATTGGTAAATTAATCGGAGCATATTACGATAACGGACAACCTCATTATGCTGTTCACTACGAATCTGATTTGTATAGTGGATATTACAATTACGAAGGAGCTGCCACCAAAAAGGCATTTTTGAAAGCGCCGGTAAGATTTTCTAGAATATCATCAGGATTTTCCTATAGACGATATCATCCAATACAACATAGAATAAAAGCTCATTATGGTACGGATTATGCTGCTCCTTATGGTACTCCAATACAGGCTGTAGCTGCAGGTACCATTGTAAGGAAAGGATATGGTGTTAACAACGGTAGATATGTTACAATAAAACACGATAAAACATATACGACTACATATTTGCATATGCAAAGATTTGGAAAATTTAAGAAGGGGATGCACGTCAATCAAGGAGATGTGATAGGTTATGTAGGTTCTACAGGCTTGGCAACAGGTCCTCATGTATGTTTTAGAATGAAAAAGAACGGTCGTCCTATTGACCATAGACGTGAAAATTTCCCTTCTCCGGAGCCCTTACCGGACTCATTGCTTACTGACTATTATGTTGTTAGGGATAGTGTCGTTAGTATTCTTAATAGTATGAATCAAGTTTCTTCTGACTCTGAGCCTTTGGTTTTGAAAAATTTGGAAGTCGAAAAGTAGTGCAAAAATTATATAATAATCTAATTTTGTAAATATAATGGATTTCTTATTTCAAATAGATTATTCTCTTTTTGAGTTTATCAATCAAGATATTGGTAATTCCTTTTTTGATGTGTTTTTGGTGTTTATGCGAAATATGTATGTTTGGATTCCTTTGTATCTCTTTTTGATTTTATTCTTTATTTTAAATTTTAAAAAGAAAGGAATATTGATTATTACCATTGCCGGGGTAACGGCGGGAATTGCTGATTATACGAGTTCTTCTATAATCAAACCGAATGTACAAAGAGTTAGACCTTGTAATGATAATAATGTCGAATCTATAGCCAGAGTAGATTGTGGAGTAGGGTATAGTTTCCCTTCAAGTCATGCTACTAATCATTTTGCTTTAGGCATATATTTTTTTTTAGTATTTTTAGGGATTAACAAGTTTGTTGCCTCTGCTTTTGTATTGTGGGCGATAATTATCTCTTTTGCTCAAGTTTATGTTGGCGTTCATTATCCTCTCGATGTCACTGCAGGAATGATATTAGGCGTTTTTATAGGTATGTTGATGTATAAATTATTACACTATTTAGAAGGACGATATTTGCAGAACTTTTAATGGTATTAATTCTTAATTCTTAACTTTGCCTGATATTACGGTATATGGAAGAATTAAAAAACATATTTTTCTTAATCCTTTTGGTTATCAATATAGGTATGAGCTCCTGCAAAAAAGCCGGAGTGAATAGCAGCGGTAGTGAGTATATGCCCGGTATGTATCATTCCATTGCCTATGAGGCTAATTATAATACTTATTATGATAGAAATCAGTGGGCGAGCAGAGAAGAATATTGGTTTTATGCAAAACCTAGAGTTCCGGTAAAGGGAACCATACCAAGGGATTATAGTTTCGTGGGAAATACAGAGTTTAATTATGGAGATACTGGGGAAGAAAAGAAAAGAGCAATAAGGGAAATAACAAAATCACCAATAGAACTTACCTCTGAATCATTGTGGAAAGGAAAGAAATTATACAGGATATATTGTTCAATATGTCATGGAGAAACAGGTAATGGAGAAGGATTTTTGGTAAGGGGAAATGGGGGCACTTATCCTGCAATGCCCACTAATTTGTTGTCGGAAGAAATGATGAAATCTAGTGACGGGAGGTATTATTATTCAATAATGAAAGGGCAAAATATGATGGAGCCGTTCTATGACAAATTGGATTATATCGAAAGGTGGCAGGTTATCCAATATATCAGAGAATTGCAGAAAAATACTGATTTGAAATGAATAGATTTGAATTTTCAAAGAGATTTAAAGTAGGCTTATCTATTGGGATTCTCATCGGGTTTATAAGTCTGTTTGTATGGTATTTTGCTTCTGAAGAAGATGAGTGTCATTCTCAATTTTGGAGTAATCTTCTGCTCAATAATATCTACTTTATGGGCATATCTCTAATGGCGTTGTTTGCTTTATCCACATTTATAATATCTTGGGCAGGTTGGTATGTTGTATTTAAAAGATTGTTGGAGTCTTTCAGTGTATTTTTACTAGTTGGGGCAATAATAATGATTATCATAGCAGTTGGAAATTACTTTGGTTGGCACCATCTGTATTTGTGGGCTGATAATAAAATAGTGGCAAATGATTTTGCAATACAAAGCAAATCATCATTTCTTAATAAAAATATATTCCTGTTGGCAACCATCTTTTTTACAGGACTTTGGATATTTTGGAGAATGATTTTTAGGAAATTATCCCTGTTTGAAGATATAGGAGAAAAAAAAGATAACTATTCTGTACACAAAAAATTAAGGATTTGGGCGGCTGCATTTCTTCCTGTTTTTGGCGTTACAAGTGCTATTGTTATTTGGTTATGGATTATGTCGATAGAGGTACACTGGTATAGCACGATGTTTGCTTGGTATATTGCTTCGAGTTGGTTTGTAGGTATGATTTCATTGCTTATAATTGTGTTGATATTCTTGAAAAGAAAGGGGTATTTTGAATTGGTGTCAAAGGAGCATCTGCACGATTTAGGAAAATTCTTATTTGCATTTAGTATATTTTGGGCTTACCTCTACTACGACCAATATATGTTGATATGGTTTGGTAATCTGGGTGAAGAAACAGTGCACTTCAAACTACAACAAGAACATTATTCTGTAACATTCTATTTGATTTTAGTGCTAAATTTTGCAATCCCTTTGCTTGGGTTGATGGTTAATACAGCAAAAAGAACAAATTGGATATTGATAACGGTATCCATATTAACTTTTTTAGGACATTGGTTAGATTTATGGATAAATATAAAGCCTTACACAGTCAAAGTCATAGAACAATTTTATGAAATAAATGATATAGACATACAAATAAAGCCACTTCCTTATCCTAATCTATTCGAAGTTGGAATCATGATAGGATTTTTATCCTTGTTTTTATACGCAACCCTAAGTTCTTTATCTAAGGCGAATCTTATAGCTAAAAATGACCCTTATTTGGGAGAGAGTATGGGGCACAAGGTCTGATATCGTTATTTACAAAAGCGTATTAAAAAAAATATAAAAAATTATAATAATGTAAAATACATTACGTTTAAGGTATCAAGTTTTCGAATATAATAAATAGTACAAAAAAATGAAAAAGAAGTATTTTAATTATGTAGCTTTGGTCGTGTTGCTTTTTAGTGTGGTGATGTTTATCAGTTCCTGCCACAGGGGATATGGATGCCCTTACGATTTTTAGAAATTAAAGTTTAAACAGCATAATAGAAACTTTTAAATAACAAAAAAGCTACCGCGTTTGCGATAGCTTTTTTGTTGTTTCTATTAGGTGATCACCTATCTACTTAAACCTACCCATATACTTTTTGAAAGCATCTTTGTGAACCGTAAAGTTCATCATCTTCAATTTCACATAATCATCTCTAAAAAAGTAATATC
>PDWI01009546.1_pt1 | contig 12603 bp, 3 predicted proteins | sample 1430891 | NCBI WGS metagenome assembly PDWI01 (sample SAMN01162508, study PRJNA174530) | Oral metagenome, whole genome shotgun sequencing project. | biome: Marine environment; feature: Marine mammal; material: Swab sample of the gingival sulcus; isolation source: swab sample of gingival sulcus... | reverse complement strand
GCTGTAGGCATAGCGGCTGGCCGCATGCCTATCATGGTGGCGTAGATGTCGGGCGTAGCTAGCGGCGCGGCGAGCCGGCTGCCGCTACGGGCTCCCTGCTTGGATAAATGGGCTCTATTGGCTGGATTTTGTGGCCAGGTCGTATGCATAGCGGCTTTTTCGCTTCGCTCAACAGCGCCAGCGCGCTAGCTTCCGGCCTGTGCCGCATGCCTATGATGGGGGGCTGTGGTTCCGCCAGGGCTGGCGCTGGTGCCCCCACCGCGGCGGTACGGGGGTAGAGGGGGGTAGGTGGGCGCTATAGCTCGCGCCGTAGGCGGGCGGTGGGGATTTCGAGCTGGCCTCGGTATTTGGCGACGGTGCGGCGGCTGATGGGGTAGCCTGCCTGATGCATGCGCTCGGCGAGCTCTTCGTCCGTGAGGGGAGCGTGCTTGTCTTCCTGGTCTATGAGGCTCTGGAGGTGGTTCTTGGCCTCGAGGGTGGTTTGGCTCTCGGTGGAATCGTTGGTCTTGGTGGAGGCCGTGGTCAATTCGCGGGCGAAGAAGTGGCGGAGGGGTAGTATGCCCCAGGGGGTCTGTATGTACTTGCCGTTGGCCACGCGGGAGACGGTGGAGATGTCTAGGCCGGTGGTGGTGGCGATGTCCTTCATCATGAGGGGGTGTAGCCGTTCGTCGTCGCCCTCGTGGAAGTAGTCGGCCTGCGCCTCGAGGATGGCCTGCATGATGAGGGTAAGGGTGTCGTTGCGGAGGTGTATGGCCTCTATGAAGTTGCGCGCGTTCTCCATGTTGCGCTTGACGAAGGTGGCGGCTTCCTGCTCCTGCTCGCTGAGCCGCCCCTTCTGCTGCCGCTGTTGCTGCAGCTCCTCGAGCATGCGGGTGTAGCGCTTGCTGATGCGTAGGGGGGGGCTATTGCGCCCGTTGAGGGTAAGGGTAGGCTTGCCATCGCCGTCGAGGGTGAGGCGGAAGTCGGGGGTGATGGTCTGGGCGTAGGCGCTGTCCATGGTTGGCAGCTCTGGCTTTGGGCTGAGCCTTGCGATGTGGGCTATGGCATCCTGTAGCTCCTGCTCGGTGCACTGGAGGGTGCGGAGTATCTGCTCGTAGTTCCGGCGCGTGAAGGGGTCGAAGGCCTCCTGCAGCAGCCGGCGGGCGAGGGGGGCGTGGGCTGAGGCGTCATTGCGTAGCTGGAGCAGCAGGCATTCCCGGAGGTCGCTGGCCCCGATGCCGGGGGGATCGAGGGACTGGATGATGGCCAGGGCTTCCTGCCATTGGAGGAGGTCCACGTCCTGGGACTCGAGGAGGTACATCTGGTCGCGGAGGTCCTCGAGCTCTGTGCGTAGGTATCCGTCGTCGTCCAGGTTCCAGATGAGGTACTCGGCAATGGCCTGCAGGGTGGGGGCCATGCGCTGGTGTGCGAGCTGCTCGAGGAGGTTCTCGCGGAAGGTGCTCTGGGTGGCGAGGGTGCGCTCCTCGGCGCCGGGGTCGGCTGGCGGGTGGTAGGGTGTCTTCTGCTTCGTGGTCGGTGGTGGTGTCCTCCTCGAGGGTGGGGTTCTTCTCCAGCTCCTCCTGTACCCTTCGCTCGAGGTCGAGGGTGGGGAGGGCCAGCATACCAATGACCTGTAGCTGTAGGGAGCCGAGGTTCTGGCTGAGCTTCTGCTGCAGGGATAGTTTTGCTTTTCCCATGGCGATTATCGGGGTTTCTCGGGTGCAAAGATAGCTAATTGTCGGGGCTTGTCGGAGCTTTGATGGTGAGCGTAGCCATTTTCTTGCCCTTGGGCTTGGTTTTACTTTAGATGTTTTCTAACTTTGAAACCTGAAGAAAAATGGTAAAGGGGCTTTGGTCGGGGTGGTTGCGTACCATATGTAGTAAGAACAAACCTAATACAGTGTTAGTATGAAGACGTACCCTACAGACAAGATTCGCAATGTGGTTTTGCTAGGAAGCACCGATGCCGGGAAGACCCTCCTGACGGAGGCGATGCTCCTTGAGGGCAAGGTTATCGATCGTAAGGGGACGATAGAGGGGAAGAATACCGTGTCGGACTACAGCGAGATTGAGCAGCTCAACGGTAAGTCTATCTACTCCACTGTGCTCTACACCGAGTTCATGGACTGTAAGCTGAACCTCTTCGATACGCCGGGTTCGGATGACTTCATGGGGGCGGTGATATCGACCCTCTCGGTGGCTGACCTGGCGGTGATGGTGATTAATGCCCGCCACGGCGTGGAGGTGGGTACTGAGATCTTCGGGCGCTGGACCCGCAAGATGGAGCGACCGGTGATGTTCGCAGTGAACCAGCTGGACCACGAGAAGGCGAGCTTCGAGAACACGCTCGAGAGCCTGAAGCAGACCTTCGGCAAGAAGGTGCGGGTGGTGCAGTACCCGGTGAATGCGGGGGATGGCTTCGACACCATCGTGGATGTGCTGCTCATGAAGATGTACCGCTATACGGGTGAGAGCGGCGAGCGGGAGGAGCTGGATATCCCGGCCGAGGAGATGGAGCGGGCGGCGGCGCTGCACCAGGAGCTGGTGGAGTCGGCGGCTGAGAACGATGAGAGCCTCATGGAGCTGTTTTTCGAGAAGGGTAGCCTGGAGGAGGACGAGGTGCGCGTGGGCCTGGGTAAGGGTATGGCGGCGCGCGATATATTCCCGGTGATGTGCACCTCCGGGGTGAAGACCATAGGGGCCAAGCGGCTGATGGAGTTCATCGTGAAGGTGGGGGCCTCCCCGGCGCAGACCCCGCCCATGAAGGACGTGCAGGGCGAGGAGGTGATTTGCGATGCGAGCGCGCCGACCTCCCTCTTCGTGTTCAAGACGGCCGTGGAGCCGCACATCGGGGAGATCAACTACTTCAAGGTGATGAGCGGGACGCTCAAGGAGGGCGACGACCTCATGAACATGACGACGGAGACGAAGGAGCGCATGTCGCAGCTCTACGTGGTGGCGGGCAAGAACCGCACTAAGGTGAGCGAGCTGGTGGCGGGCGATATAGGCGCAGCGGTCAAGCTTAAGAACACCAAGAGCAACCATACGCTCTGCGCTAGCGGGGCGAATATCGTGCTTCCGCCGCTGTCCATGCCCAACGCCAAGTTCCGCACGGCTGTCAAGGCGACCAACGAGGCGGAGACCGAGAAGCTGGGCGAGCTGCTGAACCGTGCGCACCAGGCGGACCTGAGCATAGGTGTGGAGTTCTCCAAGGAGCTGCGCCAGATTATCCTCAGCGGGCAGGGGGAGCACCACCTGAATATCCTGAAGTGGGAGCTAGAGAATCTGCATAAGATGGGCGTGGAGTATTTCCCGCCACGCATCCCCTACCGGGAGACCATCACCAAGAGCGCCTCGGGCGACTACCGCCACAAGAAGCAGTCGGGTGGGGCGGGGCAGTTTGGCGAGGTGCACATTATCATCGACCCCTACGTTGAGGGCGAGCCAGCACCGAACAAGGCCAAGGTCAACGGCAAGGAGATAAACCTGAACGTGCGCGACACGCAGGAGATAGACCTCGACTGGGGGGGCAAGCTGGTATTCTACAACTGCATCGTGGGCGGGGCGATAGATGCCCGCTTCATGCCCGCCATCCTCAAGGGGCTGATGGAGAAGATGGAGCAGGGACCGCTGACGGGTTCTTACGCTCGAGACATCCGCGTGGCGGTGTACGATGGTAAGATGCACCCGGTGGACTCCAACGAGATATCCTTCAAGCTGGCGAGCCGCAACGCCTTCCGGGCGGCCTTTAGGGAGGCGGGGCCGAAGATCATGGAGCCTATCTACGATGTGGAGGTGCTCGTGCCCTCCGACCGTATGGGCGACGTGATGAGCGACCTGCAGAACCGGCGGGCCATCATCATGGGGATGGACAGCGATGGTGGCTTCGAGCGCATCAAGGCGCGGGTGCCGCTGGCCGAGCTGTCGCGCTACAGCACGGCGCTCAGCTCGCTGACGAGCGGGCGGGCGACCTATACGATGGACTTCGCGGAGTATGCACCGGTGCCGGGCGATATACAGGAGAAGCTGCTGAAGGCGCACGAGGAGGAGGAGAACGAGGAGGCCTAAAAGCGGCGGGGGAGAGTCCCACGGCTCGGTAGTAGATGTAGCGGTAGCCCTACCATGGCCCTACCACGGCATGCCGTGGTGGGGCTACTGTTGCCCGTTGCGATTTGAGTACAATATATAGACTGTTGATATGAGTGTTGATATAAGTTCTGCCATAGCGCTGCGTGCGCTGGAGCCAGAGGATCTGGAGTACCTCTATACGTATGAGAATGCGCCTGAGCGCTACAGGGAGGGGACTGTGGTATACCCCGTGAGTCGCTACCAGCTGCGGGCCTTCGTGGAGAACGGAGGGGGGGATGGAGAGCAGCTACGCCTCATTGGCTATAGGCCGGGTGATGATTCGCAGGTGGGATGCCTGGACTTCTTCCGCATGGACCGGGTACAACGTACCGGTTACCTGGGTATCGGTATTTTCCCTCCCTACCTTCGCGGTAAGGGCTACGGTTGCACCCTATTGCAGGCGGGGTTGAATTATGGCTTTGGGGTGCTGGGGCTTCGGGCTATTGCTGTGGAGGTGATGGCGCGCAATACTGTGGCGCTGGCGCTGTTCGAGGGGGAGGGCTTTGAGCGGGTTGGCCTGCTACCGCAGTGGTTTCGCACGCCGGATGGAAGCCTGCATGATGTTGTGGTGTTGCTCCGGCGGTCTGCGCCATAGGTAACCATTCTGGGGCCATTAGCCAATAGGTATGGCTAGTTAGTCTAATATACGTAGCGTTTGCTCTTCGAGCGGGCCATGAAATGCTAGCTTTGTGCTAGCATTTTCTTTATCCGTCGCTTACTACTGCTATAAGCGGCTGGTATCTGGTTTAAATGGAGGGTATACTGCTATGAGAGTTTTCAGGAGAAGCGTTTTGCTGCTGGCTGGCCTGCTATTGGGGTTGGTCGGCGTGCTGTATGGGCAGCTGGTGCCGGGGCCCCAGGCACCGGAGATGCTAGGCATGGGGTTTAGCGAGTCGCCGGGTGGTTTTGGGGTGCGTTCGCATCTGACGCATGAGAAGGGTAAGGATTACTGCGATGATGGGGTGCTGCCGCTGAGTAATGCTAAGGATTTCCTGCTCTACGGGACGTGGGATGGTGTCGGTGGGGATACGGACCTGCGCGTGGGGCCGTATGCCTACCGCGTGAAGGGCGTACAGGGGGGATGGCCTCACGGGGGTGTACATCGTGAGCATGCCGACTACTTCATGAGTCGCCAGCATAATACTGGCCAGGGGACGAATAACCACAACAAAGTCGGCCGGAATCGTAATGGCTATGTAGTGCGCGTGGATCGCAAGGGTAAGGTGAAGTGGAGCATGAGTACCACCGAGGGTTTCTGCTGGAACAACGTGGTGGCCGAGGAGAATGGCAAGGTGTACGTATTGCTCCAGAGCATGTTCCGCTACGTGCAGAATAGTACGCCATCGTACGTGATTAACCGGCTTCACACCCGCATAAACATTTGGGATTCAGAAGGAGAAGAGGTCCAGGTGTTAGAGTTGCATGATGATGGCATACAAACGAATGGCTTGAACATGGGAAACCACCTCTACCGCTTCCATATGCTGGTGCTGGATGCAGAGTCGGGGATGGTTCTGGACCATTTCGAGCCGTTCAAGCTGAAGAAGGGGTTTAAGTTCCATAGATTCAACCAGGCACTTCGGATGACGGTGAACAACAACCAGATGGTGCTGCTTGTCCGGTTTTATGATCTGGGTACTAAGCTTACAAAGCCGATAGACCTCGGCGGGTATTCTACCTGGTTTGATGGGGCAACTGGCTGGACAAACCTGCTCCGCTACGATGTGTCCAATAATTTCAACGATAAGAACCTGAAGGGCGCTATCTGGTACAAATCGACCCCTGAGGTGGTGGATATGGTGGCGGATGATGGGCATGTTTACCTCCTGTTAGGGGCGACTGGTCGTGAGGAGCTATTTAAATTCGGTAATAAAAAGAAGTGGGCCTTTAAGCTTGGGAGTAAGTATGGTGCTGGGCCAGTGCTGCTTGGTCTGAAGGCGAATTTTGACATAGACAACAGTAGTAATCCGGTTGTTTGGGGACATGAGTTGCCGACGAAGGGGAGCTATGAAGGTCTGCACCTGGCGATGGATGGAGGTAGGGTGTACGCAACGGGGCGCTATGGGTACGATAGTTGGAAAGACATCACGTGGGGAAACTATACGTTCCCCGAGCTGGTAAAGTATAAGTATCCGAAATCATCCGGGATAAATGCGCCCGAGAGTAATTACTACTCGAAATGGAAAAACGCCTGCTGGGTGTCTGTGAATGCGGCGAATGGTGAGAAGCTGTCGGCCGGGGTGGCGATGGGGAATGATGTTAGGCCGGTGGGTCTGGCGGTAAAGAATGGCTTCGTGTTCTTCAATGTGGCCTTCACGGGTAGTGGCTATAATAATACTGCAGTCGATGGGGATGATGGTCGGAACCGCTTGTGGTTTCCGATTTCGCCGTCCGGTCAGGGGGCTGCGCTGGAGGTGAGCGAGCATCAGCCCCAGTCGCCGCTGTATGCGCTGGCCGTCTACGACGGGGCGAATGGGCAGGTGAAGTTTGCGCAGCGGGAGCTGAGCAACAATGTGGAGAAGGAGGCTAGCGGTTCTGCGGCAATCTCCTCCTCTGCGCGTGTCTATATGGGTATAGGTGCATCAGGGCCCATTCCTAAGGAGACGCAGGAGAGCGATCAGCTTACGAAGGTATGGGATGCGTTCTTCCCGCAGAAGGGTATGAACCATACGTCGCCTGATGATCCCAATGGGTACTACGGCAAGCTGGCCGACATGGCCTGCACCTTCGACCTGGCGACCTACACGCTCAAGTACGACTGCGATGCGGCCTACGCGCCAAGGGTAACCAATCAGCTGGGTGATGCGGTGCCCAATGGTGGCAAGCTGGCCTTGGGGGACGTGCTGGCCATCACGCTGCCGAGCCGTCCGGGCTACACGGTGAAGATGGGCGAGACCAAGGGGCTTGAGCTATTGACCAGCGGCAAGTATAGGGTTGTCGGGGCGCTCCTCAGCGAATCGGGCGATCCGGAGAAGTATGGTGCCTTCTTCAAGGTGGTCTACGAGCCGAAGCCTCTGGCCTGGCTCGACAAGGGCTTTACGAATGGTACAATAGAGGTTTTGCACTCCGTAGGCGGGTCGCCTACTAAGCTCGCTGCGAATGTAAAGCAGCTGAAGGGGGGCGAGGAGTTCTGGATAGTGCAGCATCCCAATGATGGCTACCTGGAGGCTAGCAAGTCGGAGATGGGGGATTTCCTAGTAGGATCTCCTGAGCATGCGAGCTATAATGAAGCCACGGGGAGGTACACCGTGGCTGGTACGGGCGACATACCCCTAGGGTATACCTTCAAGGTGCGTGAGTGCCACTTTAGCCTCAATCCGGTGGTGGAGCCTAGCTTTACGCTTGGTGATGCGGGTGCTCCCGAGTTGAAACGGAATCGTTCGGGTGCTACCGGGTTAGTGCAGGCAGGGATTGATAAGCTGCAGGTGGGCGATGTGCTGATAGTCAATCCTACTTGCAAGCCCGGCTGGAAGGCCAAGGTGAGCGTTACGGGTGCGACGAAGAAGAATACTACTTCGGACCGGGAGTGGAATGTTAGCGGCCTGGAGGAGAGTATGGTCGTTACCATAGAGTACACGCGGAAGCCGCTCAGCCTGGATTTCAATGACAAGCTCGTTGGGGTTACGGTTGACGGCATGCCCAAGAGCAAGGGCGATGTGGTCCACGTGGGCGATGTGCTGGAGGTGATGCCGAAGACCGTGGCGCCTGGCTATGAGGTTGTAGTCAAGAGCGTTTCTCCGGCCACGAGCACGGGTGCGAATAGCTGGAAGATAGGTGATCCCGGGACTGCGACAACGGTCATGGTCAATGCGGAGAAGCAGAAGAAGGGGTTGACGCTGAGGATATCCCCTGCTGTGAATGCGAGCGAGGGTAGCATTAAGGTTACGGTGGAGAGGAATTCTGCGGTATTATCTTTGGTAGATGGCGATGCGGTCTTCGTGGGTGAGGAGCTCAAGGTGGTGGCGACTTCAGGCACGGGCTATGTCCTGAAATTCAAGGTGCTGGGGGCGAACGGATCGGGTGCCAGCTGGACGGTGGACGCGAGCAATACGGCGAATCCCGATGAGGTGCACGTGCAGGTTACGGTTAGCAAAAGGGACTATCCCCTCGATCTTAGCGGGGTGAAGCACGGTAGCTTTACCGTGAAGCGTAAGGTCTCTGGTGGTGGCTTTGAGACCCTTGCGGATGGGAGCAAGCTTCAGGTGGGCGATGAGCTGGTGCTTAGCGGCTCGCCGGAATCGGGCTATGATGCCGTGGTGCCGGGTGATGTTACGAAGTCCGGGGTAAAGGGCAACTGGCCGAATTATACGGTGGATGGCTCGGCGGACAATGTTGGATTTACCTACACCTTCCCGCTGAAGAGCCTGAAATACGAGGTCGTTTTCAACGATAAGGAGGGATCGGCCGGGGTTGACGAGAGCGGTACTCTCCATCCCAAGGGCTTAACGGAGCTAGGCGCCGTGCTGGCGGTTAAGGCTAGCCCGAAAACTGGCTATGAGGTGGCGTCCATCTCGGCTACGGGCGTAGAGGATCCAACCGTGTATAACAAGCAGTCTGAGGCTAGCTTCACCGTTTCGGGTGCTGCTGACCCCATCGTTATATCCGTGGAATTTGCGAGGATAGCGCGCACGCTGACCATAGGTAAGGATTGGATTACGGTTAAGCGTAAGGGGGTAGAGCTTCCTGACGGTGCTAAGGTCTACGTGGGCGATGTGCTGGAGCTAGTCGTTGCCACCGAGCCTGGGAAAGAGCGTAAGCCGAGCGTAACGGGCGCCACGGAGCAGACCCCCCTGAAGTGGCTGCTTACCGGCAAGGGCGATGTTACGGTCGACGGAACGGAGGAAACTGAGAAGTACTCGCTGAGCATGGATGTAAGCGGAGGCGAGATTATTGTAACTGGGCTACCTGGTGGGCCGCATAGCTCTACTACTACTACTGTAGCTGATATCCCCTACGGGACGATCTTTACTATAGAGCAGGTGTTAGCCCCCGGGGTGAATAAGCTGGTAGACCCGGTGTTCCCGGGTACGAGCTACGATAAGGCGAGCAAGCAGTATACGGTTATCGGCGATGTAACCATCAGCGTGGACTATAGCATACAGAAGTTTACCTTCGAGCTGTCGCCAGCCGCTGATATTTTGGCCACCGAGACATCGCCCGGTAGCGACCCGATTAGTACCACGAAGAAGTATAGCTACGGTACGAAGTTCACCCTCGCGCCGACTGACGATGCGAAAACAGCGCATCCGGGTGAGAAGGCGGTTTTCGAGGTGATAGGGGCTAGCTATGATGCCTCTGCTCGTGAGTATACCGTTGACGGGAGTGGGTCGACGGATGGCAAGGTGAAGGTTACCATGAGGTGGGAGGCCGAGCTGTACTCCCTTTCGCGCAGCGTGGAGCACGGGGATTTGATAGTGAATCTCGATGGCACTCAGAAGGATGATGGTTTGGAGGTCTTCGAGCGGGGTGATATCTTCACCCTGGAGCAGCTGCCCAAGCCTAAGCAGCAGTACCGCCCCCTTACCATTGATGAGCTTAAGACAGCGGTGAAAGGGGCGACCTGCGAGACGGGCGCTAGCGGGATTACATGCACCGTGACGGGCAATGTGGCTATAGACATCAGCTACCCCGAGAAGGGCTATCCGGTTAGCGGCGTAGACATTGCCACCGATGGCAAAAAGTCCTGCACCGTAATGGTTGGTGGGAACAACCTCATTCAGAATGAGGAGCTACATTTTGGCGACAAGATTGCCGTTGACGTGGAGGCTGAACCTGGCTATCGGCCGGTGGTGGAGATAACGGGGGCGGCCAAGCCCAGCAGCGGTAATGAGTGGACTGTGGATGGTAGTGCTGAGCAGATTTCCGTGAAGGTCTCCTTCGAGAAGGTGGATATCCCCGTGATCCTGCAGGTTAGTGGGCCGACTTGGGGGGCGATAAGCTTCCTGAAGGAGGACGGTACGCCCTTGCACACCGGTAGCCAGGTGCAAGTTGGGGACAAGTTTACCCTAGAGGTTACGCCTAAGACTGGTTATGAAGCAAAGTTCTCCGTGAAGGGCGCTGATGAAGATGCCACGGCGACCGGTGGGTACGTGGTGAATAGCAGCAACCCTAATATCTCCGGGAAGTATACCCTGGTGGTGGTTGTTACCTTCAGCGAGAAGGACGTTAAAATCGTATCCGTGCCGGATGCTTCCATAGCCAAGGTAACGACGCCCGATGGGACAGGGACTAAGGACGTAGATGCAGGCGATGTGGTACATGTTGGCCAGGAGCTGACCGTTACTCCGGTGCTCAAGCCCGGCGAGAAGGCCACGATAACCATCACGGCCGAGGACGGAACGGAAACGGACATCCCCGCCGGCGGAAAGTACGTCGTCAAGGGCGATGAGGGTGGCATAAGCATAGTGGTAGACATCACGAATGCGGACATCATCCTCGTAGTCGAGAACGTGACCCCATTGCAGGGTGCTTACACCATGACCCGCCAGCGAGGGGCCGCAAGCCCCGGGCCCATAGCCAACGGCGATGCGGTGCAGCTGGGCGATGTGATCACCCTGACCCTAAGCCCGGAGGCGGGCTACGAGGTGGATGAGCTGCTAGCCAACGGCTGGCTTGAGAAATTGCCCACCGCCCCCAATAAGCTGACGGTTATTTCCACAACGGGCACTGAGCCCACCCCTAAGATAACGGTGAGCTTCAAGCCGGAAGACCTCACCCTAAAGGTGCCGACGGTGGATAATGCCACGGTGGTGGTGACCATCCCCGATGGCTCCAGTGGAACGAAGAACCTCGCAGAGGATCAAGAGGCCCCCGTGCACAAGGGTGATAGGATAAGCATCACGGTGACCCCAGAGAAGGGATGGAAGCTCAAGGACGGGTACCCCAAGGTGAAGAATGCAAGCCCCGATGGGCACGACTTCATCATCGGTACGCAGCCGCCCGTACTGGACGTTCTGCTCGAGAAGATACCCGTGGCCTTTACGGCGACTTCCACCCGTGGCGGGACGCTTACCATCACCAAGGGTGGGGCGGACTTCATCAAACTCGATGGTGAGGCTGAGGAAGCCAAGACGGTGGTAATAGGCGATGAGCTGAGCATCTCCTTCGTGCCCAAGACGGGCTGGGAAGTCGATGGCCATCTATCGGTGGGCACTATGACCTCCACGACCAGTCCGGCCTCCTATACCATAGGTGAGACCGATTTGAACGGTTTGACCAAGGCCAGCATAGCCTTCAAGAAGCAGGTCTACACGCTGACCACTGGGGATTATGCAACGGTTACAGTAGAGCTCGAGGGGGCAAGCTCTACAATTGTGGCCATGCCCGGGACGTCCAATACGAAGGTTTCCGTGGGTGATGCGCTGCTCGTGGAGGTAGCGCCAGCTGCGGGTAAGGTTCGTACAATCAAAGAGGTCAAGGGCGCAACGCTCAATATGGCCGATGGGAAGTACTACGTTGACGGCGACCAGCCCGTTAAGGTGATTGTCGAGGAGCGGGATATGGAGATAGAGATGGTAGTGGGCCGCCCCGATACCAAGGAGGGTATCCTCGTGGTGAATGGGAAGACGATGACCCTTGCCGACCTGAAGGACAAGGATGGCGGGGCTATCGCTAGCCTGGATAATCTCCCCGACGAGGTGAAGGGGCTGAAGATCGGTAACACCTTCGAGGTGATCGCCACGCACGCCGCGGGCTACACCAATCCGACCATAACCGTTACTGGGGCCAAGAAAACAGCACCCGGAATATACGAAGTGGATGGCTCGGCCGAGACGGTGGGTATCTCTGTGATCTTCGAGCCGCTAAGCCTGGATTTCCACATCGTTGAGGACGGCCCAAGCGGCGAGAGCATCGCCCGCAATGAGGATAAGAGCGGGGCGGAGATAGCCGATGGCTCCACGGTATCGGTGGGGCAGGTGGTATTCATTGACACCGTTCCGCCCTTCGGATACATCGTCAAGGAGATAACGGTTACCAATGCCGAGCCCACCGTCAACACGGCCAAGTGCCAGGAGTGGACGGTCGGTACGGACAATCAGCCCGTAATGGCCACCGTAACCTACGGGCCACGCAAGTATCCCGTGGAGTACATCCTTAAGAATGGTAGCGTGGCCCTTCAGCCCGCTCCAGTAGGTACGCCACCAATGGTGCCCTTCGACTCGGAGTTCACCATAGAGCAGACTCCGGATGCGGGCTATAGCGAGCTCCCTGTGGATAAGCTATTCGTCAAGGGCGCGGCGTACAACGCTACGGACAAAAAGTATAAGGTAAACGGCCATATGCCGGACGGCTCCATTGTAGAGCGTGTCATCATCATAGCCGACTTCCCGCAGACGCAGTACGACGTGGTGGTGGAACCCGGCGATCAGAACAAAGGGACTACTAGCGTTACGGTTGGTGGTGCGCCCCTGAGTACGGGCGATAAGCTCTTCGCAGGTCAGGATATCCGGGTGGAGGCCATGCCTAAGACCACACCTGGCGGCGAACACTACGTTG
>PDWI01007992.1_pt1 | contig 12604 bp, 23 predicted proteins | sample 1430891 | NCBI WGS metagenome assembly PDWI01 (sample SAMN01162508, study PRJNA174530) | Oral metagenome, whole genome shotgun sequencing project. | biome: Marine environment; feature: Marine mammal; material: Swab sample of the gingival sulcus; isolation source: swab sample of gingival sulcus... | reverse complement strand
TTGAGGCATCTGCCTTAGTTGAGGCATCTGCCTTAGTTGAGGCATCTGCCTTAGTTGAGGCATCTGCCTTAGTTGAGGCATCTGCCTTAGTTGAGGCATTTGCCTTAGTTGAGGCATTTGCCTTAGTTGAGGCATCTACCTTAGTTGAGGCATTTGCCTTAGTTGAGGTATTTGCCCTAGTTGAGGCATTTGCCTTGGCTAATTTAAATCCCATTGTTTTCACCAATTAGTTGAATCACCTTTTTTCTTATAAAAGAAGAGACCGGGCGCCCATCCAGCATTTCTTTAAATGCTTTGGACTCCGAAGGGGTGATGTAAAAAATAAATTGCTCTGAGGCGACCTCTGGTGTCTGCTTGCTTGGTCTGCTGCTTGTAACTGGCTTAGATTGAACAACGGCAGGTTTTTGAGTTGTTGCCGCTGTCTCTGTCGGTAATGACTTAGCACCAGTTCCTGGTTGTTTAATCTTGAACGCCATGATTATGCAGCTTCCTTTGCTTGTTGACAGACTCTGAATGTTTGCTGCATTAACGCATGAAGCTGACGTTTTACAGTCCCGAAGTGGTAGTTATCCAAGCCTGATTGTTTGCACATATCGCCGATACTTTTAGCGTCTTCAATGACGCGAGCAAAGGCTCTACTCCTGCGCATTTCGACGATAGGTAGCTGAGGGAAGAAATTTTCGATAATTTCGCAGTTGGCTTTGAATTTGCCTTTTTCACAACCGTTTACTACTAAAATGATGTTAGGGTTGATATCCATCATTTCTGTTACGCCCTCCAGGAAGACCTGCATTTCAAATGGCGAGTTGTAGATGACGGGCATGATCACTGCGTCACTCAGCTTGGCGGCCTGAATTACTCGGGCTTCTGAGTTTCCACCAAGGTCATAGATCAGCCTGTCGCCGTCTTCTATCTCTGGAAAATCTTCGCCAGGCGAAAGACGGACGCCTTCGCCTTCTGGGAGTACCTCATCAATTGGCGAGTGTGTGTCGTTCGTGACGACTAGCCATTTGAACTCTAAGGCGATGGCTAAGGCTAACGATGTTTTTCCTTGCCCGCCTTTGGGTGACCAAATAGTAATTCGATTCATTTTGTATTATCCTTGGCATCGGCTGCTGACTTGTGCTTTTCGACGAGGGCAAGTCAGCGGTTTATCGGAGGTGGCCTTTATAGGCCGCCTTTTTTATTTGTGATGACCTCGTCCGTTCAGGACGATACAGACTCTTTCTAGAGTTCCATGAGTCAGCCACTTTATGCTGATTTTCTCCAGACCATCACTAAATGTAATGTTGGGGCGCACCGCCCTGGGCACTGACTTGCGTATCGCAACAGCCACTTCGGAGGGCCTGACGCTTCCCGGATTGATATTGACGTACGCTGTTGGACATCCGCGTGATGGTTTCTGGCTCAGCGCAACTTTAATCCCCGTTGAAATTGCACCTACGTTGTTTTTCTTGGCAGATACCGGCATAGCCGACAGTAATGATGCTGAAACCAGCATGCTCGTTATTAGTTTTTTCATACGAACTACTCTTTTGGTTATCGCCCAATCCTTCTGAGCTGCTTAAATCCTTTTGAAAGAGCACTAACTGTCTGACTGAAAGTTGAAAAGGAGGAAACACTTTCCAGCTAATGCTCTTACAAAAAGGCACCGCACCGCGGTGCAATTGGGGGAGGGCAGTTAAATCAGGTTGTACTTTTTGAGCTTGCTCCGGAGCGTCGCGCGATTAATGCCTAGCTTTCTGGCTATTGCGGATTGGTTTCCGCTATATTCTTTACGCAACTGCCTGAGCATGCCTGCTTCGACGACTCGAATGACCTGCTCATAGATATCATCCCCCGGCGTTTCGCTTGCCCTGACCAGTAGGCTGGTAAAGCTTTTGGCTGCATCTGACAGTTCTATTTTTGCGAAGTCGTGTTGTAGTGGCGTTGACATTGGTGTTTTCCCTTTAGTATTAAAAATAACCAAATTGAGCTATTGGTTAGTTTTTCAGCGCATAAGTAAATTGTATGGCTAGTGATTCGCTTTACTCTGCTGCGTTCATGTTCGATAATGTAATCTTGATTACTTAGAAATGCAACTATAATTACATTTTAAAACGAAAAAAATTATTGTATGGGTGGGATTAGACACCCATCTAATTGATTTTATTAGGTTAAATGTTTCTTAGTTGATGGAGAGGGGTTTAAATGGGGAAGAATACGCATAGACATGCAGGTAAAAGTGCGCCTGACAGCATGAGAAAGGGCCTGTTGCTTTTGGGGGAGGAGGAGAGGTCAGTGGTTTCTTCGATCGTACGCAGGGCTGCTAAACGGACCACTGCAGGACAGAAAAAAGGCCACCGAAAAAGGTAGCCCAGGCGGATAATACAAATGCAGGGTGATAGCTACATCATCCCTGTTTATTTGTATTTGTCGATTATCTTCTTCCTCTCTTTTGCGAGGCCGATCAGAAGCTCAATATCTTTCCGTTCACTCTCGTTCAGATGGTCGATGTTTTGCATCACCATTTCCACGAATTTTAAATCCTCTGCTTTTTGCGTTTTCTTGTTATCTCCATTAATAATCCACTCAGGGGTAACACCAAGAGCGCTCGCTACCTTGACTAGGTTTTCACCGCCTATCCTGTTTTGCCCATCCTCCCAGTACCCCACCGCAACACGTGAGACACCACACTGCTTCCCTAGCTCTGCTAGAGACATCCTGAGTTCTTTTCTGCGCTTTTTTATGCGCTCACCAGCTGTAGTCATGAAACCGATGTTACATTTTTTCGTGTAAATCATAGTTGCATTAAAAGTAAATCTTAGTTACATTCCGTTGCATGGATTCAATCTTACTGACAAAAGCAAGGGTTTTAGATGCGATTTCCGAACTCCGTGGAAAAAAACACGGAAGTGTTGGTTATTTGGCGAAGGAGCTTGGTATTTGCACGCAAGCTGTATCGAGATGGGGTTTAGATAAACCTATCCCGCGAGTTCACCGCCTACATCTGAAAATACATCGTCAGGATGTGATTGATTTAGTTAGTAAGAAAGACCGCAGTGTTGAAGATAGCACTAGCGAAGTTGCCTAACCAATTGATTTTTTTTAATGATTATCGACGATTATTTATTGTCGGGTATTTGAGCAGGGTAATTATGATGGTTAAGAAGATTGTGGCTTTCTTTAGAAAAAAATCCGGCCCTTTTCAGCTTCCTATGAGCGATAAAGAGCGCCGAGTGCTTCGTAAGTATTACAGCACCCGGCGCCAAGGGGGTGGGGCGGGTTAGTCTTGCCTTAGTCCTTCGGCAAGAAATTTAGCTATGTGTTCCAGGTTGTCAATTGTGTCGTTTACGCCGTCTTTGTATTCGTCCGTATTGGCAACGACTGGCGGGTGGTTAACCATCCTTTTTTGTAAAACTTCTTTTAGCACATTTTGCTGTGCGGCTCCTGCTGGTGTTTCAGGATTATCAAGGAGGGCTGCGACAACTGCCTCCAGTGCCTGGATTCTGCCAATTAGGTAGTCGCTGTTAGTGTTTTGCATAGTTATTCCTCGGTTGGTTGAGAGTTGTAGGAGATTGGATTCTAGCCGAGTTTTCGCTGTCAGGGTTTCGGCTCTGACATTTTTTAAACAAAAAAAAGCCCGCGTAAGTGGTGGAACACCGCGAGCTTTTAATTTCAAAAATTTAGGGGTCAATTATGACACAAGTCATTGATTTTTCAAAGTCGCATTTAAATAAGAATGTCTCATATGATGTGACTCACACTACTGATACGCAGCAGCCTGTGATTATTGTTCAGGAACGGAAGCTAGTTAGTCACCGGCTGGTGGCGCTGTTGTTCCAGATTGATCCTGACTATTTGTCCCGTCTGTTTCATACGCATGCGAAGTGTGCCGGTTGTTCGGATGATGTTTATGTGGATGAGGAGGGTGCCGTTCTTTATGTGAATGGCATGGCGCTGGTGGCCGTGATGAAAGTGTTACCGGATGAATTTAATTTGACCGGCATGGGGTATTTGTCGGTCTTGCTGCAGGATGATCCGGCAATGACGGAGATTCAGGCGGACTTCATTCGCGAGATGCGCGGTGCCGGGAGTGTATTGTCGTGAGATATACGCGCGTTAGTAACGATGCGCTGGATGTGCTACGCGATGAGCCTGATCGCATGACCAAGGTGTACGTGTATCTCTGTACAAATGTTGATCGTAAGACGGGGCTGACCGGTGCCGTTAAGCGCATCAGTTATCAGTCCATGATCGAGTTACTGCATGTGCCTGCAACGGAGGGCCGTGCTGAGGTCCGAGTTAAAAAATCTGTAGTGCAGAACGTACTCAAGAGACTGGAGAAGCTGAAGCTGATCCAGCCGATGGGTAATCTTGTTTTTTTACTGCGTTACGAATCATCGGATTATTCCGTATCGAGGAGGTTAATACGAGGTCAATACGGGGTTAATACCGGTAATTCTACTCAAGATGCTGATTTAAATCAGTTTTCTGAACCAAACATCACAGGCGTTATACCATTTAATTCTGATGTTAATACACCTCATATATCAATCAATCAATCAAACACCGCGCGTGAGAAATTTGAGATGACGGAAACGTGGGTGCCGTCTGAACGTTTTGCAGATTTAGCTGCGTCCTCGACGCTGGATGTCACCAAGTCAGGCGTGGATCGTCCATTACTGGATTCAGTGCTGGGGGAATTCCGATGGTATTGGTTATCTGAGAATCCTCCAAAGCTACGGAATCAGTGGGGTTGGGAGAAAGCGTTATTGAATCGATTGCTGTTTGCCAAACAAAACGGCGGCAATGTGAATGGAGTAAATAAAAATGCAGGCAGTCAACAGCGCAGCAGTGGCCGGAAGCTTTCAGCGGCTGAGCAAAACGCACAACAGGCAGCAGCCTGGGCGGCAGAGTGGCTCGACGAGTGATCCAGCATTGACGGCGGCAGGCTTTGTGATTTGGCAGGAGCTGGAGGGCGCTTACCCTGGCCGCTGGATTCGTACCGTCGGCCCGGTGCAGACAGATGCTAAAAAGCTGTCATTGACTGCCCGGCGCTGGGCGACTATCGCGCTGAAGCATGAGCGTTCGGATGTCCGTGAGGCGCTAGCTTGGCTGACAACGAAGCGCGACGGGTTGGAGTTCTTGCCCGCGCTAGGCCAGTTTGCACAGTCCTGTGCGGATTTTAAGCGTCGCCGTCTGGCTCAACAGGATGAGGCTGTGCGCGTGGATGTCTCGCGTCGGTTGTCGCAGTTGGAGCCAGATGCCCGGATGCGGGCTAAGGCAAAACTGGAGGTCGCTGAGGCGTATGCGTCGCTGGGGTATCGAATGAAGGCGGCTGAATGCCGCTTTCAGGCCTTGCCGGATCGGTGTTTAGATTGGCGTTTGGGGGTTTGGAGTATGCGTGATGAGTAATTCGGAAAAGACAGGAGATCAGTTGAACGTGTTGGCTATGATCCGGAAGTATCCGGGGGCATCCGCCGGGGCGCTGGAGTGGGCGATGTTGGGCGGGCGGTTTCAGAATGGCAAGCCGGTTGCAACGGAGCTGGGCAGAGTTAAGCCGAAAACGTTCGCGAAAGCGAAAAAGGCGGGTTCACGGGCGAGTGAACTGGGGCAATCGGTGATTAAGCGCCGGGGGGCGCGGTTTGCGCTATCGGATGATCCCGGTAGAGAGTATGGCTATTGGCCAGTGGGGGCGAGTGCTGAACCGGTAAGGGAACCGGTTATTCGAGTGTCTGCGCCGCCCAGTGAGCGGGTGCCGGTGGCGCAGGGCGAGGCTAAAACGATATCGGCTGAGAGCATGGCAGCAAAGATTGTTGATTTGGGGCTGGACTCATGATCGGGTGGGAGTGGCTGAGAATTTCTCCAACGATTCTTCAGAGCCAGTGTGGGGTTTATACGATTGTGAAGAAGATGAATGTTGCGAGTAAGTGCGTGACGTTTGATGTTTATGTCGATCAGGATTTGACGGAGTCGTTTGAGGGGAGAACGGGTGGGGCTGAAGCGCGTCAGTTTTGCTACGACAACTATGCAGAGCAGAGGCCTGCTGCGTGATTCTTGCCGGTGCGTTCTGTGCCGGTTTTTATAATTTGATAATAATTTGGGGTGCGTATGTCCGTTGCTGTTAGTCGTGCTGTTTACTTTGAAGTTGATCAATACGAATCTGATCTGAAGACGTGGGGGATATGGTGGTATTTGAATGGTGGAGGGTTGCCAAATCTGGGGTATCGCAAGATTAATATTCTTCACCCAAAGTATGGGTTGCTCAGTAAGCCAAAAGAGTATGAGCCAATGAGTGATCGTGTGCAGCAGGTTGAGGATATTGTGAGGAAGTTGCCGGAGGTGATACAGGAGGTTGCCAGAGAGTATTGGGTGTTTGGTGAAACTAAAAAGGATATCGCGACTAAGATGACTGTTTGGTTTGGTAAAAAGGGTAAGCCTAAGAATGTTAAATCATTTCATATTGATCAATGGGTTAGTGCGGCTGCTATGGCGGTTTGGTTCGGAGTTGACCGTGGTGAGGGAAAATTATAGCTTGCGCGATTATAATTGATATTGTATGTTTTATGGCATGGTGCGGGTTGTTGCATCTAGCAGGTAGTAAGAATTCCATGAAGAAGCTCGTTCATTTCGGTGGTCGGGCTTTTTTTGTGCCTGTGATTTTGTAAGATGATTTCCTCCTTGTAAGGCGGGTGACTGAGTAACGGCAGTCTCCCGCCTTTTTTACTGGAGTTGACTAATTTTGAAGCCCGACCGGGGAAGCTTGGTCGGGCTTTTTTGTGGGCGCGATGAAAGCTGGTTTGTGGGTTACTTTGCGTTACCGATTATTAGCTGTTTTAGATTAGGACTGGTTAGGGTATGACGAACGGACAAATTGTGTTGTTTGAAATGAAACCAAGCCGGGGGACTTCATGGCTGATTGCTGCTGTGACTCGGTCAATGATTACACATGCTGCCGTGGGCGTTTCTGGCAAGTGGTTTGATGCAAGCGAGAGCCGAGGCGATGTGGCCGAGATGGATGCTGATTTGCATACAGACAGGATGTGCTATGTGATTGATGCGGATGTGAACCAGTTGGATTTATTTAAGCAGCTTGGAAAAAAGTATGACTGGACTGGTGTTTTCGGCTGGCTGCTGTGTCGGTACTGGCATAAGGCGTGTGGTAAAGACCAAAGATTTTACTGTTTTGAGTTCGCATACAGGGCTATGACCGGGAACTCGCCGGAGGGAGCTGTGAGCGGTAAAGATCTGGTTGAGCTGGCTCATGATTATGAGATGCCCGTTCGGTACATAAGGTTTGGGGATCTGCTGTGATGGACAGGATGACAGTAACACCAGAGGTCTTACGTGAGTTGCCTGCTGATTATGTGTTTAAAAAACCAGTGGTGGTGACAGGGTTCGAGCGGGGCAGTCGAATTGATAGCATTACGGTGAATAGCAATAAGGCCGAAGGTGCTGAGGCATTGGTTCGCATTGACTCGGATGGGGTTCGGGTGGGATTGGTTGCTGTCATAGGTATCGTGAATCCTGAGAATGGAAATCACTGGCGGAAGCATGTGGCTAATGGCTTGGTGGTGCTGGGTGATGATTGCCAGATTGACTGGGTTACTGCTGAGAATGTCCACACAGCGGTGGTGTTGCGTGGGTTGAATGGTGTAGTCAGCGACGGAATGGTCGATACATTTAGTGGTGATGGGGTTCAGTTGGTAAATGATGGCTGCAAAGTTTTGAGCCTGAAACTAAGTAATAGTGTCCAGATTTTTCCTTATGAGCAGTTTCATCGCGATATTGTTCAGGTATGGAAACATGGTGGTGGGAATCTGCGGCATGTATTGATTCGTGGTGTTAGGTATCGTCATGATGAAAATAGTCCTTATCCTGCGCCGCAAGGTGTTGGCGGATTTGATGGTGAATACGATGGTGTCACGATTGATGATTGTGAGTTGATGGGTGTACACCCGGAGCATGGTGTTTCGTTAGGGCTGGCAAGAAATACTGTGGTATCTAATGTGAAAACAGATGCTGTTATCCGATTTGGTGACCGAAAAGGGTTAGGGCAGCAGGGTAGTAACAATCAGGTGGTTAATTGCGAGGCGGCTGATATTTGCTTTGAAGATGACTCTCAGGCGGTGCTGGTTGCAGATGAAACCGGAGGCAGCAAGGTGTTGCACGATGTGAAATGGCTGGAGTCGCTAAAGAACACGAATGCTGAGGCGATTGTTGAAAATGATTATCGTGAGGCTGCGACTCGTCTGAATTGTGAGATAGCGGCTATTAAGGCGGTGTTTATTGTTGAGTCTGCCGGGTCTGGGTTTAATCGTGACGGGTCGGTGAAGTGTTTGTATGAGCGTCATTTGACTCGGCGTGAAGTGAAAGCGCGTAAGTTACCGTATCGCAAGATTGCCAAGGTGCTGGGTGGTGCCTTAATTAGTCGCTGGGCAGGGGGCTATAAAGGGGGGATTGCTGAGTATTGGCGTATTGCACAGACGATTAGCGGCATTGTGAAAGCCGGGGTGACCCGGTCAGAGGATGAGGCTACGGATATTGCGATTCGTTCGGCAAGCTGGGGGAAGCCTCAGATTTTGGGTAAGAATTGTCAGTTGGCGGGCTATGATACGGCAGCTGAGATGGTTGAGGCGTTTCATCGATCTGAAAAGGCTCATCTGGATGCGTTTGTGTCGTTTGTAGAGAAAACAGGTCTAGACAAGCATCTGAGGAGTAAGAATTGGCTGGCGTTTGCTAAGGGTTATAACGGTAAGCGTTGTTGTGATAAAGGATCTAAGCGGGATTATCGGGCGCTGATTGCTGCGGAGTATGCGCGGCAAAGTGGTCAGCCGATTGAGTTTAAGCCGACGTTTAAAAGCCGGATATTGCAAGGTAATAGTTTATCTGCCGGAGGGATATTGGCCGGTGGTGGTACGGGGGTGACCGTGCTGGTGGATAGTTTGTCATCGCTGAGAGAAAAAGGCAGCGAAGTGGTGAGTAAGGTTGAAGAGATTAAGGCGCAAGCGGTTGAGATCAAGGAGCAAGCAACGGAGCTGACGGCAGGTGTTTCGGATATGAAAGACCGGGTCATTGAGGTGAAGGATCAAGCGGTTGAGGTGTTGGCGCAGAATGCTGACATGATGTCGATGATTGCAGATATGCGATGGTGGCTCTATGGATTGTCTGCGTTGCTGGTGCTGAGTCTGTTGGGAAATATGTATTCAATTTATGCGCGGTTAGATGATCGTCGTAAAGGGAGAAATTAACTGATGAGTAAGCAAGCAGTTTTAAAGGCGGAATTTGATAAGCGCTGTGGTTCTTTGGCTAAGGTGCTGGCATCGCTGAAAGATGGCGCTAAAGCAGACTATGATAAGCGATGCGCAGACTATGAAGCGATTTATGATGTTGAGATGCAGGCACTGAGAGATGAGTTTGGTTTTTCTAATGAGGTGCAGGCAGTAGAGCCACCGGGTTTAGGCGAGTAACGGAAAAAATAATAATGAATGAAGTTGAACGAGAGCGTCTGGCAAAGTTGGAGGTCAGGGTGGAGCACGCGGAGCAACAGCTGACGCAGGTGATTAATGATATTGGCAGGATGTCATCATCAATAGCCGGAATCAATAAAACACTCAACAAGGTTTATTACATCGTTGTTGGTTCGATCATCGTTGTGCTGATTGAAGCGTTCGGGATTGATGAGGTTTTGAAGAAAATATTCTTATGAGTGATGTGACAATTACTGTGACTGATGCCGGATTCGCTGGTTTTATCAGTCATTTTGGTGCTCAGGATAATGCTGCACGGTTTAGTCATATGCACGGTAAATCGTGGGTGTTTAATAGTTGTCAGGACGAGGCGTATTGGTCTGGCCTCTATTATGGGTCGGATTATTCCCCGGTGAATGATGCGACTGTGCGCATGTTGAAGATGCGGAAGTGATTTTGTGAGTGGGTGGTTGATGATTTTTTTTAAGGTACATAATAATGAGTAAGCTTACACAAGCTGAATTGGAAGCGCTGGCGGCGCAGCATCAAGCTGCTGAAGCACGCAGTATGGTCAAGGTCGTTAAAGCGATTGTTGATAATCGACTGGCGATGCATGAAGTGGATTTTGATGCGTTAACGTCCAAAGTGTCGTTGATTAATGATCTACTCGATGGTGATGAGCAGTCTGAGGGTTTCCAGGCGTTCGCAGCCTTGTCACAGAAGTTGGCCAATGTTGAGTTAAAGGGTAATCAGAATTCGACAGCTATCAGTGCGCTGCAGGCTGCATTGAATAGTGAGATTGAGTCACTCAGTACTCGTGTTGATGCGGTTGAGACTGAGGCGCGTTCCGGTCGTGAAGCGTTGGATGCGCGTATTACTCAGCTGCGAAGTGAGTATGAAGCGCATGTTGCTGACAAGTTAGCAGCGGACAATGGTCGTGATACTAGGCTGGATGATCACAAAGCACGCATTGAGGCGCTTGAGGCGTCAAAGTCCTTAGTTGATGGGCGATTAAAAACGCTGGAAGATGATAATACAGCGAATAAGTCGGCTATTGGTCAGATCCAGTCTACATTACAGGCACAGGCGAATGCGTTGCAAGCTGAGCTTGAGCGCGCTCAGGCGGTTGAAGCTGAGCTGCGAAGTGAGCTGGAGACTGAGCGTGCACGCGTTGATGGCTTGGTGACAGCTCAGGGTTCTTTTGCGACGCGTCAAAATGTTGCGGATGCAAGTCAAGCGGGTGCCGTTGCTGCAATCAGTGCGATGTGGGACGAAGCAGGGATTGATATGCCAGCCGGTGTGTTGATGCCAGACGGTTCAGTCTCTGAGTAATTGATTAAAGAAGGGCGGTTAATGTCACCCTTCTTTTTTGTTGGGTTTGAGTTTTATGAGTAATTCTGATCTCACTCGGGTGAGTGAAGATTCAGCGAGAGCGCTGGGTGTTCATATTGCTGTGATGGTCGGGGTTATGTTGGATCGTCGGTTGAAGGCGGTCGGTATTGAAGACAAGCGCGTTAAGATTGTTCTTAAGGCCGCAGCCGTCGATCCGTTGGTGTTTGAGTATGCGGGTGAGCCTATGGTCTTTCCGGTCGGTGAGGTTGTGGAGGTGTCGTCGGGGGTGTTGACGGTTCTGGAGTCTATGGGTAGGCCATCTTATAAAGGCATGGGTTTGGGGGTTACCAAACTGATTTCAGGTATTGAGTTCGAGGTGCTTTGATGTATCCGCAGTATCTGTTGCCGGGTTGCGAGGTTGTGCAGCTGACGGAGCAGGAGATGAATTTTTGTAATGAGCTAGTCAACGGGGTTGATGATGATGGTCAGCCGATTACAAAAACTGAAGCTGCTAAGCGTGCGTGTCGGGTTAAGACGGATAAGTCTGCTAGTGTTCGGGCGGCTAATATCTTGTCTGGTGGCGGTAGTTCAGTCGATGCGGATACTCGACGAAAAAAGAAAGAGGCTGTTTCTGGTTATCTGAAAAGACTGTATTCAGAGAAGCGCAACAGAACGCGGTTGTCATTGGATGAAGTGATCGGGCGCTCGGTGCGGATTTATGATATCGCGATTGGTGATGAGAAGGTTGTTCAGACGATTAGGCTTAAAGACTGTGTGATTGATCGTGAGTCGTATGATGTGAATTTACCTGCGGCCAAGGGGGCGATGGAATTAGTCGCTAAGCTATCGGGATACATGGATGGTGAGCCGGAGCAGGCTGGTATGACGCACGAAGAGGCGTTGGATGCATTGGATGATGAGGGTAATCAGACTTAATGGATGCGCGAGAGCGGCGTATCCGGCGGCGCTTGCGGGATGAGTTTCCGTATTATGCTAAGAAGTGTCTGAAGATACGCACGAAGACGGGGGCTATTTTGCCGTTTGAGCTGAATTCCGCTCAGATGCATCTGCATGAGCGGATTGGTGAGCAGATTGCCGAGACGGGGATGGCCCGGACGATTGATCTAAAGGGGCGTCAGCAAGGCATCAGCACGTATCATCAAGGCCGAGCATATTGGAAAACGTCGCACAATCCGGGGTACTTTGCATCAATTCTGACGCATGAGAATAAAGCGACTGGGAACTTGTTCGCGATGACGAAACGTTATCATGAGCATTGTCCGGCGCTGGTTAGACCAAGGACGCTGGCGTCGAATGCTAAAGAGCTGAAGTTTGCGGCGCTCGATAGTGGTTACATGGTGGCAACGGCGGGGGCTAGAGGGACGGGGCGGTCAAGTACGGCCCAGTACTTTCACGGTTCTGAGGTGGCGTTCTGGCCTAATGCCGAAGAGCATGTGATGGGCGTGATGCAGGCGATTGCTGAGGAAGCAGGCACTGAGATTCATTTGGAGTCTACGGCCAATGGGATTGGTAATTACTTTCATCGAGCTTGGGTGTTGGCCGAGAAGGGTGAAAGTGAATTTATTCCGGTGTTTATGCCGTGGTATTGGCAGACTGAGTATACGCGAGTGGTGCCGGATGGTTTTGAGTTGTCTGAAGATGAAGAAGCGTATCGGGACACGTATCGTTTGACGCTTGGCCAGATGGCGTGGCGGCGTAACAAGTTAGCGCAGTTTAATAATAACGTCGCATATTTTAATCAGGAGTATCCAGCAACACCGGCTATGGCATTTCAAAGTTCAACCGATGAGGTGGTCATT
>PDWI01007989.1_pt1 | contig 12605 bp, 9 predicted proteins | sample 1430891 | NCBI WGS metagenome assembly PDWI01 (sample SAMN01162508, study PRJNA174530) | Oral metagenome, whole genome shotgun sequencing project. | biome: Marine environment; feature: Marine mammal; material: Swab sample of the gingival sulcus; isolation source: swab sample of gingival sulcus... | reverse complement strand
CCGCCGAGGTCAAGACCGCGACAACTACTATTGGGTTCGCGATGCAAAGGCAAACAAGCTTGTTGTTGGAACACAGGCAAGAATCTTGTACCAAGATGCCGAAGGTCGTCGCGACATCGCATTGAAGTTTAACGAAATGGTTCGCAATGGCGAAATTGGCCCTGTAATGCTCGGTCGTGACCACCACGATGTAAGTGGAACAGACTCTCCATTCCGAGAAACTTCAAACATCAAAGACGGAAGTAATGTTATGGCAGATATGGCTGTTCAGTGCTACGCCGGAAACGCTGCTCGCGGAATGAGCCTTGTCGCACTACACAACGGTGGCGGTGTTGGAATTGGTAAGGCTATCAACGGTGGCTTTGGTATGGTTCTAGACGGCTCTGAAAGAGTAGACGAAATTATTAAGTCTGCTATAATGTGGGATGTTATGGGCGGTGTAGCTCGACGAAGCTGGGCACGCAATCCACACTCAATCGAAACCAGCATGCTCTACAACAAAAACTACTCAGGCGACGGACACATCACTATTCCGTATGTTGCTGACGATGACTTTGTTAAGAAGCAGGTTGAGAAAAGGTTTAAATAATTAGGAATTAGTAATTTTTAATTCGTAATTGGCGAAAAAAAAGCGAAGTTAGAAATGCTTCTAACTTCGCTTTTTGCTAATTAAGCGATTCAGTAGATGAAGTTTTGCTTTCTAATTTTTCAATTTCCTCTATAGACAAACCGGTTATTTTTGAAATCATATTATTATCAAAGTTTTCATGTTTCATATTTTCAATAGTTTCGATAAGGACTTCTTTTTTACCTGTTCGTTTAGCGTCCATTTCAAATGATGATATTAACATATATTTCCTCCTCAAGTTTTCGTCTTGCTTTGTGGTATTGACTTTATTCTCAAGTTCTTCGGTAAAATCAGAGCTTGCTTTGTTTCCGTTCATATATTCTAAAAAAGCCTTTAGTTCAGGCTCGGCGTTAGTAGCCGCCTTACTGTTTACAATTATTTTAAGATCTATGGATAAATGACTTTTAAAAATAGAAGTATTAGATGCACGAAGTTAGCAAAAAGCACCCACAGGCGTATCGAGATACGCTGAGGACTGCTTTTTGTGCGACGACAAAGCAGATGGTTCTTATATTTTTAAAAGATCAAAACATATAATCATTTTTAATGGTTAAATCTTCAAAATTTTTCATAACTTTATTATAACATAAATTTTTATGTTTTGCAATAATTTAGTTGTAGCAATTCGTAATTGGCTAAAAAAAGCGAAGTTAGAAAGGGTTCTAACTTCGCTTTTCGCTTATTTGCTAAACAAGTTAATTAAAGAGTGGTTCACCTTCAAAGTTGACTGTGTAAGTTTCTCCACCGCTTACGCTTAGTGTTATCGTACCGTCTTTATTGTCGGTAAATGTTGCGGTAATTGTGTCGCTTGGATTGCTGTCATTTTCACCGTTAAACTCTGTGAAGTTTTGGTTGAATGTGCCTCTATATCTTCTTCCGTTAATACTTACCATATATGTGTTCGGACCTGCTTTGTATATGGATCCTTCTGAACTATTGTATATCCCTTTTTGTTTGTACCAATTTATGTCTGAGTTATAGAAAGCAAAGGTTCTAATACTTTCTACCTCACTTCCATCGTTGGAAAACTCAATAGAATATTTATAGCTTGTTGGAATTTTAAATTCTTCTACCATATCCTTTATATCATTAGCTATCAATTTTATCATTTCTGCTGAAATATCATCCCAGCTTGCAGTTTCATTTAAACCCCACATTAGAGCTTGTTTTTTTCGACAATCATCTATAGCCTTTTTTATTACTTTAGTTTTTTGTTCCGGTGTTAGTATTTTAAAATCGTCAAATTCTATATTAGTTCTTAGATAAGATTTCATATCTTCAAAAATACCTTCATCACTTGTTGGTATAGGTTTTCCACTTACAGAAGCCATGGGCTTTAGGAACTTCTCTTTTACATCTTGCAAGGTAATAGAAGTCATTCCATAAAGTTCTGTTAAAGCATTGCTCCATATTTTTGAATTTTTGCTTACATAATTTATGTAATCTTGTTCATATGTTTCTGGATTAACAAATTCACCTGTAATGACACTTTTCTGTTTTATTCCTTCAACTCTAAAAATTTTATTTGTTTTATCATGCTCTAAACAACTGTATTTGACGTCTTCTGTTATTATTTCGTTTTCTGAAAATTCAACTTTTCCTCCATAGGAGTCAAGTGTATATTCTTTGACACCTTTTACGGTAACTTCGAAAGTTTTAGTTTCAGAGCCAAGTGTTGCTGTTAGCGTGGCTTTTTGATCGTCAAAAATAACAGGTTTGATTTTTGCAAATTTTCCTGTAAAGCCAAAGTCATTTTCAACAATTTCGATAATTTCGGCATCTGATGTTTCCCAGGTAATAGGCTTTGTGGAACCGCTGATATTTGCAGGTAGGGCAAAGTATGAATTTACTTCTGTAGGCAATGTAAGAATTTTTATAAGGTCTGCATCACTTGCTTCAGATCCGTCAGGGTAAACTGTAACAGTAAATTCTTTTGTTCTTTCTGCAGAACCTTTACTGATAGTTGCTGTGAGTGTTACTTCTGTTTTTGTGCTTGGTTTTGTAACTGTGGCGCTTGTTGTTCCATTACTTACATTAGGGATAATAGTGCTGTCAGAACTTTCCCAAGTTGTTTCAACATCAGAGCTTACCAAGAGATTAATGGTATCTGTTGCCCCTGAACTTTGTATAACTAAAGGGTCTACTGCTGTTAGAAGATAAGCGTTATCAACTATTATGTTATTCATACCGTATACAGTTATTGTAAATGTTTTTGTATCAGTTTCTGAACCTTTTGTAAGAGTTGCAGTAAGTGTTACTTCAGTGCTTTCTGCTGGAGCTGAGATTCTTCCTGTCATCCAACTTTTATAGGGTTCGTTTGTTATTTCAATAATGGCAGGCTTGCTTGAATGCCAAGTTATGTTTATACCACCAGATTTATATTTATCAAGTTTAATATCGCTTAAAACTTTATCGCTACTCTCACCATTTTCAAACTGAATTGTTAAATTCTTTTTTGCATTGGCGAGAATCTCTGTAGGATCATTATTTGTACCGTATACAGTTACTGTGAATTCTTTTGTCCTTTCTACATCACTTTTTTTGATAGTTGCGGTTAGTGTTACTTCTGTTTTACTGCTTGGCTTTGTAACAATAACACTGGTGGTTCCATGATTGGCATTAGGAATAATATCTGGATGAGAGCTTTTCCAGCTTGTTTCAACATCATCTCCTACTAAGAAATTAAGTGTTGATGTTGCACCAGGACCTTGTATAACTAAAGAGTTTACTGATGTTTTGGTATAAGCCTCATCTACAATTTGGTTATATGAACCGTATAAAGTTACCTTGAAGATTTTTGTATCAGTTTTTGTTCCCTTTGTGAGAGTCGCTGTGAGAGTTACTTCAAAATTTCCTATTGGAGCCTCAACTTTTCCTATAAATTGGGTGGAAGAAGCGGTGGTGGAGTCTGTTGTTATTTTAAGAAGAACTGGTTCGCTTGAAGTCCAAGTTATACTTACTCCGTTATCTGCAGTTGCAGGAAGTATTAAATCACTTATAACTTTATCACTGCTTTCTCCATAGCTAAATTCAAGCGTCAAGTTCTTCTTTGCCTCAGCAAGAATTTCTTCGTCCGTGATTACTGATGAACCGGAGCCTGAACCTGAGTTGTTAGCAAGGTTGTCGCAGGAGCTAAAACTAAATAGCACAAGCAGTGCTATGCCAAAGAGGGCTAGGCCTCGAAAAATTGTGTTTTTTTTCATAAAAACACCTCCTTTTATAGATACAATAAATTTCTTCCATTATACCCCCCCCCCATTTTTTGTCAAGAGTCTAGCCGTGGATTCTTGCTAATTTGTAAATTTGGGCTTTCTTAAGTCTTACAGAGAATTTGCCGAAAATGTGATATAGGAATTATATAAAAAGAGGAAATATAATGGCAGATTTTGTTTTTAAACTTTCACCGAATATTGTTTTAGGAAATTATTCTTTGGCACGTGTTGGCGAAGAAGCTATAAAATACGGAACAAATTTTATGTTCGTAGTAGACCCCTTGCTTGATGATACAGGGGTAATAGATAAGATTAAAAAATCTCTTGAAGAGAAAGGTATTTCGCTTTTCATCTTCAATGGTTTTAGCAATACTGCCGATTCCGAAGTAATAGAGAGAGCTTTGTCGCTTGCAAAGGGTGCGCATATTCATGGTGTTATAGCCTGTGGTGATATGACGACCTGTGCTGTGGGGCGGGCTATTGCTGCTCTTTATAATGAAGAAAAATCTATTTACTATTATGTTGAGGGTGAGCCTATTAAAGCGGAAGCTTTGCCGTTTATTCAAATTCCTAGGGCTTGTAATGACCCCTTCCTCTTTGGTAATACAAGCTACATAGTTGATTCAAGAAATCGCAGTACCTGCCTTTTAAAAATACAAGAAGACATTTGCAAGTTGGTTATTTTTGATTCAAATGCTTATTCGGGTCTTGCTCCCAATGCAATGACAGCTATGATTTTTGCAGGCTTGGGTTCTGCTTTTGAGGCTTATACTTCAAAAAAAGGAAGCTTCTTTTCGGAAACTGTTTTGGGTAAGGCTGTTGAAACTTTCTTGATAGCGCTTGATCCTAATCACAAAAAAATGGTGGGAACACCTCGTGAAGAATTAGTTGCGCAGGCTGCTTGTCTTTCGGCTATTGGAATTGCAGCTTCTGCTCCGGGACTGGGAACGGCTATTTCTATTTCTGCAGGTGGACGTTATAGAATGTCCAGCTCCATCATTGCAACTGTTTTGTTGCCTTATGTTGTAAAAGATACAATTTCTTCAAACTTGTCAAAAACACTTTCGGTTGCTCGCATGCTTGGAGAAAACATGCCTGAGGGTGGTGATGCTGAAGAAACTTCAAAACGAGGTGTTATAGAAATTAAGCGACGCCTTGCCGAAGCTAATTTACCGGTTCGTTTAAAAGACATTGATCTTACAATAGAGTCCTTGGTTGCTGTTTCTGAAGATGCCGCTATGCTTGATTTTATGAACTACAATCCAAGACCTATGTCAAATCATGATATATTTGAAATTATAAAAGAAGCTTTTTAATTAAGCCTGAAATAAATTATGCCCGAACTTTTTAAACTTAACAACATACCTAAAAAACAACGCTGTCGAAAAATTTTGCGCATTTTAGAATCTGCGGAAAATTCCTTTGTGAACAATCGTCCTGATGAATTTTTGGATGCCTTTTATTTAAAAGAAATTCTGAAAATTGCCTTGCAAGATTTGGACGCTCCAGCTATTGAAAAAATTCAAGCATGGATAAATGAACCCTCTGAAAATGAAAAGCGAAAGATAATCAATTTTACTCGATACGAGCTTTATAAAAAGTTGGATATTGCTCCTGCTGAATGGGATTTGATTATGCCAAATGCAAGTCAAAAAGAAGTTGAAAGCTTTCGCCGTAAGTTTTTCAAAAATGTTTTTGTTTTTGCAGAAGATATTCGCACACCGTTTAACATTGGTTCAATTTTTAGAACTTCTGAATCTTTTGGTGTTGAGAAAATTTTTCTTTCACCCAATTCTGCCTCGCCTAAAAATTCCAAGGCGCAACGAACAGCAATGGGCTGTATTGATTATCTTGATTGGGAAATTCGCGAGCTAAACGATTTACCTGACTTGCCTATAATTGCTTTAGAAACAGGTGGAACAAACATAAATGAATTTCAGTTTCCCGATGAGGGCATTGTCGTTATCGGTTCGGAGGAATTAGGTGTTAGTCCCGAAGCTCTAAAAAAAGCAGGCAAGAATATAATTACAATACCAATGTTTGGAATAAAGGCTTCAATCAATGTAAGCAACGCATTGGGTATTTGTCTTCATAAATGGTGCGAACACTTATCAAAACTTTAAGGTAAATTCCTTGAATCATAGTTAGGATAATCTTCATGTTCTCTACGTGCTTTAAAATAGAGTAGGGGTTCTATCTTTTTAAATTCTTCAGAAGATTTTTTGAGGTAAATTAAATTTTCGCTTTTATTTTTTAAAAATGAGTCAAGCCAAATTTTTATAAGGTTTGAATATAGCACGAAAGTTTGTTCTTTATATCCACCTGAAAAAGCTTTTCTAAATATGTCAAGGCTGTCATTGTGATTAACATCTTGAAATGATATAAAGCAAGACGGAACATTCTCATTTAGATTTTTGAAAAAGCGATACGTTTTTTCAGCATATGCGGTGCAATCTCTTTCTCCTGTCAGTATAAGGGTTGCCGCTTGAATATCTTTAAAACTGTCGCCTAAAAATTCATTCTTTTTCCCTATATTTTCTATAAGCTTGGATGCGCCGTTATATGGATGTATTCCAACAACAGCTTTTATACATGGATTAGAATTGGAGAATGCAAGTGCTCCTGCCCCACCCATAGAGTGAGCTATAATGCCTATTTTATTTGTGTCTATCTTGTTATATAATAAGTTGCCTTGTTCAAGGTTTTTCTTTAACATTAAATTTAGGCTTGCTTCAAAAGACTTTAGCCAATGTTTTGGGCGCGTCATTTTTTTTGATGTAAAAATCGCAACTACATAACCTTGTGCTGATATATATCTTCCCATGTTAAGAAAAATTTTTTTGGAAGATATCCAACCATGGCTTATCAAAATCAAAGGATACTGGCCATCTTTTTTTGGGAGAAATACAGTTACTCTTCCTGAAATAGTTTTTCTTTCTTTTAAGCTTTTATCTTTATGGTTTTCAATTTTTTTGTTTTTATAAATTTTGCATGGCCTGAATAATCTTATATTGTTTATAGCTTGAACTTCAACGCTTTCTGAAATTTCAAATAAATCAAATTCCGCAATTAATAAAGAACTTATAAAGCTTGCGAAAAAAATAATCAGTATCTTTTTTTTCATTTTTTATACCTTAGTTTTGATGTGTCTTAGAATGATTTTATTCATTTGTTTAATTTGCTCATTTGTTCCAAATAGAATAAACTCCGCTCTTTTTTTTCTGTAATCATAATGATAAAAAAAGTCAGGCTTCACTTCTATATTTTCAGGCAATTTTGATATGCTGTCTGATATTTCTTTTCTGACTTTGTTTATGTTTTCTATTCTTGTTGAGGGGTGTCGAGAAATGTAACAGGAAATAGCTTCTTCATTTTTGTATTCATTTAGATAGTTTAAGAATTCAAATTGTTTGTCTTTAAATCTAGATCGGTTTTCAACTACTTGAGAGAGGTTAGAAATATCTTTTTCAGTAAAGCGCCACTGCCTGCCAAATTTTTTACCCACTAAACGACCGTCTTTTATATAATTTCTAATCGTTCTTGTGGTGAATCCGGTAATTTCAGAAACTTCTTTTACTGTGTAGCTTTTCTCATCCTCTCTCAAATTTTGTCCTAAGCTTATTTTACTGTAGCTTTCGCACTAACAGTTCTATTTCTTTCTTCCCATGGAGAAGCAACTCTGTTTGTGTCTGAAACAACAAAGAAGCAAGCTGTAATTTTATCAAACCATTCAGCATTTTCTTCATTCTTTCTTAAAATGTATCGGCTTTTTTTGCCGTCTGTGAAAAACTTTCTACAACCGTTTACAGGATTGCCTGAAGCGTCAATCATAGAGCCTGAATCTTTGTAGTATTTTTCTCCCGGAACATCAAACCAGAAATAAGCGTTTTTAATTCTTTTATCGTTTGCTGTAAAATATATTTCGATAGAGTTTTCGTCTTTTGAAAGTGAATTTATTACAGGCATGGATAAAGCTGAAATCTGACTTTTGTTGGAAGCCTTTGGAACAATAGTTTTTACAGAGAAAGTTTCGTCTGCTTCTTCTATTGCATCAAGTGGCTCAGATGGTTCTGAACTTTCTTCTGTGTCGCTTGCAAAACCTGTGATGTTCAGTTTTTGTTCATATTTTTTTCCGTTTGTTTGGGTTAATTTAAAAAGCCAATCGCCAAGAGGAACAGCGCCTAAGCCGTCACCACATTGCAGTCTTTTTACAATGGCGATTTTTTTCTCACTTTGAATTTCAAGAATTTTTTCAACTTGCAGTGAATTCAAGGTCCATAAATCTAGAGGGGACTCTACAACTATACTTTTAATTAAGTCTGTGTCAAATTCACCGGAATATGAAATATAAAAGCTCATAAACATTTGAGCTTTTCCTTTTGGCTTTCCATTCCAAATTGATGGGTCGAGCCGTTCCACAAGATAGCTCACAGAATTTATTTTTATCGAACCTGATGTGTTATTTGCATTTTTATCTTGTTTAGGAGGTGTAGACCCACAAGAAATCATAAACATTGCTAAGATTAAAATCAAGGCAAAATATTTTGCATAACTTTTATTTTTCATAATAAACCTCTTTTAGTATTTTCTTCTATAATTATATATGAATTTTCGGAAAAAAGCAAGAATAGATTTAATTTTTTGCAAGCGTTTATAATTTTAAAAAAAAATGACAGACATCTCATATACTTGAAATAGACTCGGAATAATTGTAAAATGCGAGGGTATGGAAAAAAAGAAAAACAAATCGCTTGTCCGAAGTGGTTCTAGACTTTCCCTTTTAGTTTTTGCTTCTCGTATTTTAGGCTTGATAAGACAGATGACCATGTCGTCATTTTTGGGAACGGGACCTTTGGCTGATGCTTTTACAACTGCTTTTATGTTGCCAAATCTTTTTAGACGACTTTTTGCCGAGAATAGCATAAGCGTTGCTTTTATTCCAACATTTAATGACTATCTGGCAAAGCTTAATGATGACGAGCTTTCTGATAGCTATGATAAAAATAAAGCTAAACTTGAAACCAAGGATTTTTTAAGTTCAATTTTTACCTTGCTTAGTTTTGCTACAACAATTATTGTTATTTTGGGAATAATTCTTGCTCCTTTAATTGTGAAATTGTTTTTCTCAAACATTGCAGATTATGATTCTACTGTTCTTTTAACAAGAATAATGTTTCCATATTTGTTTTTAATTTCTATTGCAGCTTTCTTTCAAGGTATTTTAAACGGAATTAAAATTTTTACGCCGTCAGGATTTACACCGATTTTGTTTAACATTTTTGTTATTTCTTCAACTTTTATTTTTACAAAGTTATTTGGTCATCCTGCCAGAGCTATGGCTTATGGTGTAATTCTTGGTGGTTTAGCTCAAGCTCTGTTTCAACTGCCGTTTGTATTAAAAACAGAATTCCGTTTTAGTATTGCAAGCCTTGGAAAAGTTTTTAAAAATCCGGGAACTAAAAAGGTTATGCGCTTGATTGCTCCAACAATAGTTGGTATGGCGGCTTATCAAATTAATGATATAATTTCAACAGCTTTTGCCACTCAGGCCGGCGTTGGTGTTGTTTCAAGTTTGCAATATTCTTTGCGTCTGCAAGAATTGCTTTTGGGAATTTTTGCTGTTTCAATAGGAACTGTTATTTTGCCGGACTTATCTCGATTTGCAGTAAAAAAAAGCTGGGACGAATTTCAGACTCTTCTGTTGCAGGCGATAAAGGTTATAGCTCTTATAACTATTCCTGCGACTGTTTTTGCTTTGCTGAATGGGGAAAATATTATTATTCTGATTTACAAGAGTAATAGGTTCGATTCAAATTCAGTTCAATTAACATTCGGAATTTTCAAATTTCATATTTTAGGTTTATTTGCTATTGCTGTTAACAGAATTATTGCGCCTGCTTTTTATGCTCAAAGCGATTCAAAGTCGCCAACTATTGCAGGGATTGTTTGTATGATTGCAAATATTATATTGGCAAGAATTTTGCTTTCTTCTATGGGAGGAAATGGGATTGCCTTAGCTTTAACTCTTTCCAGTTTTGTGAACACTGTAATTCTTTTTGTGTTCTTGAAAAGAAATAAAAATATTAACATGCTTGGTTTAATTTTTTCATCTATAAAATTTATTTTGAAGATTTGTGTGTTTTCAGTTATTGCAGCTATACCGCTTTACTTTTTTAAAGCTGAAATTTACTTAAGCTTTGCTCATTATGGCAAGCTCATTAGTCAGGGCTTGCCATTGATAATTTCTTTTGTTATTTTTTCATCAATAGGAATTGCTTTATTAGTTATAACACGAGATAAAACTACATTTGCTATTTTGAGAAAAATCCAAGGCTAAGTGATAAACTTAGTTTAGGCTATAAAGTTAATTTAGCCTACAAGCCCTATTGTTAAACTAATTATCAACATATTGAAGAAGTCGATAAACAGTGAGCCTACTATTGGCACAACAAAAAATGCTATTTTAGAATATCCGTACTTTTCACAAACTGAACCCATATTTGCCATTGCGTTTGGAGTTGCGGCAAAACCGAAGCCTATATGTCCTGCTGTGATTACTGCTGCATCATAATTTCTTCCCATTAAGTTAAATGTAACAAAGCGAGCATACAAATACATCATTATAACTTGACCTGTTACAATTACAAAAAGTGGAAGAGCAAAGCTTACAAGTTGCCAAAGCTTGAGCGAAACTAGAGCCATAGCTAAGAACATATTAAGTGCAATATTCCCAAGAGCATCAATTTCATCCATATGAACTTTAAACTTTTTGGTTTTATCTGCAAAGTTCCTGATAATTGCTGCACAAATCATGGCTCCAATGTATATTGGGAATTTCATTACGGAATTCAGGTAATTAGTAATAAATAGACCAAAGCCGGATGCTAAAACTAGCAACATAAAGGAAGCCGAAAGCTTTTCACTACTTAGTTCATCTGTCTTACTTGTAACAGAGTTATCAATACTGCCCTTACCGGCCTTTTGTAGAATAACTTCTTTCTTCTCTTTTATAACTTCTTTTTGCTGAACTTCTTGCTTCATTTCTTGCTCTTTCACAGGGTTGAAGAACATTCGCTTAAAAAAGTTTGGCTTTACAGTTTGTACTTTTTTTACAACTCTAGTTGTTTTTATAATATTACCTTTTTCATCAACTGTAATAGTTTCGTTATTATTAGCAGGGGATAGGTCATATTTTTTTATCAAGCTGTTACCTACAGGCCCACCCAAGAAAGAACTGATAAGTGAACCAAAAGTCGGTACCGCTACCGCTAATGATAGTGCTCCTAATGTACCGTTTGGGTCTACCATAGGTGCTATTGCTGCTGCCGTTCCAAAGCCTCCTGTAAAGGAGCAAGAGCCGAGCATAACAGCCAATACAGGATTAAAGTGTATAAGATGTGCTAGACCTTGAGCGAGAACATTCTGCAATGCTGCAAAAACTACGGCAAGCCCTAAAAAGATGAAAACCTTTTTCCCACCTTCTTTTAAAATCGAAAACCCCGCATTGTATCCTACAGAAGTGAAGAACATCACCATCCAGTAAGTTTGCAGGGTTGTATCAAATTCAAAGTGGAGAACTCCGGTCATATGACATGACAGAGATATTAAAGCAAATAAAAAACCGCCCACTATAGGGGCAGGTATACAATAGCGTTGAAAGAAGTCAACTTTATTTTTAATGTATCTACCGACAAGTAGCCATGCAATAGCAAAACCAAGCGACTGATACATGTTCATACTAATAATCATAATATTTTTATCCCCCTCCTTTTGCCTTTTCGTGCAACTTTTGGGATATGAAAAGAAGTATAGGCAAATTGAATTAAAATGTCAATACTGAAATCGGCTAATCTGTAAAAAAATATAGAAAAGATGCAAATAAATAAAAAAATAACTATAAAAAAAGCACGATAAGCTTGACATATGCAAATAAATGGCTTACAATTATCTTAGCTTTTTCAAAAGAATAAGTAAATTTTTATAGAATAGGAGTGTTTGTTATGAAAACAAAAGCTTGGGTTTGTCCTGAAAAAGGTGCAAAGTTAGAACTTCAAGAGATTGAATTGGAGGCTCTTCAGCCTCATGAGGTTCAGGTTGAAATTACACACTGTGGTCTATGTCATACTGACATTCACATGCGTGACAATGATTGGGGTGTTTCCAATTATCCACTTGTAGCAGGACATGAGGGCATTGGTAAGGTTGTGGCTACGGGCGACAGAGTAAAAACTTTAAAAGTTGGTGACAGAGTAGGTATCGGTTGGATTAGAGATTCTTGCGGTTCATGCGGGAACTGTCTTGCCGGTCATGACAATCTATGTAAAACAGGTTATAAAGGAACCTTCTTGGGTGAAAGTGCCGGAATGTGGGGAGAAAAAGGTAATGAAATTAACGGCTGTTTTTCTAAAATGATAAATATTGCTGAAAAATTTGCGTTCAAAATTCCTGCCAGTATAAGCTCTGCTGAAGCTGCACCTCTTTTGTGTGCGGGTATTACAGTTTGGGAACCTATAGCTGAATATGTAAAGCCAAACACTAAGGTTGGTATTGTAGCTTTGGGTGGTCTCGGACACATGGCTGTAAAATTTGCCTTGGCTGTTGGTGCCGAAGTTTGGGCTTTAAGTTCTTCTGCTGATAAGGCTGAGCGAGCAAAGTCGTTAGGTGCCCATCACTTTGTAAATACTAAAGATGCTAAAGAAATGGAAAAGATCGCAGGTCAGTTGGATGTTATTCTCGACACTTGTCCTGCAGCCTTGGATATTAAT
>PDWI01007988.1_pt1 | contig 12605 bp, 8 predicted proteins | sample 1430891 | NCBI WGS metagenome assembly PDWI01 (sample SAMN01162508, study PRJNA174530) | Oral metagenome, whole genome shotgun sequencing project. | biome: Marine environment; feature: Marine mammal; material: Swab sample of the gingival sulcus; isolation source: swab sample of gingival sulcus... | reverse complement strand
GTGCCGATAACAAGCACAAAGGTATATTTTATTTCGATAAATAAAAAAATAAAAACTACATTTGTAACAATTTATAGAACAACTATCTTATGGGTAGTAATATTTACATATTTAAGTTATTTATTTATAAATACTTATAGAGTTTAGAGTAAGTAGTTTTTTTAATTAAATTTTTTAAATTAAGGATTTCTTTGTTAATTTGCTGATTAAAAGAAGATAAACAAAAAGCAAAATATTTGCTTTTATGTGTATAAATACCCCATAATTTTTGGGAAATTTTTATCATAAATTTAAGAAAATATAAAGAATGAAATATAAAGACGATGTAGAAGCAGTAGAAGCATTAAGAGAATCGAATGCTAAATTGATGGATGAAATATCGAAAGTTGTTTTCGGACAAGATGATATAGTGCAACAGGTTTTAATATCCTTATTTAGCGATGGACATTGTTTATTAGTTGGCGTTCCGGGCTTGGCTAAAACATTGTTGGTCAATACAATATCGCAAGTTTTGGGCTTGAAATATAATCGCATACAATTTACGCCCGATTTGATGCCATCAGACATTAGCGGTTCTGAAATTCTTGACGAAAACCGACATTTTAAATTTATCAAAGGTCCGCTTTTCGCTAATATCATTCTTGCCGACGAGATAAACCGAACTCCACCAAAAACACAGGCGGCACTTTTGGAAGCTATGCAAGAAAAAGCTGTTACAGTGGCGGGTAAAAAATACGAATTAGACAAACCTTTCTTCGTGCTTGCCACTCAGAATCCGATAGAGCAAGAGGGAACTTATCCGCTGCCCGAAGCACAGTTGGATAGATTTATGTTTAATATTTGGCTAGATTATCCAAGCATTGAAGACGAAATTACGATAGTAAATAACACAACCATTGATAGCACAGTAGAACTAAATACTATTATTAGCAAAGATGAAATAAATTATTTTCAACATTTGATAAAGCGAGTTCCGATAAACAGAAATGTGGTGGAATATGCCGTAAAACTTGCGGCAAAAACTCGTCCGAACACCGATAATGCTCATGATTTGGCAAATAAATTTTTGAATTGGGGTGCCGGTCCGCGTGCATCGCAATATTTGGTGCTTGGCGCAAAAACACATGCAGTGCTGAATGGAAAATTTTCGCCGGACATTGAAGATGTGAGAGCTGTTGCATTGCCAATATTACGCCACAGAATAGTGAGAAATTATAAAGCCGAAGCCGAAATGTATAGCATCGAAAAAATTATTAATGAAATACTTTAATAACAATTCGTTCAATTAGCTATGATTAGCCTAACATATTTTAATACGTAAAAAAAGAGGGGTGGTTAATTGAGATTTGAAAATTGAGAATTGAGAATGATGCTTGCGCACGCCTAAGTCTCGCAAGAGACGGCACAAGCATAGCTTACGATGTCCATTGTGGAAAATAATAGCAAAATGTTAAGCAAATTTACAATTTTGGAGCATATTGAATATTAGACAAATATATTACAGTAAAAAATGGAAAAAACACTAAAAATAGGAAGTTCTGATTTTGAAACAATAATAACGGACAATGGTTATTTTGTAGATAAAACCATGCTAATCAAAGAATTTTACGATAATAATGATTATGTGTTGTTAATTCCGCGCCCAAAACGATTTGGTAAGACCCTAAATTTGTCGATGATTGAGCATTTTTTTGATATTCAAAAACCTAAAAGTCGAAGATTATTTACTGATTTTAAAATTGCACAGGAAAAGGAATTTTGTGAAAAACATCAAAATAAATATCCTGTGATAAATATTTCGCTGAAAGATGTAAAAGAAGCAAACTGGGAAGATTGTTTAGAGAGTTTTAAAACATTAATATCGCGTTTGTACAAAACTCACGACTATTTATTAGCTTCTGAAAAATTGTCTGATGACGATAAAAGGCTAATAAATGATATTATTTTAGAAAAAGCTAAAAATAAATTTTTTAAATTTGGACTTGAATTTTTAAGCGAATATTTGTATAAGCATAATGAAAAAGAGGTGATAATTCTTGTAGATGAGTATGATGCGCCAATTATAAATGCTTTTAATAATACTAATTCGCCAATAAAATCGCCGGATAAAGAACACAAAACTTATTACGAAAAAGTAATTAGTTTTATGCAAACATTTCTCGGAAAAGCATATAAAGGCAATCCCTACTTAAAAAAAGGACTTCTAACAGGCGTGATGCGTGTGGGCAAAGAAAGTATTTTTTCAGAATGGAATAATTTTGCTGTTTTCGGAGTAACAATGCCGTATTTTTCTGATAGTTTTGGCTTTACAAAAGAAGAAACCGAAAAAATATTGTATGATTTTGATTTAACCGAAAAAATAGAAGAAATAAAAAAATGGTATGATGGCTATCAATTTGGCAAAACCGATAATATTTACAATCCTTGGTCGATAGTTAATTATGTTGCAAAATACGAAGCCGATTTTAGAGCTTATTGGATAAATTCGGGCGATTATTCTTTGATAAAAAGTAGAATAACTGAAATTAGTGTAAGTGATAATGTGCATGAATTGATAGAGGGCAACTCGATAGAAAAAGAGCTACATGAAGATTTTGTATTTCAAGATTTTGAAACAGGCAGCGATTTGTTCTGGACATTGCTAACCGATAACGGATATTTGACACAAGCAGGCAAGGGCGAATTTGGCAGATATAAGCTAAAAATACCAAATAACGAAGTTAAATTAGTGTTTACCAATATCATAAAAACATGGATAGACACAGAAATTAAGCTAAGTAGTGATTTACTTGTTCAAACTGCAAAAGACCTGATAACCGGTAATAAAATTGGCTTTGAACAAAATTTCAGAAAAGTAATAGGCGATACTTTAAGTTATTATGATACAGCCGAAAAAATAGATAAACGAACAAAAGAAAAATTAATAACCAATGAACAAATTTATCACGTTTATACGCTTGGTTTACTCACAATTCTTCGCGATGATTACATTATAAAATCAAATAGAGAAAGCGGAAATGGACGTTACGATATCATGTTAATTCCTTATGGCAAAAACAAAAACGGTGTAGTAATTGAAATTAAAAGCATCGAAAAGAGGGGAAATTCGGAAACGGAAGATAATTTTATCAAACGTGTGAATAATGAAATTGAAATGGCTCTAAATCAGATAGATAAAAACAAATATTACACTGAATTAATTGAAAATAAAATCAAACCCGAAAATATTATAAAATTGCCGATAGTTTTTGCCGGAAAAGAGCCGTATATCACTCCAATAACAAAGAATGAAAAAAGCAAATGAAAAAAACAGATATTTTTAAAACTTTATATATAGCTGATTACAAGAGAATTAATCGCAAGTTATTATTATTTTTTATAACAAGTTGGTTCGTAGTAATTGCAAATGTGGCGTATAGTCAAACCGATGCCGAGAGCGATACTACACGAGTGAGAGAAATAACCATTGAGCATTCAGATTCAATGATTGTGAATGAAATTTTGTATCCTGATGTTAAAATTTTAATCGGACAAGTGGTTTTGCAACACGATTCGTCATATATGTTTTGCGATAGCGCATTATACAACTTTTCGCAACAAACATTCAGAGCGTTCGGCAATGTGCATGTGTTTAGTCCCACAAATAATGCAATGGATACCGTTCACATGTGGGGCGATTCTCTGAATTATCACGGCAACGAAAAAATGGCGATGGTAAGAGAAAATATCATACTAAAAAAAGACAGTATGATGCTATATACCAACAACTTAGATTATAATACATTAGAAGACGTCGCATATTATTTTGACGGAGGAACAACGCTCAATGGCGAAGATACTCTCGTTAGTGTATTTGGGCATTATTACGCCAATAAAGATGAAATATATTTTCGCGATTCGGTGAGAGCATACAATCCAAAATACACGATTTATTCAGATACTTTAATGCACGATACTAAAAATAAAATTTCGTATATTCTCGGACCTACGCGCATTATTTCTACCGACACTACTAATAGTTATTTGTATTGCGAAAACGGTTGGTACAACCACGAAACAGATATTGCCCAATTTAACAAAAATGCCTTAATGGTTCACGAAACCAATACTTTAAAAGGCGACAGTTTGTATTACAACAGGCAATTGCGACTTGGCAAAGCATTCAACAATGTAGAAGCGGTGGATAGCACTCAAAATGCTATGCTTTCAGGCAATTATGGCGAATATCACGAACTCACAGAGCAGTCGTTATTAACCGACAGTGCGCAATTTATGAAAGTAATGAAAAACGACACCGTTTTTATGCACGCCGACACCCTCATGTCGGTAAACGACAGTGTAATTACACCAAAAGACAGCGCAAGGTTCAAATTGATAAAAGCATTTCATCACGTAAAAATATTTAAGTCTGATTTTCAAGCAAAATGCGATTCTATGGTTTATACGCTTTTAGATTCTACCTTTAAACTTTATGGGCGACCGGTGTTGTGGTCGGGCGCAAACCAATTGTCGTCAAAATTCATAAAAGCTATCACAATAAACAATGAAATAAGAGAAATTCAGATGTTTGATAATTCTTTAATAGCCTCAGTATCAGATACAATAAGATATGACCAGATAAAAGGTAGAGACATGGTTGTTTTTATTGATAGTAGCAGATTGCGCCGCATTGAAGTGCGCGAAAACAGTAGTGCAATATATTTTGTACGCGAAAAAAAGAAAGAAAAAGAGATATTAACGGGAGTTTACAAAGTAACTTCCGTAGATATGAATATATTGATGGGAAAGGAACAAGTTGAAGATATTTGGTTTTACGAAAATCCTGAGGGAACTCTTTATCCGCCTTTTACATTAGACAAAGAAGAGCTTAAATTTCATAATTTTATTTGGTATGACAAACAGCGTCCTAAAAACCGATATGATATTTTTGAGTGGGAAAAAGAAAAACGCAAAGAAGAAAAAACAGGCAGAATAACCCACGATTTGAACGCCGAAGCCGAAAAAGAACGTAAAAAAAAGGAAGAGGCTAAACTGAAGAAACCGAAGAGACGATAAAATGGCTCTTTTTAACCTAAAAGTTGAACCAAAGTAGGCTTCTTGTTTTTTTGATTTAAAACAATTATTTAAATTGTGATAATATTTTTATACAAATGTGGGTAAGTTTTATAATATCTTAATTATCAGCTCAATAATTGTTAATTCCTCATTGTTCGTTGCTAATTGCACAAAGTAATATATTTTATTAAAAAATTTTACGTATGCTCAGAGCTTGTATCATGATTATGTTTTTGGTCTCTAATGTTATTGTTTTTGGTCAAAACAATCTTGAGTTTAAGATAAAACGGCAAACACCAGAACCTAATACAAAAATTTCTTTTTTTTCAAAAATTGCACTAAAACATGTTAATAAGGCAATATTAACAGGCAATCCTGATTCAATATTTGCTCATTATAATAGCAAGTATTCTATATTTAGAAAAAAGAAAAAGTATTGTATTGAGAAAAAAATTGGCAATCACAGCATAAATATACGCATTTTTTATCCTCACAAGATTAATAAAAATGCAAACAAACGAAATAATCGCTTACCTGTTGCTATTTTTTATCATGGAGGTGCTTTTATTTGGGGCGATTTAGATATGTATAATTTGTTATCACACAAATTGGCAAAAAAACTAAATTCTATTATTGTGGTACCCGATTACCGTTTAGCTCCTAAAAATCCTTATCCGGCAGCCGTAAATGATTGTTCGTTTGTGTTAGATTGGGTGGTTGAAAATATAGACTCATTAGGAGGCAATTCTAAAAGCATAGGCTTGATAGGTGAAAGTGCAGGAGGTAATTTAGCATTAGTTACTTCGCTTAGAAATAGAAAACGCCAAAAACCTCACAACATTAGCTATCAAATTTTGTACTATCCCTCCACAAGTATGAAAGAAGAGCAATTTAAATCACGAAAATATTTTTTTGACTCTTGTGGCGTTTGGTATGTTCTTAATAGACCACTATTAACAAAGGCAAAAGAAGCTTATTTAAAGGAAACACCTGATACCTCGTGGCAAGTTTCCCCGCTTTATGCAAATTATAATAAAAAAACTCCTGCAACATTAATTCTTACTGCTCAATGCGACCCGCTTAGAGACGAGGGAAATGCTTTGGCTGTAAAAATGCAGAAAGCCGGAGTTAAAGTTAAAAATATTTGTTACCCTAAAACGATACATGGATTTGTATGTTTGTATCCAATTATAAAACAGGGACGACAAGCTATCAGACAAACAAAATTGTTTGTTAATGAAAAAGATTAGCAACGACATTTTTAGGTAAAAAAAGTTTATTTAATCCGAAGTGAGAAGCCATATTCCATTTTTATAATATAATTATCTCATTAACAGCAATTTAAAACACATCATAAAACTTCGCAGATTCTCAATATTTGAGGAACCTATCATTGCAAAATTTGAACTACCTTGTTTCAGTAATCTAAAATTCAATAATTTTTGCCCTAAGTGAGGATTTGCCTTAAACAAGCATAGTTTGATTTTGGGTTTAACCGAAAAAAATTATAATTTTGTTCCCTCAAACCAAAAATATTTAATAATGAATAAACAAATGACCTTAATAGAGAAAATTCTATCAAATCACTCAAAATTTGATAGCGTTAAGCCCGGCGATATTATTGATATTGAAATAGATGCAAGGGTTGCACGAGATTTTGGAGGAGCAAATGTTGTTAAAAACCTTACTGACAACAATTTAGACATTGCCGATGCTTCCAAAACTTTTTTCACTTTCGACACTAATCCCACAGGTTCAGACCAAAAATATGCCGTAAATCAGCATAAATGTAGAACTTTTGCCCGCGAAAGAGGTTTCAAAGTGTTTGATATTTCCAATGGCATTGGCACACACACGCTTATTGAGCAAGGATTGGCATATCCGGGTTCTACGGCTGTAACCACCGATTCCCATGCAAATATTTTGGGTTCGATAGGCGCATTTGGTCAAGGAATGGGCGACCAAGATATAGCAGTGGCATTTAGCAAGGGTAAAGTGTGGTTTAAAGTACCAAAATCGGTAAAAATAAATATTCATGGGAAACGTGCTAAAAATCTTTATGCCAAAGATATTGTTTTGAATTTATTGCATCGTTTTGGCGCAAACCAATTGCTCGGTTATGCCATAGAACTATATGGCGAAGCAATAGACGAACTTACATTAGATGAGCGCATTACAATTGCATCAATGGCTACCGAAATGGGAGCGATTATAATTTTATTTACACCAAATAAAGATGTGATTGATTATTGTGAGCGTGCAACAGGCAAGACTTTAAATATTGTTAAAGCTGACGAAAATGCAAACTATGACCAAATTTTTGACCTTGACATTAGCAAATTTGTTCCTATGGTTTCCTTGCCCGGCAAGCCTCACGATTCGGTAAATATTGTGGAGGCAAAACGTGTTAAGATAGATTCGGCATTCATTGGAAGTTGCACAAACGGACGGATTGAAGATTTGCGAGAGGCTGCTAAAATATTGAAAGACCGCAAAGTAGCTCCGGGAGTTGTGCTAAAAATTGTGCCAACCACCGATAATATTTGGATGCAATGTATGAAAGAGGGTTTGTTGCAAATTTTCAAAGAAGCAGGTGCATTGGTTTCTAATGCCGGTTGTGCGGGTTGTGCAGCCGGACAAGTAGGACAAAACGGTCCGGGTGAAATTACTATTAGTACGGGTAATCGAAATTTTCCGGGCAAACAAGGAAAAGGACAGGTTTATTTGGCTTCGCCGGCAACTGTTGCGGCATCGGCGGTGGCTGGCTACATCACCACTTTTGATGATATTCCGGATAATCCCGCAGTTTTTGAGGCAAATTATAAAGCTGAAAATATTGAAAAACAAAAAATTAATCATTCCATTGAAGAAAAAGGGAATATTATCGAGGGGCGTGTGTGGTATATAAAGCAAGACGACATAGATACTGATATGATTTTCCACAACCGCTATTTGGCAATTACAAATATTGACGAAATGGGGCAATATACATTCGATAATTTGGCAGGCTACGAAGATTTTGCTAAAAAAGCTAAAAAAGGCGACATTGTTATGGTTCACAAAAATTTTGGAAGCGGCAGTTCGCGTCAGCAAGCTGTTGATTGTTTTAAATCGCTTGGTATTCAGGCAATTATTGCGCAATCGTTTGGTGCAATTTACGAGCGAAATGCCATTAACGCCGCTTTTCCTATTCTTACATATAAAGATGCCGAAGCGTTGAAAATGGAAGACGGAAACCATATTCGCCTAAACCTAGAAACAGGCGAATTGGAAAACCTTAGCAGTGGACATAAAACAATGATTGAACCATTTTCGGAAGTTCAAATGGAAATTTATAAAAATGGCGGTTTATTTTAATCTTAATTTTTTATAAAAATATAAACTCCAAAGGTTTAACGCTAATATAAAATCGAAATTAGTATTAATTTCCTTTGGAGTTTATTATGAATGCAAATTAAAAGTTTATTAGTGCCCGACAAACACATTTACAATTCTGATTTTCAACACATCAAAACAGCCCACCACATTTAAACAAACATCATAATCAACTGTATTACAATTCATTACAAAAATATTATAATTTTTAACTGGACACTAATAATATTAATTCATAATTGGTACTTCTTCCACCACTAATTTCTTTTTGTAATATATCTTTTTGTATTAAATCTTGAATATCTCTTAATGCTGTATCTTGTGAACATTTGCAAATTTTAGCCCACTTAGATGTGGTCAATTTACCTTTAAAGCCATCTAATAATTTATTCAGCATTTTGTGTTGCCTTTCATTAAGAATTGTACTAGAATGCTTTGTCCAAAAATCGGCTTTTATCATAATACTTGACAATAACTCAAAAGTCTCTGTTAATGAATTTGTTAAACATTCTAAGAACCATAAAATCCAGTCCGTAATATCAGAACTACCCTTTTGAGTTTTTTCTAAAATTTCGTAGTATTGTTTTCTTTCACGCCTTATTTGAGCTGACATACTATAAAACCTTTTTGCGCTACTATCGGAGCGAGCGAGCAACATTTCTGTTATTGCTCTTGTAATTCTGCCATTTCCATCTTCAAAAGGATGTATGGTTACAAACCATAAATGAGCAATTGCTGATTTTAAAACAGGGTCTATTTCTGTTTCTTTTTCAACCCAATCAAGGAATTTATCTATTTCAGTGTCAATTCTGTCTGAATTTGGAGCTTCAAAGTGTACTTTTTCTTTTCCCATCGCGCCGGAAACCACCTGCATTGCGCCTGTTCTATCTTTACGCCAATCCGCAACAACTATTTTGTACATATTACTCCAACCTGTTGGAAATAAAGCAGAATGCCAACCAAATAATCGTTCTTTCGTCAGTGGTAATTTATATCTTTGAGTTGCATCAAGCATCATTTCAACAATACCGTCAATATGCCTATCCGATTCGATAGCTCCTGCTAATTCAATGCCGAGCCTTCTGGCAATCGAGGAACGGACTTGCTCTAAATCTAAGATTTCCCCCTCAATTTCTGATGATTTAACTACTTCTAAGGTTAAGGTTGTCAGTATAGCCTCATCTTGCAAGTTAAAGCCAAGCGACTCCATTCTTCCGAGTAATCTGCCTTGCAAATTCCTAGTTGCAGCCAATTTTGTAGAAACTAACTTCTCATTCCAAGTGAAATTTGTCCAATTGTCTTGTTCGTGTATATAAAATTTTCTTTTTTGCATAATTAACAACAAAAGTAAAGTATAATTTTAAAACAACAAACTTTCTCCGCATTTTTTAATGAGAAAACAAGAACTAATCTCCGCAAATCTTCTTTTTGATGGCAGTAATAGTTTTAGTTCTGATAAAAAAGAACGCGTAAAGATCATTTTTAATTCGCATATTTTAATGCTTAATTCTAAAAAACTTATTAATTCCTTCATAAACCACACCTATCACTATAAATATCACGATAGTATTTACGGACACCAACAGATAATCAGCTTGGTTAATAAAGTCAATTTCGTTTATAAAACTTGCCCAAAGTGTAACCACCGACATGAAAATAGCCGGAATACCCGCATACATCCACGAGTTTCTGCTCTTAGTGCGAAGATAAAGCGTGATGACAATAAGCGACAAAGCAGCCAAAGTTTGATTAACTGCTCCGAAAAGAGGCCAAAGAGCCAAAGCACCTGCACCGCCTGCTCCCGTTGAAAATGCCAATAAACCGGCAGTTACTACGGCAAAAGTAGTTGCAAAATACATATTATCAAACGCCTTTATTTTTAACGAAGAAAACATTTCGGCACAAACATATCGCTGTATTCTGGTGGCAGAATCGAGAGTTGTGCCCGCAAATGATGCAACAAAAACGCCCATTACGGCAAGTGCAAAACCTCGCGGAATGCCGGCTGTACTTATCATATTGGCAGAACCGGCAACAAATGCCGACAACTTAGAGCCAAGCCCTTGTGCCGCCGACCAAGACGAGTAATGAGAGTTCCAAGCCTCCACGCCTGTAAGAGTTACGCCGTCATGTTCGAAGCCCAAACCAATGCCCGATGCCACTGCAATAAGCACCAATAATGCCAAAGCTCCTTCCAATATCATCGAGCCATAGCTTACGAATAGCGCATCTTTCTCATTTTGAACCTGCTTTGCCGATGTGCCCGACGAAACCAGCGAGTGAAAACCACTTACAGCACCACAAGCTATTGTGATAAACAAAAATGGCAACATTGATGGTGCGCCTTCGGGTTGCTTTTGATATGCAGGTGCAACTATCTGTAAATCAGTGGTAAATGAAGCAGCCACTACACCTACTACCAACAATACCATCGCCACCACAAGCTGATAAGCATTGATATAATCGCGAGGTTGCAAAAGAGTGGTTACAGGAAGAACAGAGGCAATAAATGCGTAAATTAGCAATATAATTGTCCAAACTCCGGTGGCGGGAATGCCCCAAATTTCAGGCATTACAAACGGAAAAATATTGCCAAGCCAAACTGTAAAATACATAGCTACAACGGCAAAAATTGTGTATAACGTTATGCGTTTAGGATTTCGTTTTATTAATCTGCCAAGCAAAACCGCTATAATTATTTGCGCCCAAACCGGTATCACCGACTCCGGATATAGTTTGAAAATAATGGCGATAACCATTCCAAAAATGGCAATAACTATCCAAAGTTCGAGAAATACAGCAATAAAAAACATTAATCGAGTTCTTTTATTGATGTATTTTGCGGTATATTCGGATATTGATTTGCCTTGATTTCGCAGCGATATAACGAGCGAACCAAAGTCGTGTATTCCGCCTATAAGCACACTTCCCACAAATATCCAGATTATTGCAGGCACCCAACCCCAAATAATTGCTATTGCCGGTCCAACAATTGGTCCTGTGCCGGCTATTGATGTAAAATGATGACCAAAAATGACCTCTTTTTTAGTCGGAACGTAATCCACGCCGTCTTCAAATTCCTTCGATGGCACTATCGAACGCGGATTTATCTTAAAAATAAATTTACTAATGTACTTTCCATATATTTTGTACATTATTATATACCCAACTAAGGGCAGGGTTAATAATAGTAATGTGTCCATAAGGTTTATTTATTTTTTTATTATCCTGATTTTAAGATTGTTGTGATTTTGGCTATTGTAAAAATCTTTTGTTTTTTTACAATTATATATTTTCCGGCTAAAAGCCAAAAACTAACAGCTAAAAGCCAATAAAAAGCTCCAAAATCAATTTTTCATATTCTGAGCGCACAAAGTTATTAAAATAAAATTAATTTCCTTTAACTAATTTAAACTTTTTGCTGTTATATGGCTTTTTCAAAAAAATAAAGCGATTAAGAACCACCTTTTCTAATATTCTTCAACTGCAAAGCTACTCCCCCCCCCCCTTTCGATTCCCTTCCAAAAAAGGAAAATTTGCGCTCTTTACAAATTAACTTTTGCTCTCTTTTAGGTTAAAAATAGAAAAAACCTCATAAGCTTGGTTATGCCTTATGAGGTTAATCGTAATTAATATAAAGAATGTTTTTGTTTTTTTTGAATTATTCTTTGTCTTTATCGCACTCGTCAAAACTCTTATTATACTGCGTCATTGCTCTCATGCTCATTCCCATGCTCGAAAATCCGCCATCGTGATACAAATTCTGCATCGTTACTTTGCGGGTTAAATCCGAGAACATCGAAACACAATAATCGGCACATTCATCGGCAGTAGCATTGCCAAGTGGCGACATACGCTCGGTAAAATCCATCAAGCCATCAAAACCGCGAACTCCGCTACCGGCAGTCGTTTTGGTTGGCGATTGCGAAATAGTGTTTATTCTAATTTTCTTGTCCCTGCCATAAATATAGCCAAAACTTCTACCGATTGACTCCAAAATTGCCTTTGCATCAGCCATATCATTATAACCGTAGAGCGTGCGTTGAGCAGCAATATAAGTCAAAGCTACCACCGAACCCCAATCGTTTATAGCATCTTTTTTTCTACAAACTTGCAATAATTTATGAAACGACATGCCCGAAATATCCAAAGTTTTGGTATAATAATTATAATCT
>PDWI01007987.1_pt1 | contig 12605 bp, 10 predicted proteins | sample 1430891 | NCBI WGS metagenome assembly PDWI01 (sample SAMN01162508, study PRJNA174530) | Oral metagenome, whole genome shotgun sequencing project. | biome: Marine environment; feature: Marine mammal; material: Swab sample of the gingival sulcus; isolation source: swab sample of gingival sulcus... | reverse complement strand
TTTTTCCTTCTAGAAAGAATTTGAATAATTCTTTCAATTTCCACTTCTCTGCCAATTACAGGATCGGGTAAACCTTGTTTCGCAGCCAAGGTTAAATCATTAGAAAAGCTATCTGTGGTCGCAGTTGGATTGTTTCCCATTTCTTCGGTGGCTTCTTCAAATGGATCATTATTTAGCATTTTTAATAGTTCTTGTTTGATAAATTGATAACGAACATTATTTCTTCTTAAAATATTTGCTAAAACAGTGTTTAAATTTCTTGAAATAGCTAGTAGGAGATGTTCTGTTCCTACTATTTCATGCTTTAAATCATCACATTCCTGTTTGGCAATTAGGAGAATTTTATCTGCTTCATTACTAAATGGAATAGGTTCTAATTTAATAACAGGATTATTAAGAGGAAGGCTTTTTTCAATATCTTGAGCAAGCATCATCAGATTTATTTTAAGTTTTTCTAAAATTGCAATAGCCATGCCCTCTTTTAATCTCAAAATTGCCAACATTAAATGTTCAGGGAGGACTGTTTCCTCTCCAAATTTAAGGGCTATTTCTTTGGAATAATTAATTACTTTATTGAGCCTGATAGACATATTATGGAACATATATTCTCCTCATAAAATTTTGATTCAGTAGTTTAGGCTGTTTGGCGATAATTAATATTAATTGTAACCAACTTAATTTTTTATAGGTCATAAGTAATGGCTACAATTAATAATTATATATTTTTATAAAAATAAAGCTTTTTACATCGAAAGAATGAAAAAGCTCTATTTTGCCAGGTAGAGTCTCCTGAAAAACTATTACATACAATTATTGTTGTCTGTAGATTTGTTTCAAGAGAGCAAAATGCAAGGTTTTGATTAAAAACATTAAAAAACCGTGTACTTGCCACTACAAGGAATAGTCATAAACTTTGGATTTCGTCGTTAAAATCCGTTCTCCGGTGCTCATTTACCATATTTAAACTCCGCTCCTCAAACGAATGATGCCTAGAACTCCTGCGTTTATGACTTTTTCAGGAGACTCTAGGTAAGATATTCTTTGATTTTCAGAAAATCAAATATCTTTTTAAGAATAGTAAAATTGGGAGCTCTTTCCGGTATTAAAATGCTAAATAAGGATCAAAACAAAAAAGGGTGAATAAAAATCCACCCTTCTTCAGTGCGGGTAAAGGGATTCGAACCCCCACACCAAAAGGCACTAGATCCTAAGTCTAGCGTGTCTGCCAATTCCACCATACCCGCATGATGTGTCCCAAAGATAATACTCTCTCTCTTAAATGTCAACTACTTTTTTTATTTTTTTTAGAAAATCTTTGGGTTCATGGTATAAAAATATTTCTTTATGCCTTTCCGGTCGTTTAAAAAAATTTGCTAATAAATTTTGTTTAGTCTTAATTTTTAAATCAGGATCGTAATCTATGGTAAATTTTTGATCATGTTCTAAATGGTATAAGGTGGGGATTAAGTCCCCGGGAATTAGTAAGAGATAATCTTTATCTTTACAAATAATTGATTGATGCCCGATCGTATGACCCGGGGTAGGGAGGAGCTCTAAATTTTCTAATTTAAAATAGCCCTCCACCAATTCTAAATTTTCTAGGGAGAGTTTTTTTTGAACTCTGGTAATTTGATTTTCAAATTCTCTTCTTTGGACTATAATTTTAGCATTCTCAAAGAGTAAAACTTTTTCTTCTTCGGTAAATAAATTACTATAATGATCGTCATGAAGATGAGTCAGAATAAGATAGTCTATTTGAGAAGGAGAGAGGTTTTGATGCTTAAGAAAATCTAAAAGAGTAAGAGGCTGAATTTTTGTTTGGTATCTTTTTTTCAGCCTCCTGGAAATTACTAACCCGGGATCAATTAGGATATTTTTTTGCCCTTTAATGAGCAAGGGTCTAGTAGTAAGATAATCTGAATCCAAACTTATGATCTTAAATTCTGCTTGAATAAAAGAGCTAATCTTGGGGGTAATTTGAGAAATCATACTACTATTTTAAGATCTTTTAATTTTAACTGGACATAGGTCGTGTTATTCCAAGTATTTTCCTCAATATGGTAGGCAATGTTAACTCTTTTAGAGGAGCTCTGAATTAATTCTTGATACATATAGCCTAAATTAAAGCCAATTGCGTCCACTAGTACATTTTCTTGCTTGAATTTTAGTTTTAAATGTTTAGTCCCTACTATTCTTGGCATATAGGCAATTTCCACATTGTATGAGGCGAAAATTGGTTGAGAATTCTGATGCCCATAAGGTTCCATATTTTTCAAATATTTAATAAGATCTTTATCAATTTGATCTAAAGATATTGTTTGATTTATTTTAATTTTAGGTTGAAAAATCTCTCTGGTAAATTGTTTTTTTACTACTTGATTGAGGCGAACCTTAAACTGAGCAATATTTTCTTCTTTAATTTCCATGCCGGCGGCGTATTCATGCCCCCCATACTGTAATAAAAGATCGTCGCATCCTTTTAAAACTTCATGCAAATTGATCCCCGGAATACTTCTGCAAGAGCCTTTTCCGACTCCATCTTCAATAGAAACAACAATACTTGGTTTATGATATTTTTCCACAAGTCTTGAGGCCACAATTCCAATTACTCCGACATGCCAATTTTCATGATAGACTATAATTGCATAATCGTCTTCGGAAAAATGATCTTTTTTGAGAACGATGGCTTCGTTAAGAGTTTTTTGATCATATTCTTTTCGTCTATTATTTTCATTTTCCAGCTCTTCAACAATATCCTTGGCTCTATTTTTGGATGAAGCTGTTAGCAGTTTAACTCCTCTTTTAGCATCACCCATTCTGCCTGCCGCGTTTAGCCTCGGTGCTAATCCAAAAATAATATTCCCAACCTTGATTTTTTTATTATCAAGATGCAGTTTTTTGAGCATAATATCAAGACCGAGCTTGCTAGTTTTATTAATAGCAACAAGACCTTCAAGCATGATTTTTCTATTTTCACCGACTAAAGGAACAATATCTGCCGCTGTTCCAATTGTAACCAAATCAAGATATTCTTTTGATTGAGTAATAGGCATATTATTCTTTATTAAGATAGCCTGAACCAGCTTATAAGCAACTCCGACTCCGGCTAGGTGCTTAAAAGGATATTCACAATCTTTTCTTTTGGGGTCGATAACAGCACAAGCTTCAGGCAGGTTTTTTGCCGGCTCATGATGGTCGCTAATCACAATGTCAATTCCCTTTTCTTTAGCCCATAGGGATTGCTCAATAGATGTTATTCCACAATCTACAGTAATGATTAATTTTACATTCTTATCTGCCAGCTCATCAATAATACTATTATTCAAGCCATACCCATCTATTTCTCTGTTGGGTATCACATAAGAAATATCTGCTCCTAGTTTTTTTAAAAATAGATAAAGAACAGAGGTCGATGTTATGCCGTCAACATCATAATCTCCCCAAATAGTAATCTTTTCTTTCTTAATCAGGGCGAGATTAATTCTCTCCACAGCCTTATCCATATCCTTCATTAAGAAAGGATCGTGATAATCTTTTGTTTCCGGATGTAAGAAAGTTTTTAGTTTTTCCTTGGTATCATATCCTCTACTAACCAAAATATTCAAGATTGGTAAAGGAAGATTGAAATGCTGGTTTAGCAATTGAGTATGTTCCTCTTTGGGCGTCTTATCTAGTATCCATACCTTTTCCAATTTTATTTCCTGTTATATATATTAATTTTATTATTTTCATAAATTCTTTTTAGCTTATTTAGCAATTCTAAATCCACTAAGAGCTTTATCAAAAGTTCCGGAAGGGATTTTTATATCGGTTTTGAGAGTCTTCAAATTATACTTGATCAGTAATTTACTTTTTTTGATGTACTCTATTTTCTTTAGGAAAACAGCCAAGTCCTCTTTCCCGTCAGTCCAAATGTATTCAATTATTTTGCGAGAATTCAGATGAAGAGCTTTATTGGTTTCGCTAATTTCTGCTGCTTTTTCTGAATCTGGGAGATCTGATTTTTTAATCGTCTCTATATAATTCATTGCCTGATCATAAACATCTGCATTAAATTTTAAATAAGTATATTTCTTGGCTTTTCTTTTAACGCCGTCAAGACATGTTACTAAAACTTTTTTTTCCATTTTAGCCTTGTAAAAAATATAATCCGGCTCAGCTGTGGTAAAATTGTCATAAATTTTATTATCGAAATCTTCTGTGTAGTCAATGGCCATTTTAATACTATAGTCCAGTTCGTAATGCTTATCGTTAATTTTTAAGCGACCTATTAAGGGCGATTCGTGGTTCTGATTTTCTTCTTCTTGAAATAGTTTCTTGTTTTCAATATCAACCCAAATTCTATAAATGAAATTCATCTTATTGAGTTTGTCTTCATATTTTTCCGGTTGAGCTAAAAATTTTTCAGTTTCTTCAGTAGCCTGATAGCGATCTACATTGTACTCTAGGTACAAAGTTTTATAAGGTAAGCTCGCTCTTAAGTTGAGAGTGATTAAAAACAATAATAGTAAAATAGTTAATATCTTTTTCATTAAATTTCCTTTTCCTTATGAAACCAGTCTTAGACCAATTGTATTTAGAGGGAGAAAGTTTATAAGCCAAATTCTGTGAGAGGTAAATACCAATCTTTAGTCATTTATCTATGATGCACTTAGGCATCTAAAGCAATCTACCCGTATCTTAACTAGGCGAACAACCCTAAGACACTGCTTGATTTTGCACCGGTCGGGGTTTACCTTACCTGATTCTTTTACAAGAATCAGTGGTGTGCTCTTACCACGCCTTTTCACCCTTACCTACCTCTGGTAGGCGGTTTGTTTTCTGTGGCACTTTCCATTGCATCGCTGCACCCTGCTTTAACAGGCGACCTGTTCTATGGTGTTTGGACTTTCCTTATAGAATCGAAGTTCTACACGACTAAATCACCTTCTCACCCTATATATATCATAAGCTATGGTAGTCATAAAAAACTAAAAATGCAAAATTTTTAATTTTTTTTTAGAAAAAAAGGAGTTTGATTTTTCTTATGCTACGACTATCAGTAGAATTATTTAAATTTATTTTTTTGCTTAAATTTCAATATCTTCCTTGGTTAGTCCCCAAGTTAAGATTCTGCTACAGGTATCGCACTGAACAATTGTGTCTTCTCTTTTTAGAGCCGATATTTTTTGAGATGGAAGGGCTGTATAACAACCGGAACAAAAGCCTTCATCTCCGGGCACAACAGCTTTATGGCTTTTAGATTGATAGACTCTACTGTAAATGTGGAGATATTTTCTAGAAATAGTACCAACAACTTCTTCTCTCTTATTCTTTAGTTCTTCTTGAGTGCTTAAAGATTCTGCTATTATTTGTTCAAGTTTAGCTTCTTTTTCCGCAATCTCTTTTTGAATTTTGGATTCTTCTTCTTGCAAAAGCTCTAGATTTTCTTTTAACTCATTAACTTGATTAGCAATTTCTGCTAATTTTTCCTTACCTTCCGAGATGGTCTCATCATTAAACTCAATTTCGCTAGCGAGAGCTTCGTACTCCTTGTTATTGGTAATTTGTTTTTTCTGTTCTTGATACTTTTGATTAGCTTCTTTGGCGTTGTCAATGCTTTCATTATGAAGCTTATTTTCAGATTCTAGTTCTTGAATCTTAGTTTGAGTCTCACTAACTTTTTCATTTACTTTGGTAAGTTCTTCTTCAAGTTCTTTGATTTTTTGAGGAAGCCCCTCTTTTGCTTTTTCGATGCTGGCAAGTTCATTGTCAATTAATTGCAATTTGTATAGGTTTAAAATTGTGTCTTTCATCTGCTTGTCCTTTTTTATTTATAATCTTTGAATATTTCAACTATTTTCTGATCTTTTTCTGATATTTTAATATCTTTTAAGTTGGTTTTTTCTCTTAAAAAATTAAAAATCTTTTTAGTAATTATGAATTCGCTGTCATGGTGATTAATATCAATGATATTGATTTTTTGATGAAGTTCTAAAAATGAATGATGCCCAACTTCGGAAGTTATAACAGTGTCTGCCCCTTTTTGGATAGCGTAGTTTATAAATTTTTCTCCACTTCCTGTTAAAATGGCTACCTTCCTAACATTTTCAAAAGATTTCATAATTCTAAAGTCTTCCGTTTTCAGGGTTTGGGAGAGATCTTTTAAAAATTCCCGGATGCTTTTTTCTTCCCGCAAGACTCCAATTGAACCAAGTCCAAAATGCTGAGGTTCTTGCTGCAGTTCAAAAATATCGTAAGCTACTTCTTCGTAGGGGTGAACTTCTTTTATTTTCTTGATTATTTTGGCTAAATTTCTCTTTAGAATAATTGTTTCAATTTTAACTTCGGGAATTTGACTAATCTGATTACGAGTTCCAAGATAGGGATTCGCTTTTTCTTGCGGTCTAAAAAAGCCATTGCCTTCTGTCTCAAAAAAGCAGTAGTCGTAATTGTCGTAAATATCTGTATTTAAGCTATTGATACTATCTTTAATTATTTGGCAAAAATCTAGAGGGGTGTAAACAATTAGTTTCAAGAACTTTTCGCTAGAAGCGTTTAGTTTATTGGCAGGAATTAAATTTTGAATATTCTTTAGTCCAATGAATTCTGCAAAGCTAAAATTAACACCTCCTATTGCCATATCAAGAGCTGTGTGGTAAGATATTAAATTAATTTTGTTGCGAACAAGGGCTGTAATAATATCGGAATAGTAATCTCCCCTGATTAAAGATTTTACCGGTGAATAAAATAGGGGGTGGTGAGTTATGATTAAATTGCAATTTTCGCTGATAGCTTCCTCTACTACCTCCGGGGTAATATTAAGAGATATTAGAGTTTTATGTATAAGATCCTCATAGTCACCTATCAAAAGACCGTAGGGGTCGTTTTTAAATTTAATATTGGGGTGAGCCCATTGTGAAAAAATATTGGTTATATCTTTAATTTTCATTGTAACAGTTCTCTATAGGTTCCACTTACTTAACAATAATAGAGCAATGAAATCAGCTTTTTTATTTATGTTTTAAGGATTAAGAAATCAGGGTTAAATAAAAAATGAAATTTAAAAAAAAGAGGTGCTTTTACACACCTCTTAAATGGGGCTGCAGGGACTTGAACCCCGGACCAATAGATTATGAGTCTACTGCTCTAACCAACTGAGCTACAACCCCGTTGCTCTAAAACATGCAAAATATAAATCTTTTTTTTTGAAATGTCAAGAATTTTTTGGGAATCTTTTTCTAATAAAATGAATACCGCTATTAGCTATAAAGAGATTATTAAATTGTAATTTTTTTTATCTATTCTATCTTTTCTATCTTTCTCCATCTTTCTCTTGCTAAAATTTCCTTTTGAAAGCTTCTGATGAAAAAAATAGTAAAAAATAAATCTTGTTTTTTAGCTTAAAAAGTGTTATATAATATGGATAGATACTAGTTTGAGAATAGCTAGATTTTAAAGAGTTAAGTTAAGTTTGCAGGGTCTCTAGAGATTTTGCAAATGTAGTTTGTTTAATATTAAATAAAAAAGTATCAGGAGGAAAAATGGCTATAAAAGGCTTTATTGAGGTTGACGAGCAGAGATGTAAGGGGTGTCAACTCTGTGCCACCGTATGTCCAGTTCAAGCTATCGGGTATGCTGATAAAACCAATGAAAAAGGTTATTATTTTGCAAAAATGATCAATGATAAATGTATCGGTTGTGCTAGTTGTGCTGAGGTATGTCCAGATAGTGTTATTACTGTTTTCAGGAAAAAAAGAGTTAAAAAGTAAGTAAAATAAAAAATGTTACAATATAGGAGGTTATTTATGGGTGATAAATACCTAATGAAAGGAAATGAAGCTCTTGCAGAAGCTGCAATTAGAGCAGGAATAGAGGGATATTTTGGATATCCTATTACACCTCAAAGTGAAGTACTGGAATATTTTTCTAAGTGGCTTCCTCGTAAAGGAATTGCTTATGTTCAAGCAGAATCTGAAGTTTCTTCAATCAATATGGTTTATGGAGCGGGATCTTGTGGAAAAAGAGTTATGACAACTACTTCTTCACCTGGTTACTCTTTAATGCAAGAAGGTGTTTCTTATATCGCCTGTGCAGAAATTCCCTGTGTGCTAGTTAATGTGCAAAGGGGAGGTCCCGGACTTGGAACCATCCAGCCATCTCAAGGAGATTATTTTCAGGCTGTGAAAGGTGGAGGTCATGGAGATTATCGTTTAATCGTTTTAGCACCTAATAGTGTGCAAGAAACTGCAGATATGGTTTATGATGCCTTTGATCTAGCTGAAAAATATAGAAATCCGGTGCTTATTTTATCGGATGGTGCTTTAGGTCAGATGATGGAAAAAGTTGAATTTAGAGACGATTATGTAGTTCCAAAAAGAGATGTTTCTTGGGCTACTAATGGTGAAGTGCATGATCGAAAAGCAAATATTATGACCTCTCTTTATATCCAGCCGGAAGAAATGGAAAAGAAAAATTTCAGATTACAGGCAAAATATAAAGCTATTGAAGAAAATGAAGTTGATTATGAATTGTATCACATGGAAGATGCTGAAATTGCAATTGTAGCTTTTGGTCTTTCTTCTAGAATTGGTAAGAAGACAGTTGATATTGCTAGAGAAAGAGGAATGAAAGTAGGTCTTATTAGACCAAAAACTCTTTGGCCTTTCCCTAAGAAAGTAATTAAAGACTACGCTTCTCAGGTTAAAGCTTATCTTTCATTAGAAATGAATGTTGGTCAAATGGTTGAAGATGTTAAGCTTGCCTGCGAATGTAAAATTCCTGTTGAATTTTATGGTAAAACAGGTGGTATCGTACCGTCTAACGAGGAAATAATTGAGCAGCTAAACAATCTGTTAGAGAAATCAAAATAATAAATATAAGGAGTAATCAGATGAGTGATACAGTGATGAAAGATGGCGTGGAATTTGATGTTGTCTGGAAAAAACCAAATTTAAAAGAAAAAGCTATGCATTATTGCCCTGGCTGTGGGCATGGAACTATTGAAAAAATAGTGCAACAAGTAATAGACGAAAATGGATATAACGATAAAGTAATTGGAGTTGCTCCTGTTGGCTGTGCGGTTTTTGCTTATGATTATATGAATGTTGATATGCAAGAAGCTGCTCATGGTAGAGCCTGTGCTCTAGCTACTGGAATTGTAAGAGTTTTACCGGATAAGGTTGCTTTTACAATCCAAGGTGATGGAGATCTTGCTTCTATTGGTTGTGCTGAAACAATCCATGCTTGTAATAGAGGTGAAAATATTGTTGTTTTCTTCTATAATAACGCGATTTATGGAATGACAGGGGGTCAAATGGCTCCTACTACTCTTCCCGGACAGGTTACTAGTTCCTCTCCTGATGGAAGAGATATTAATAAAACAGGAATGCCAATGAAAATCTCTGACATTGTTGCCAGTCTAGACGGAACTTGCTATGTTACTAGGCAAGCTGTAAATAACGCTGTTAATGTTAGAAAGTTTAAAAAAGCTGTTCAGAAAGCTTTTAAAAATGCCTTCGAAAAAAAAGGTACTTCTTTTGTGGAAATCGTCGGTAATTGCCCTAGTGGCTGGAAAATGTCTCCGGTTGATTCCTATAAGTGGTGGGAGGAAAATATGCTTAAATACTATCCTCTTGGAGATTTAAAAACAGAAGGAGGGCTTAAGTAATGTTACAAGAAGTTATTTTTTCAGGCTTTGGAGGTCAGGGTGTTTTAACTATTGCTAAAAACCTTGCTTATACAGGAATGATGGAAAACAAAGAAGTTTGCTGGATGCCAACTTATGGACCTGAAATGAGAGGGGGAACTTGTGGTTGTACTGTTTCTGTAAGTGATAACCCTATTAGTTCACCTATTCTAGAAAAATATGATACAGTGGTAGCTCTTAATCAGCCATCACTTGATAAATATCAGCCGAGAGTTAAAGAGGGCGGACTGCTTATTTGGGAGTCTTCCAATATTAATCACGGCCCTACTAGAGATGATATTCGTGTTGTCGGAATTCCTGCTTACGATGAAGCAACTAAGATGGGTAATACTGTGATTATGGGTATGATCTTGCTTGGGGCTTTCATTCAAAAAACAGGTGCTATTACAATTGAAGGTGTTCTTGAAACTTTGAAGAAAACTCTTCCTGAAAGAAGACATCATTTAATACCTCTTAATGAAAAAGCTCTTAAAAGAGGCTTTGAATTAGCAGCTGAAATTGATTAAAAATTGGCTAAAAAGAAGATGAAAATAAAAGAGTCGCTAGCGGCTCTTTTATTTTTTTTAAAAATATTTTAAAGTAAAATTGCTTTTTCATTTTATTATTTTTATTTTTAGATCAAAATAAAAGATAGAGTTTTGCCGCTTTGATTAAGTTCGATATTTAAGACTTTACAAGATGATAAAATATAAAAAAATGGAGAAAAAATGTCAAATCCAATACTAAACTATAAAGAGTTTCCTCCTTATGATCAAATTAATGCTTCTCAATTCGAAGAAGCTGTTCTTGAAATAATTAAGGAAGCTAAAGAAAATTACGAAAAAATCTATAATTTGAAAGAGCCAAGAACTTTTGAAAATACGGTTCTTCCAATCATTGCAATGGATGAAAAAATAGGTAAAGTTATTACTCCTATTAGTCAACTGTTTTCAGTAATGGCAACTAAAGAGGTTAGAGAAGAATTTGAAAAAGCTCAACGCCATTTAATTACTTTTAGTAATGAAGTTAGCATGGATAAAAGATATTCAGATCTTTTTAAGGACTATTCTCAAACAGCTGAGGCTAAAGCTTTACAGGGTGAAAGAAAACGCCATCTTGATAATGTTCTAAAGGGGCTTAAACTTTCAGGAGCTTTTTTAAACGATGAAGATAAAGAAAAAATGAAAGCTATCAATTTAGAACTTCATAAGAATTCTTTAGCTTTTTCCAATAATGTAATTAGCACAACTTTCAATTTAGAATTAAATGATGAAGCTGATTTAGCAGGTCTTCCTGAAGATATAATTAAAGCTGCTGAAGAAAAAGCAAAAGCTTTAAAAGATGAAATAAAAGAAGATACTAAATGGGTTTTCAATCTAGATATGCCTTCTTATCTTCCTTTTATGAAATATTCTGATAGATCTGATTTAAGAAAAATTCTTTGGGAAAAAACAATGACTAAAGCAACAGCTGAGGGCATTGATAATAGACCTATTATCCAAGAGATTATTAGACTCAAAAAAGAAAAAGCAAAACTTTTAGGTTTCAATACTTTTGCAGAGCTTTCTTTGGAAACTAAAATGGCAAAATCTCCAAAAGAAGTGATGACTTTCCTAGATAGAATTGCTAATGATGTTAGCGAGATTGCTCTGAAAGAAAAAGAAGAAATCAAAGATTTAATCAAGGAAAAAACAGGAGAAAAACCCGCGGAAATTATGCCTTGGGACAATGCTTATTGGTCTAATAAATTAAAAGAAGAAAAATATTCTTTTGATGAAAATACTGTTAAGGAATATTTTGAGGCAGAAAATACTTTAAAAGGTCTTTTCAACATCTGTGAAACAATTTACGGAATCACTTTTGAAAAGATTGATAATATTCCAACTTGGCATAAAGATGTTACAACTTACAAGATTTTTGACAGAGATAAGAATTTGAGATCTTATGTTTATGTTGATTTGTTCCCTAGAACTTCTCTTAAAAGATCAGGTGCTTGGATGAATGGTTTTGTAAGCGGTCAAAGATTAAAAGGAAAAGAAGTAATTCCTCAAGTTGGTGTTCATTGTAATTTTACAGAACCTGTAGGAGATAAGCCGGCTCTTCTTAGTTATAGTGAAGCTCAGACTTTATTTCACGAATTTGGACATGCTCTTCACGGTGCTTTATCAATGACAGAACTTGCAAGTTTAGCAGGAACAAGCGTTAAATGGGATGTTGTGGAGCTTCCTTCGCAATTCATGGAAAATTTCCTTAGAAATAAAAAATCTCTTTCTTTGGTAACTAAACATTATAAAACCGGAGAGGCGATGCCGGAAGAGCTAATGGATAAATTGATTGAATCAAATGGTTTCATGAAAGCTTCTTTTACAAGAACTCAAATTACTTATGGAATGTTTGATTTAACTTTGCATCATACAGCAATGTTAGATGCTGAAATTCCTAATGCTCACGAGGTTTATAAGGAAACTCATCTCAAGTATTCAATGTCTCCATATATTGAAAATACTTATTTTGAGACAGCTTTCAGTCATATCTTCGCAGGTGGATATGCTGCCGGATATTATAGCTATATGTGGGCGAATATCTTAGAAGCAGATGCTTTTAGTCTTTTTGAAGAGCAAGAAACTGTTCTTGATCCTAAAGCAGGAAAATTATTCATGGAAAATATCCTAGAAAAAGGTGATAGTGAAGATATGAATATTCTGTTTGAAAGATTTAGAGGAAGACCGGTTAGTGATGAGGCATTACTAAAACGCCTAGGAATAGAAAAATAGATTGTTGATAGACTTCGCATTACTGCGTCAGAGAAAATTTTGCGTTGCTCACTTACTATCTGTAAGCTCCGCTACTCAAATTTCCTCTTCCTTGTACTGCTCGTCTCTAAACAATCTATAAGTTTTGAGATTAGTTTTAAAGCTTAATTTTGGAGGCGAGGTTA
>PDWI01012406.1_pt1 | contig 12607 bp, 12 predicted proteins | sample 1430891 | NCBI WGS metagenome assembly PDWI01 (sample SAMN01162508, study PRJNA174530) | Oral metagenome, whole genome shotgun sequencing project. | biome: Marine environment; feature: Marine mammal; material: Swab sample of the gingival sulcus; isolation source: swab sample of gingival sulcus... | reverse complement strand
AAGTTCGAACATTACTCTACCCGGTTTTACAACAGCTACCCAGTATTCTGGAGCACCTTTACCGGATCCCATCCTAACCTCTGCAGGTTTCTTTGTAACAGGTTTATGTGGGAATATTTTAATCCAAACTTTACCGCCCCTCTTAATCTTTCTGTTGATCGCGATTCTGGCTGCTTCAATCTGGTTTGAAGTAATCCATGAAGGCTCTAGTGCTACTAATCCATACTGACCATATGTAACCTCATTTCCTTTTTGAGAATTACCAGTCATTCTGCCTCTGTGAACTCTTCTTCTTTTAACTCTTTTAGGCATCAACATAGCTTCAGTCCTCCTTAATTATTTCTTGGTTTTCTAGGACCTCTTCCGCCTGAGCGTCTTCCGCCTCTTCTGTCGCCAGCTTTACGCGCTTCTTTTCTAAGAAGTCTGTTTTCTTCACCTTGAACAGGGAGCACTTCGCCCTTGTTGATCCAAACCTTTATACCGAGTTTGCCGTACGTTGTATCCGCTTCAGCAAATCCGTAATCAATATTCGCTCTTAATGTAGAGAGAGGAACGTTTCCTTCAGAGTAACCCTCCGCTCTAGCAATCTCTGCACCACCGAGTCTACCCGATGTTTGAACTTTAATCCCTTGGATTTTGCCAGTTTTTTGCGCTCTGCCGATAACTTGCTTCATCGCTCTACGGAATGATATACGCTTCTCTAGTGAGCTTGCAACGTTTTCAGCAACCAATTGTGCATCGATGTCTACATCATCAACCTCAGAGATGTCGAGCTGAACAACTTTACCAGTCATTTTCTCTACTTCTTCTCTAAGAACCTTGATATTCTCTCCACCTTTACCTACAACCATACCAGGTCTTGCGGTAAAAATGTTTATATTCAACTTTCCATCAGCTACTCTATCAATGTATATCTTTGAAATACCAGCTGTGTAAAGTCTCTTCTTTATGTACTTTCTAACTTCATAATCTTCGATTAGGTAATCACCAAAATTTTTCTTTTCAGCATACCATCTGCTATCCCAGTCGGTAATAACGCCAACTCTAAGACCATGTGGACTAACTTTTTGACCCATTATTCCTCCTACTCTCTCTCTGCCACTACAACGCCTACATGGCTTGAGCGTTTAAGTATTGGTTTTGCCATACCTCTTGAACCCGCTTTGTATCTCTTCATAGTTGGTCCTTGGTTTGCATAGATTTCTTTCACGAATAAAGTGCCAGCGTCCATATGATGATTGTTTTCAGCATTTGCTACCGCAGAATTCAGAACATCGAGGAAAATTTTCGCCCCTTTTCGAGGTGTAAACTTTAGTATGGCCTGTGCATCTTTTACACTTCTACCACGAACCATGTCCGCAATTGGTTTCATCTTTCGCGGAGAAATTCTTATGTATTTAGCTATTGCTCTTGCTTCCATATTCTCTCCTACTTGCTCTTCTTATCTCCAGAGTGTCCTCTGAAAGTTCTTGTCGGAGAGAACTCTCCGAGCTTATGTCCAATCATGTCCTCAGTGATGTAAACTGGTACATGTTTTCTTCCGTCATATACTGCGATTGTATGTCCAACCATCTGCGGAAATATTGTTGATGAACGAGACCAAACTTTGATCACTCTTTTTTCATTTTTCTCATTCATTTCTTCAATTTTTCTAAGTAGCCCCTTGTGTGCAAAAGGCCCTTTCTTTATCGATCTACCCATCTAACCTCCTACTTCCTACGGCTGACAATATTTTTGTCGCTAGCTTTATTTTTCTTTCTAGTCTTAAGACCCATTGCAGGTTTACCCCACGGAGTAACAGGTCCAGGACGTCCAACAGGCGCTTTACCTTCACCACCACCGTGTGGGTGATCATTCGGGTTCATAACGCTACCGCGAACTGTTGGTCTGATACCAAGTCTTCTTGTACGACCCGCTTTACCAATCGTAATGTTCTCATGATCGATATTACCAACTACACCAATTGTCGCTCTGCATAGAACTGGTACATATCTTGTTTCGCCAGACGGAAGTCTTAGAAGAGCTTTTCCATCCTCTTTCGCCATTAGCTGTGCACTTGTTCCAGCACTACGGATTAGCTGTCCGCCTTTTCCAACTTTCATTTCTACGTTGTGTACCAATGTACCAACTGGCATATTATCAAGCGGCATGCAGTTTCCGATTTGGATATCATGTCCGATACCACTGATTACTGTATCACCAACTTTGAGTCCGTGCGGATGAAGAATGTATCTTTTCTCACCATCTGCATATACTAGAAGAGCAATATTCGCACTTCTGTTTGGATCGTATTCAACAGCAGCAACCTTTGCAGGGATGTCGTCTTTCATTCTTTTGAAATCAACTAGTCTGTACTTTGTAGTACAACCACCACCACGGTGTCTTACTGTAATTTTACCTTGGTTATTTCTTCCCGAATTCTTTTTTAGCGGCTTTACAAGCGATTTTTCCGGAGACTTTTTTGTAATTTCCTCAAAAGTCGACACGGTCATCTGTCTTACTGCTGGAGAAGTCGGTTTAAATCTTCTTATACCCATGTTCTTCCTCCTCTATACGCCTTCAAAGAACTCAATCGTTTTACTTTCTGGAGTTAGCTTCACGATCGCTTTTTTCCAGCTTCTTGTTTTTCCTATGTTTCTACCGAGTCTTTTCTTCTTACCATGCACCATCATAGTGTATACTTTCTCAACTTGCACACCGAATACTTCTTCAACAGCTTTTCGGATTTCATGCTTATTCGCATTTTTTGCAACTTCAAATGTATACTTGTTATACGCTGCATCTCTATAAGATCTCTCTGTATTTATCGGTCTAATTACTACGTCATATGAGGTTCTCATTATGCATACACCTCCTGTATTCTGTCAATAGCACCCTTTGTTGCAAGGAATATATCGTGATTAAGGATGTCATACACATTGATTTCACCAACAAAAGTTGTTTGAACACCTTGTATATTTCCTGATGACTTATATACATTCTTCTCTGCATTTTCAGTAACAATAAGAACTTTCTTATCCGCTACACCAAGGTTAGCAAGTATTTTCGCAAGATCTTTCGCACTTGGCGCATCAAACTTAAGATCATCCAAAATCATCACTTCATTTTCCCCAGCTTTCGCTGAGAACGCTGACAATAGACCAAGTCTACGAACTTTCTTAGGAAGCGTAAATCTGTAACTTCTTGGCTTCGGTGCAAATGACACACCACCACCTACATAGTGAGGGGCAGTGATACTACCTTGTCTAGCACGTCCTGTTCCTTTTTGTCTAAACGGCTTTCTTCCACCGCCTTTTACATCAGCTCTTGTCTTCGCTGATTGTGTTCCTTGTCTTCTAGCAGCCAGAATACTCTTGACAACCATGTGCATCACAGGAGAAGCCTTTATAGCTTTCTTTATAATGACACGACCTTTTTTAGGTCCCGGAACCGCACCCTTTATTAGAAGTAGATTCCTATCTTTATCAACTTTCACAATTTTAAGATTTTGAACTGTAGTAGTTTCATGACCCATACGTCCAGGCATTGTCATACCTTTGTGGATTCTTGATGGAGTCGACGCCGCACCTAGCGAACCAATTCCTCTGTGGAATTTACTACCGTGTTTTTCTGGTCCTCTTGAGAGATTATGTCTCTTAATAACACCAGCAGTTCCCTTACCTTTTGAAGTACCTGTTACATCTACAATTTCACCTTCTTCAAAAATTGAAAGATCAATTTCATCCGCAAGGTTGTAGTCCGCAACGTTTTCTACTTTAAACTCTTTTATGTGTTTCTTAGGCGCAACGCCCGCTTTCGCAAAGTGACCTTTCAAAGGCTTATTCACCTTTTTCTCTTTCACTTCACCACCAGCAACCTGAATAGCCTCATAACCATCAGTCTCAAGAGTCTTCACTTGAGTAACTTGCATCGGTGTAGCTTCCACAACGGTAACAGGTGTTACAACGCCATCTGCGTCAAACACTTGAGTCATACCGATTTTCTTTCCGATAATTCCTATCATGTTTCCTCCGTTTTCTTACAGCGGATTGCTCCAGCAATCATTCTAAGTAAACTGTATTAACTTAGCGCTTATGTTATAGTTTAATATTTATATCTACTCCAGCAGGGATTTCAAGTTTAGAAAGTGCATCTACTGTCCCCGGGTTTGGCGATAGAATATCAATCAATCTTTTGTGAGTTCTTACTTCGAACTGCTCACGCGAGTCCTTGTGTTTGAACGGCGAACGAAGAATTGTAATAATTTCCTTCTCAGTAGGAAGCGGCACAGGTCCTGACACCTCAGCATCTGTACGCTTAGCAGCTTCGATAATCTTCTTCGCTGTAAAATCAAGCGACTTGTGATCAAACGACTTTAGTTTGATTCTAATTTTTTCTTTTGCCATTGTTCCTCCATTTTTGCATTTTTTCCTTGTATGCAATCGTTCTCTCTTAACCATACGGCTGCACGAGTAGTTTTCACAGGTTAAACCTATCCGTGTGTTCCGTAACTTCGGTAAGCGTAAAAACGCCACGAAAGTCCAGCCTTCGCAATGCTCCGCATGAATTTTCCCAAGGTGGTAACCTCATGCCTCAAAGCGAACATACCGTAGTATTATAATAGTCTTCGGGAGGATTGTCAATACTAGCACAGGGGTTTTTTGTTAAATCTTTGAAACATTTAAAAATGCGTGAATAAAAATAAAAAAAGCCTTGTCTGTATTTACAACAGACGAAGGCTTTCTAACACCACTAGTATTTAGACAGGGCTTACCTTTAAAATTTTCTTCTATAAATACTCGTCCATATCTTTTAAAATATACACATTGTTTGGCATCTTATCCGTTGTCACGTAACCCGGTTTGCTCTTAATAAGCGCGGGAATTCTGCCAATCAAATTCGCGCAAGTAAGCTCAACAGTAGCCGGTCTATCCACATTAATCGTCATATCCGGCTCTCCAATAAATGTCCAGTCGTTGCGGTCAAACTCATCTGGAGAATACACATTGCCGATACATTCCGTTTCAATGGTGATACCCTCTTTCGTTTTTGTGGTAACAATCGCAGACATACCCGTTGGATCGCCCGCTTTTATGGTCATGCCAAGCGTCTCGCTGTAGAGATCTTTATCCGCTGAAGTAGGCACACATTTCTGTACTTGATCCACGATGGTAAGCCCCATTCGCTCACAGAGCCAACCGTTCTGATTCCACATATAACTAGGAACATACTCGCCGCTTTCCACAAGTTTTTTCTGCTCCTCATAGCTTAAATTATTGTACGCGCCAATCTGCTTTTCAAACTCTTCCTTGCTGAGTCCAGCACCATGCCCTTTCGCGAGCGCAATCCCGTAATCTTCAACATTATAGCTACTCACACCTTTGATTTTCTCAATCTTATGAATAGAACCAGCAAGCACATCAATCAAAACGCCCCAGAACATATCTGGATATCCACTTCCAGCAAGCGTAACACCATTTTCTTTTGCAAGTTCATCGAGCTCAGCGCAGAGTTTCGGGTTGGAATTCCAAGGATACAACGCCTCCTCGCAGGTAGCGATAGCATTGACACCACACTTCGCTGCGATCCTAAATGCTCCTTGAATATCTTTGAGCTCACTCATTGTCGCAACCACGCACACGTCTGGTTTTTCGGACAAGAAAAATTGCTCCGCCTCTTTCGCATCACGAATTGCGATTCCGAGCTTATCTTTTCCGATGTAATCACCAATATCCATGCCGACAACTTTAGGGTTCATATCAAACGCGCCAATCACATCGACACCTTTTTCAAGCATGTAACGAATGAGATATTTCCCCATTTTTCCACAACCGTATTGAACCGCTTTAATTTTTGCCATAAGACACCTCCTATTGATAGTAAGGAAATTTTAACAATAAGAGCTCCACTTCCCACCGCCTACACAGGAAACGCTCCCTTCACAAGACAAACAATTCTTCACCTGGCATGACAGTCTCCGCAAAAGAACCTCTTCAAAGCAAAATAATCCTAATCGTATTATAAAGGTTGTTGTTACAATAAGGTCAACACTTACTAACAGGAATTTGAATTTTGTAAAAAGTCTTTCGGGGTTTCTCACCAAAATCCGGAAAATCCCGTATTACTTCACAAAGATAATCCCCAACAGCAACATAGTTATTTTGCTTTAAATAATCAAACAGCATTTCTGCAAGCTCCTGCTCCTTGTCAAAATCATCGCTACAAACCGATATATACCAATTTTCAGCAATTTTCTCAATATGATTACTTAGCTCAAAGGGCTCTTCAACAAAAATAAACGCTTCATTGGAGTGTAGTTTCTCTCGCAGAACATAGTCCTTGCGAATAATTGTCCCAACATTACAAAACAGACAAATAGGCATACGCTCCTTATAAAATGAATGTTTTAGTTCACGCATCATCATTTCATACCCGATACTACCCTGCTTAAAATAATCAAAATCAGTCTTTACACTGTAAATATATCGTTCTGGAATATACTCCATAAAAATAGATTGATCAAAATAAATTTTATTGTATTTTTCATAGTTCAAAATATAACGTTTAATTGTATTTTTGCTCTGATTGGCTCGCTGTATTTCGAGGTCAATGTACTCTAACCTCTGCTTCAAAAGCGTTAGAAGGTTATCAAAGTTTTGAGTATCACCGAGAATCTTTCCAATCTCCTCAAGACTCGCTCCCGTCGATTGGAGATAAGAAATCATATCCAACCTCGCACTCTGATTGATATGATAATAGCGATAACCGTTACTATCATCGACAAAATAAGGATGAAGAACCCCCACATTATCATAATGCCGAAGTGTCTGTTTTGTTACACCATTCAGCTCTGCCATCTGCCCAATACTAAGTCTCTCTAAATTCATATGCCCTCCGACTCGCTTTCTTCTTAAACTAATCTCAAATTACTCTTTCAAAATGGTATACTCGTTAAAATCTAAATTTTCTAATATCGCTATTCAGTATTAAACATTATAGTGGCAATAATGTTTATAGTAATTATACGCTTTATATACTATACATTCTAATTTGAGATTAGTATTAGGGTTAGGATAAATTCTGGCGCTTGGAAAATAGTACTTTTAGTAGAAAAACTGGAATTACCCCAAGGCGGCGGAAGCGGCTGGGCTGAAGTACCGCTCGGTAAAGCCACTCCATGCCGATTTTCGAAATCCACTTTGGCGCACGCTTCACTCCACCTGCCCAGACATCCAGCGCACCCCCGACGCCAATGGCGATACTCGCACCGATTTCATCCGCATACTGGTCAATAAAAAACTCCTGCTTGGGTGCGCCGAGCGCCACGACCAACAGGTCGGGGCGAGCTTCCGCCGCCGCCTTTACCACAGCAACCTCTTCTTCTGGCTTAAAATACCCGTGATGCGTTCCAACAATATGCAGCGCAGGATATTTTTTCTTCATATTAACAGCTGCCTTTTCCGCCACGCTTAGATAAGCATCATTCTCGATTTCACTTTTATCAAACTCTTTGTTCTCACTTGATTCTTCGAATTCTAAATCATCTTTTTTATCAGTTTTTTCTAGTTCTTCTATTGAAATTTTATCTTTTTCTATCTCAGAAGATTCAGAATTCTTTTCTATTCTTTTTTTCTTCTGACTTCCTGATTTTTTTTTGATTTCACTTTTATCAAACTCTTTGTTCTCACTTGATTCTTCGAATTCTAAATCATCTTTTTTATTTGAGTTTTCAATTTTTTGAGTTTGATTGTTAATCTCTTCCAAGTTTTGAATCAATTCTTTTTTTGATTCCGCCTGCTGAAATTCAATTTTTCCCGCCGGTTTTGAGCCCAACAAGTAGACACTACCACCAACTTCCGCCGTCTGTTTTAGCAAACTCTCCAAAAGTCCAATTCCGGTGATTCGATTTTTAATTTTCCCTCGCTTCATTTTTGACGCGTGAATAATTCCAATCCCGTCCGGAACAAGAAGCCCCGCCCGATTTAATACATCCAAATATTTCTCATCCTTCTGCGCTTTCATCACAATTTCAGGATTGGGGGTATAAATTTTAAGACATCCTTCATATTTTTGGGGAACTCTCGAACTTCGCTCTAAATCAATATTTGAGTTCTTAACACCAAACCCACCGTTATTCTCTTCCTTTACACCTTTGGTTTTTTCTATATCACCAAATTTTTCAGTTTCATCTATACTATGTGATTTTTGCACCACCTTTTCATGAATAAAATTTTCACAAAAATTTTCTACCTCATTAGGCTCCGCGATCACAAAAGGAACACCAAGTACCTTTTCTATTTCAAAACCACTCCTCATTTATTTCCACTATCCTTTCTCTTTCGTTTCATCAATTTTTAATCAAGTTGTTCCAAAACTCTTCAACCAAGTTACTAGCGCATCTATAGCATATTTCACGCCCATATTCCTATTTCTGAATTATAGCATCGCATTGGTTCTTTTATTTAATTACGTCATAACAAATTTTCCAAAACCTCGCTTTCTAAATTAACAATATTATAATTATGATAATCGTAATTATGATAATTATAATTATGGTAATTACGATTATGATATTTATAACTATGCTAATTTAAATTCATTCTTATCTCCCCAAAATTAACACCAAACTTATCGTAGCTGATTCTACCGACCGCCTCTAATAAAGCACATGCATTAAAACTTACACAAAATAATCTTATTGGATTTCGCCTTCTCTATAACAGACTTTGTAAAACCGCTTTTACTAAACAACAAATAACACTTTTCTTTTGATGTACTAAACAAATTCGATTTTTCAATCAATCCCGAAAGCACATCCAAACCGCATTTTTCGTTACGCCATTTCATTTCAGAAAAAAGCATCATTTCACTCGATTCAGCCACAAGGTCGATTTCTTCGTTTTGCTTAGTCTCAGGATTACTTCCCCACCATCTTCCGCGATCATAAAACAAATCAGGAAGTTCGCCTTTCTTATTCATTTCATCGAATATATCGTAACAAATTTGTTCAAAACCGTATCCCATAAAATTAGAAATATCATTTTGAATATATTTATTGTACACTTCTTCGCCTAAATTTAATTCAATTAGTGAACCGTACTTTACATTATAGCGATACCAAAAGCGAAATGATCCATCTGTAATTCGATAGATGGTTTTGCGGCTATTTTTCTTTCCAAACGGAATTTCTTTCACGACAATTCCAAGCTCAATAAGTGCATTAATATATGGGGTAAGCGCCCCTGAGTCCAAACCAGACTTACTGGCAATCTCTGAATTTTTACTTGCTCCATTGGCTATGGCATCAAGAATACTATTGTACTTTTTGGGTTCTCGTAGTTCTTGTTTTAATAAATTACTTGGTTCTTCAAACAAACGCCCGTTCGTCTTTAAAAACAAATGACAAATATTTTGACCAAGTTCTAATCGCTTATCAACGTATGAAAGATATTCTACAACACCGCCAGTTATTGCGTGAAGAACAGCAACATCAAATTTATCCATTCCATGCAAATAGTCAGCACTCTCTTGATAACGAAATGCCCTTAGTTTTATCTGTGAAGTCCTTCTACCATACAGAGGACTTTTCACACCAAGTACTTGATTTTCCATAAAACTCATAGCTGATCCGCATAAAATAAAATGAATATTCGCATTCTTCCAATCGTGGTCACAAAACTTTTGTATAATAGAGGAAATTTCGGGATAATTCTCAGCTAAATAGGGGTATTCATCAATTACAAACACAAGTTTGTTCTCGCTCATACTTTCTGCTACTATATTGTAACTCAGATTTCCTGTAAGTTCTCCGCTCGTAAGAAGTGCGCCTATATCGTAATGTCTTTTGCTAATTTCGACAATATCACGAAAGGCATCTTCATAGAGACGATAACTCGCCATCATTTCCCTACCTAAAAAACGGTTAATTTCTCGCGACAATCCTTGCAAATTTTTCATTCCATCTGTTTCTGTTGCCATGTAATAAATGGATGGTTTATCTTTAATATATTCAGCAATCAATGCTGTTTTTCCAATTCTACGCCTTCCGTATATAACCGTAAACTCAAAACCAACGCTTTGATACGCTGAATTTAACGTTTCTAACTCATAATTTCTGCCACAAAATTCCATCTCACCCTCTCATAATAACGTTACATTTTTGTAACCAAATCACTGTGTCACCTACACTCTTTGATATTACTATGTTATCACAACACATAAAAAATAGCAATATCGTAATTATGATAATTGTGATTATGGTAATTATATTTATGATGTTTATAGTTATGATAATTATAACTATGCTAATTTAAATTATTCTATATAAATCCGCGGAATTCGCTTACTGAGCATACAAACAACTTCATAGCTAATGCTACCCATTTTCTCAGCCATTTCCTCCACGGTAATTCTCTCTATTTCAGATTCTCTGCTGTTGTCAGTTTCTTTAACTGGATTCCAATATCCGTCAGACAATTTATTCTTAGAGCCGTCTTTTAATTTTACGTCCTCTCGCACGCGCTCTGCCCCAAGTATGGTAATCTCATCACCCACTTTAATCCCTTCATATCCTGCCACCATAAAATAGTCCATACAAATATTTCCTATCTGCCGACATCTTTTACCACCAATTAAAACATCCATTTTTCCGCTAAGATGTCTAGAAATCCCATCGGCATATCCAGCAGGTACTGTGACAATGACATCCCCTTTATTCGCTTCATATGTATGACCATAACTTATTCCTGTCGGATAACTCAATTTCTTAACAAAAATTGCTCTAGATTTGATAGAAAGTACGGGTTTAAAATTACCACCAAGCGGTTTAACACCTGGTGATATTCCAAAAAGCAAAGCACCTACACGAACCATATCGTACCGAAACTCTGGAAGAGCAAGTGTCGCTGCAGAATTTGACATATGCTTAATATCTGGTACCACTCCACGCTCTTTCAGCAAGGATAGAAAATTATCAAAACGCGTTGCTTGTGTATATGAAAAACTATCGGAAGGCATATTCTCTACCAAGCTATCATCAAGCATCTTACTATCATCAAGAGTTCGATATATTTTCCCCTCAAGCATATCCTCATCCGCCCTCGCAAAATGAGAAAACACGCCTTCGATTTCAATATTATCCAGTACTGCCAGTTTCGCAAAAGCATCCGCCATCCGAACACCTGGAAGCACCCCAATACGCCCCATTCCAGTATCTACCTTGATATGGACTTTTAATTTAGGAATATCCACATCGGACTGCTCAACACTCATGTAATGATCCTTCAGGCGGAAATCATCAATCACACGATCAATGTCATCCTCATCATCCGCATCATCACTAGGGAAATCACCCTCATCATAGCGTTTAATCATTCTCTTATTGGAATACAGTGCATCACTAAACGCTTTTAGTTTCTCTGGTGAATCTACAGCCACCGCTATATTTTCAGCTGCAAGTTCTGGCGCAAGCATTGGATTTACCCCACCAAGAACCAAAATCGGCACTTCAGGATATAACTCTCGAATCTCGAAAGCCTCATCGACCGTCGCCACAGCAAACATATCCGCCCCATTTTCAAGCAACGTCGGCGCCACACGTGCCGCACCATGACCATATCCATCCGCCTTGATGACAGCACAAACACGCGCCTTGCCAGCCATATACTTCACCTCACGCATATTGCTCGCCAGCGCATCTAAATCAATTTCTATCCATAATTCTCTACTGAGATTTTCTTTATTCTCTAAACTTTTATACATTAATTAATAATTCTTATACTTCTCCCTTAGGTACTCAAAAAGTTCGTGACGTTCTTTCCCATCGATAGCATCTGTAAACGCCATCACCTCATACATTCTACCCTCAAAATATCGATTCGCATTATAAGTTCCAAACTGACTATCCAAATATGCGCCACCCAATATAAATTTACTGTCTCCTGTAGAATTTAATGCAACATCATATTGATACTCTGCAACTGGCGAATTTAAGTTCTTATCATATACTCTGAAGTAAACCTCTGATTTACCTTTAGCAGAATTGTAGACAGTTTGAACCGATAAAATGTATAGTTTACTTCCATCTCTTGCGATATTTTCTGAAAAAGTGTTTACATATGAAGAAACCTCTTTATAGTAATTATAATGCCAATAAGAGCCGTACACTATATTTCTCACACCAATTCCAAAAGCTGAATTTTGATCGCTTGTACACTGTGCAAATATAGAACGCAATAGGCGGTTTTTATCAACATTATCAATATTGAGCACCAAAAATACCTCATTATTCTGATTAACACCGTGTCGATAGTCAAGACCATGTACCGTACCATCATCACTACCTTCTAGCTCAAACGCCGCATGACCATCAAAATACATATAGTACGAACTCTTATAATTGTCCCATGTCATGTAGTCCTTAATCGAATATTTATTTGGTTGATACGCACCATAATAGACCGGTCTAAAGTCATAATCCTCAAACAACATATTTTCCCAGTTTTTTTGATCCACATCCCAATAATACGCCGATTTTTTATCGTTGGCATCAAGCCAAAGAACCATTTTTTTTGCAAGTAGCTTCTCAAGAGCCATTTCTTCGATACTAAACTTCTTCACTAATTCATCG
>PDWI01016294.1_pt1 | contig 12609 bp, 12 predicted proteins | sample 1430891 | NCBI WGS metagenome assembly PDWI01 (sample SAMN01162508, study PRJNA174530) | Oral metagenome, whole genome shotgun sequencing project. | biome: Marine environment; feature: Marine mammal; material: Swab sample of the gingival sulcus; isolation source: swab sample of gingival sulcus... | reverse complement strand
AAAATTGCTCGCATTGTTGGGCGTATGGGATTGAAGTCGCATCAATTGATAGAAGAATTTATGGTGCGTGCCAATGTGTGTGCGGCGAAATTCCTCTTAAAGCAAAGAGGTGAAGATTGTCCAATTGCAGTATTCCGTAATCACCAAGGGCCTTCGGAAGAAAAATATGACAAGCTTGTGCAGGCTCTTGCACAAGAAGGCATTAAATTGCCAAAAGTTGAGGAAACTGTTACACCAAAACAACTATCTGATGTGTTAGAGCAGCTCAAATCGTATGATAATTTTGAGGCATTGCAAATACTGGTGTTGCGAAGTATGCACCAAGCAGTGTATGAAACTGAAAATATTGGACATTTTGGTTTGGGGTTGGAGCATTACGCCCACTTTACCTCGCCAATTCGCCGCTATCCTGATTTATTGGTACACCGTGCTATCAAACATAGTATTAACTTCCCAAAAGAGCTGTATGTGTATTCGCAAACACAAATGCAAGCTCTCGCAGAACAATGTTCAATGGCAGAACGTCGTGCAGATGAAGCAGTGTATGATGTTATTGGGTATCTTAAATGTGAGTTTATGAATGATAAACTCGGACAAACTTATCGTGCAACCATTTCTGGCGTTACAAATTTTGGATTTTTTGCCGTCCTTGATGGACAATTTATCGATGGGCTTGTGCATATTAGCAGTCTTGATGGCGATTATTTTAATTTTGATGAAGAACGCCGTATTTTGATTGGCGAACGCAGTCGCCTCGTCTATAAAGTTGGTGATGTTGTCAGTATTATTGTCAGTAAGGTAAACCTTGATGAACGCCGAATTGATTTTATTCTCACAGAAGAATATTTGCCATTTGGTGGGAATAAATCTGCAAATCAAGGTAAAAAGAAAGGTAAGAAGAAAAGTGAGGGAAGGAGAAAGTCTCCAGCTAAATCAAGAAAAAGAAAGAAATAGATAAAAGTAAATAAAAAAATTCCTTTCCCAACAGGGAAAGGAATTTTATAGTGGAATAACCTTAATCAGTATTTCTAATCTTTAAAACGCCGATTATTCCGATAATAAGTGCTGGAATAAGAATCAAATAAAGGCTGTGTTTATCAAGTCCAAATTGCAATAAAAATCCTGCAGTTATTGGTGCGCTAATTGCTCCAATTCGCCCAACGCCAACGGTATAACCAACTCCTGCATTGCGAATATCAGTACGATAGATAGTCGGCATTATAGAGTATGAACCACTGATAATAGCATTTAAGAAAAATCCAATCAGCACACCGAAAATTATCAATGCCATTAGAGATGTTGAATAGACAAATCCTACAATACAAATCATCGCACTTGCTATTATGCCAAGCAGTAGTATTCGTGGCTGTATGGCGGTTGCAATAAGTCCATACACTAAACAACCGAGTACACCGCCAAAAGTAATCATATAGCCGACAATAATTGATTGTGGTCCTGTCATTCCTGCATCTTTTAAAATTACAGGTGTCCACGGCGTTACCACATAGAAACAAAACATTGCAATAAAGAACGTACACCAGATAGAAAGCGTTGAAACTCGGTATTTTTTATTGAGAACTTCCACTATGGCAAATCTGTGGGTGTGGGTGATTTCTTCATCACACTCTTGTTTGCTAACAAGAGAGCTTTGTGGCAGTGAAAGTTTTTGTGCTACTATATCGAGTTGTTTGGATTGTGGTTTTTTTGCTACTAAAAAATCTATCGATTCAGGTAGGAAAAAGAAAAGGATAATAACGCTGATGAGCGCAATTGTTCCACCTGCAAAAAATACGCTGTGCCAGCTAAAGTGCGTTTGTAAATATCCAGATATCATTCCTGCAAAGGTTGCACCAAGAGTAAATCCTGCTGTATAAATACTAATTGCTAATGCTTTGTATTTTTTGTTGGCAAATTCTCCTGTTATTGATGTTGCAACCAAAAAGAGTAATAAAATTGGTCTGCGTCCATATTTATCAGCAAGAGAGGCGAGAAACATTGAACCACAGGTCATACCGATTAAAGCAGAGCTAAACAGATAGCCTAATTCTATTTTTGATAGTGCCATATCTGCTTGAATGTTTGATGCAGTAAATGCCATAGATAAGACATCAAATCCATCAATAAAATTCATTAATGTGGTCATTGCGACAACTGCCCACTGGAATGAGGTCATTTTCTGCGAATCTAATATTGCTCTAAAATCCATTCGCTACTCCTTGTAAAACTACATAATCATAAAATGTAAAAGGGCTATGATACTCTTATGCAGTTTTTCTGACAAATAATAAAATCATAAAATAAAAAAATGCTGTGTATGGATTACCCATTGCCACAAAAATAAAATAGGGTAATGTACCGATAATACTTAATTGTCCTCCAGTATATTTTGTATAAAACATAGTATTTATTATCATTAATTGTTACAATATTTATTATTGATAACACACAATATCATTGAATACTATTGAGTTTGCCGTATGCCAATTATATCTATTGAATTTGCTTTATTTTTTGTTCTCTTTTTTGCACTTTATTGGTCTTTTCGTGCTAGTCCTCGTATTCAAAATGGACTTTTATTGGTTGCAGGTCTTGGTTGGTTATTTTCTATTCACTGGGGATTTGCACTCAATGTTATCGCCTTTGCACTCGTTGTTAACATTGTAGGAATACGGATACACTCTGCACAATCTTTAGAAACAAGAAAATCATGGCTGATATTTGGTGTAAGCCTTATTTTATTAGGCTTGGCAACGTTTAAATATTACGATTTTTATCGTTTCTACTTGCAAGAGTGGTTAGGGGATAATCTCGTAGATGTTTTATTGCCACTGGGTATCTCATATTATGCTTTTCAGTCTATCAGTTATTTAGTTGATTTATACAAAGAACGTGGGCTAAAAATGAATGGCTATCATCTATTGCTGAATTTTAGCTTTTTTCCAACGATTACAGCAGGTCCTATTTTTCGTATTAATGAGAGTAAAAGCATTCTTGGTGTGCATAAGGGAGCAGGGGAGCAGATTTGTCAGACACAACCACGAAATATTATTCTGCCAGCGTTGGCAGTAACGCTCATCTTACTTGGTATTGCAAAAAAATGGTGGTTGTCAGGTACGTTGGCAGATAATTGGGTAAGCCCAGTTTTTGAAAACCCAATGCAGTATGATTTTTGGAACGTCCTTATCGCCATATATGGTTATACTCTGCAGCTATTTTTAGATTTTTCTGGTTATACTGATTTAGTGATTGGTATGGCGATGTTGCTTGGTTTCCAATTGCCTCCTAACTTTGCAATGCCACTCATTGCTCATAATATTAGAGATTTCTGGAATCGTTGGCATATCAGTTTATCAACGTGGATTAGGGATTATATTTATATCCCATTAGGTGGAAGTAGGAAGGGATTTATACGCACGCAATTAAATTTATTTATTGCAATGGTATTGTCTGGTATCTGGCACGGATACGGTTGGAATTTCTTTATTTGGGGGTGTTTGCACGGTATTGCATTGGTGCTTTTGAATATTGGTGATGCTCTTTTTAAAAGGCGTAATGCTCTTTCAACCTACCGTTTGGGGAAAATTATAGGGATTGTCATAACTCTGCATTTTGTCTGTTTTTCTTTTGTTATATTTCACACCAATACGTTAGATGAAACACAGCTTGTCTTTGTTGCACTATTTCAAGGTTTATCACAAATATCTATGCCAATGGGAACAACGGCAATAATGCTGGCACTACTTATGTTGCTCTTTGTTAATTATTCAATTATTGTAAAATTGATTGAGTTGTTTACTCAATTACTTGATAGACTGCCTATTATTGCGTGGGTTGTGCCACTGTTGGCAATCTTATTGCTTATTACTATCTTTGCTCCATCGGGAATACCAGGATTTATTTATGCTAACTTCTAAACTCAATACACGATTAAAAAAGCAAACTATCAACTGGATAAACATATTATTGGTTCTTATTATTGTAGGAGTTGGGACTATATGGTTTATGCAAAAGTCAATCAATGCGTATTGGCAACAAACATACCATAGTGATAGTGTGTTATCGCAGTTAGATGATTATAAATGGTGGCAAACAGGACAAACTGCACAGGAAATTGGCAAGGAATATAGTAACCAGCTGACTGAAACGGCAGTTAATCTTGGTAAGAAATGGGATAACTATTGGGGGATAGCGAGTGCTGATGCTGCTGAAATAGTTTTTGTTGATGAATTGCCTGAAAATTCACAGGATAATCAACAAGACGATTTGCAGGAAATATCCCAAAACAGTACGCAGAAAGTAGAAACACCTGCAATGACCGAGATAACCCTTGAAGAACAATTACCACAACAGACGCCATCAAAGCAACAAATACAACAACAACCGATTATTGTCCTTGAAAGTTTACAACCAGATCCAGAGCCTGTAGCAGAACAACCTCATAATGCTGGCGTTACAAAGCCTACACAAGTAGTTGTAAAACAGGATAGTTATCTTGCTACACAAAAAAGGAAAAGCAATACACAGATTGCCACAACTACTGATGAAAAAGCACAAGTAAGCGTACAATCTCAACCACAGGTGCAAGAGGCAGATGTTAAGGAACAAGTTCAACGGCACGTCCAACAGCAATCCCCACAGCAATCACAGATTCCCACATATGCAACGCTGGTTGAGAAAACAATACAATATACACTCTATTAATTTGAGTAAACAAAGCACAGGTTTGTCGTATCCATCATTTTTCAATTGGCCAAAGACTATTGAAAAACAGCTTGCCAAAGATTCTCGCATTAAGTTGCTAATAGTCTTTTTAGGGCCTAATGATCCTTGGGCATTTCCTAATCCTGCAAAAAAAGGAGGGAAGTATATAAAATTTAAAACTCCTCAATGGGCAGACGTATATAGCCAACGCATTCATTCTATTTTGCAATCAGCGAAACGCCATAATGTACAAGTTATGTGGTTAGGTGTTCCATATATGAAGAAAAGCAAGCTTAATAGTCAGATGCTGTATGTAAATTCTGTGATGAAAAATGCAGTACAAGGACAGGCGCTATGGTTGCCAACAGCACGACTATTAAGCGGTAATCGAGATTATTATTATCCTATTGTGAATATTGATGGAAAAAATCGTAAAGTTCGTAGTAAAGATGGTATTCATTTTACTATTTCTGGGCAAAAATATATTGCTCAATATATTATGGATAATATTAGCTTTATACAATAATACATTAATATATTGATAAGAGAGGTATGTATTGTAATGTTGAGATTAACAACTAAACATAAATTTAGGTTCACAATTAATACAGTATTGCGACTAGGCTTGCTCCTTTTTGCAGTTGGCTGTAGTTCTTCTTCAGGAGGTACAGGTAAACATATTGTAGGCTCTCAAAAATCATTGGCATCGTCATCATCTGCCTCGCTAGCACTAGCATTGCAATCATCGCAACAAGACTATTCTCAAGGAGAAAATACCTCAATAATAGGCGAGGGTGCAAGAGATACCAGTAGCATCAACAAAAATATTTTTTGGCGAGATAAACTTAAAAGGTTGGCTCGTGGAGAAAAAATTGTCTTTAGGGTTGTGCAATTAGGCGACTCTCATACTGCTGGAGAGTTTTTTACGCAAACGGTGCGTCAGCAATTGCAAGAAAGATTTGGCGATGCAGGTATCGGTTGGATATACCCTACAAAAGTAGGGGGACAACGACAATCACAGGTAAGCTATGAGAGTAAAAATTGGAAAGTTATGACAAGCCGTCGTGCAGCCCCTGCTGATTTTCCGTTAGGCGGAGTAGTTGCATTTACAGGCAATAACTCTTCTGCGAGTAATAATGACGGTAGAGGAGGCTATGAAGATTATAAGGTTACCATTTCTAGTCGCAAATCTCTCGATAATCCACAGCAAGTTACGTTTTCTCTGCGTCCTATTTCAGTGGAAAGACCATTTTTTATTGCCGATACCAAGGGTAATAAGGTTGGTGTAATGCCGCAACAACCGAATCAATGGCAATACGAAACAATTATGATTCATTTGCCGTTTACATATCGTGTTAATAGAAATGATGTGTGGCAGTTGGGATATATTAATATTGAAAATCAAAATCCAGGTATCACGCTGTCGGCATTTGGCATTAATGGAGCGACATTGAACCAAACAGGAAAGTGGCGTCAAGGTTGGTTGCGAGACTTACAGCAAACACAAGCAGACCTTGTCATTTTGTCGTATGGAACGAATGAGTCTATGGCAAAAAATATACAAAAAGACAAAATAACAAAATTGTGGCAACAAAGAGTTCGCGATATTAAACAAGCATTGCCGAAAGCAGGTGTTCTTATTATCGGAGCTCCAGAGTCGTTAATTCGAACAGGGAAAAAATCAGGAAAAAATAGCTGTGGCAAGCGAGCTCATTCTTTAGATGTAATGCAAAATATACAGAAAACAGTTGCTCAACAAGAAAATGTTTTGTTCTGGTCGTGGGAAAAAGCGATGGGAGGCAAATGTAGTATGCAAAAATTTATTAGCAGAGATTTAGCTCGTTCTGACGGAGTTCATTTCACTATGGACGGCTATAAGGAAACAGCGAAGAAACTTGCCGATTACCTTATTAGATTGAGCAAATAAAAGATATTGCAACAGGCAATTTTCTTGTTATGAATATTTTTTAAAAAAGAATTATGAAATAACTCATAGTTAGTGTAGAATAGTCGTTCTTTATTTTAGACAGCTAATCGGGAGATTACAATGAAAGTCGTTTCATCATTAAAAAGTGCTAAAAATCGCAGTAAAGATTGCCAAGTTGTTAAACGTCGTGGCAAGTTGTATGTAATTTGTAAATCAAACCCACGTCTTAAAGCGCGTCAACGTTAATATAAGTTAATATAACGTAACATAGATACAGCGATTTACGCTAAAAGCACACTCTTGTGAGTGTGCTTTTTTTATATCTGCTTATATTAATCTACTAATCTACTTATGCTAACTAATGTTTTCTTTTAGACTTAAATCAGAGATAGGCGTAAATGTTCCCCATTGTTTGCAACCGGGGCATTGCCAGTTAAGATGATTTCCTCTAAAACCACACTCGCAACAACGATATTTTAATGCGTAGCCAAGTACTTTATCAATACTATTTCTGATAAGAGAGGTATTATCGCTGTTGTTATTATTGTCCGTATCTGAATTGATAAGTTGTAAATACGCTTGAATAAGGAGGATATTGGGACGTTTTTCCAGATGTTGTTGCAAGAATTGTTTTGCGGCCTGTGCTCCTTCATTTTCAATAATAAATTTATGGTAATAAAGTATCAGTACAGGGTTATTATATTTTTGTGCTATAGCTTTTAGTGCTTTTGCCCATTCGTGTTTCTGGTTGATATTATTATAACAGTTAGCTAAGTCGTCAATAATTTCAGGTAAGAACGCAGGGTTTTGTTTCTCCAACATATTAAAATAGCTGATTGCCGCCACATAATCTTTTTGTTCGGCAGAGAGTCTTCCAAGCTTAAGTGTTGCTCGTACACAGTTTTTATCACAAGCAAGGGCTTTTTTCAGTTTTTTTAATGCCAGTTCTTCATTATTTTCATTGAGATAAGCTTTGGCAAGTTCACAATAGAAGTGGGCAATATGTTGCTGAACTTTGTCTTTTTTGAGAGGGTCAAGTGTGCGACCAACTTCAATAGCTTTTTCCCACTGGGCTTGTTCTGAATACAGAGCGACTAACTGTTTTTGTGCTGTTTTTCGTATTTCAGGATCTCTCCCCTCACAAGCGAGGAGGTAGTGCTTTTCAGCGTGATTCATAATGCCACTAGCGAGATAATCTTCTGCAAGCACTAAATTAAGTCTTTGCTGAATGGCATCACTCATATTGGCTTTTTCTGCAAGTGTTGAGTGAATGTGAAGTGCTCTATCAACTTCTCCACGGTAGCGGAAAAGATTGCCGAGCGTAATTTGATTTTCTATAGTGGAGCTGTCAAGGTGGGCAATTTTTACAAAAATATCAATTGCCTGATCGGTTTTATCTTCAAGAAGATAGCCAAGACCACGAAAGTAGTCGTCAGTTTTTTGCTCTTTATTATTCTTATTGTCAGAACGAGCTAACCACCAACCGCTGAAAGCGGCTAGTGGTAATAGGAGGACAAGTAATTCATTCATTTAATAAAGTTATATTGCAATGAATTGTAGATTATTTTTCTTCTGAATTATCTTTTTTAAAGTTATCAGCAATTTCTGAACGCTTTCTTTCTTTAAGGAGTTCATCAATTTGCTTGCTTAATCTTTTTGCTCTAAATTTCCATACAAGACCTGTAAATGCAAAGAAAATAAGAGAAAGCAATACGCCCAAGCTAAATGCAGCAATAATTAACCACGATAATGGCAATTGATAAACGCCAAAGAAGTAATTGAAATCAATTGGTTGAGCATTGTTGTAAGCAAGCGGTAATACAACCACAGTGGCAATGATAAGTAATAAAACAACGAGTATTTTTTTCATTTTAATCTCCCATTAAATGTGTATTAACTTTATAAGCAATTGATACTATGCTTGTAAAGTTAACTTTCGTAAAAATAGTAAAAGACTGTTTACAGGCTTAACAATGTCCATTATAGCGTAAAAATGGAAAAAAAGTTATCATTAGAATTATTAATTGATAATAATTATTTTTTTATAGCTTTTAGCAATAAATAATCATTGTATTTATGCTAATATATTATTCTCTATTTATTATCAAATTCATTATCTAATAATAAGGACGTTACTGTGAAAAATACACTTATTGCCTGTTTATACTTGATGCGTGCTGATAGACCTGTTGGCACGGTATTGTTAGCGTGTCCTATGTTGTGGGCATTGTGGCTTTCGTCAAATGGACAGCCACCTGCACACATTGTTCTCATCTTTTTATTTGGGGCATTTATTATGCGTAGTGCAGGCTGTGTTATTAATGATTTTGCCGATAGGAATTTTGATAAAGATGTAAAACGTACAAAGGCTCGTCCTCTAACGAGTGGCAAAATTGGTCTTGTCAGTGTCTGGCTTACTTTTGCAATTTTGCTGGCAGGTGCGTTTACACTACTAGCTTTATTGCCACGTCAGGCAGTTATCCCTGCATTTTTTTCATTGGGTTTGGCGTGTTTGTATCCGTTTACGAAACGTTTTTTTAAAATTCCTCAATTAGTATTAGGAATGGCGTATGCCTCATCGGTGTTAATGGCGTATATGACGATACAAGGTACATTGACGATAGGGGCTATAATATTGTTTCTCGCCGTTACTGTGTGGACGATTGTTTACGATACATTTTATGCAATGGTTGATAGAGATGATGATATTAGTTTAGGGATTAATTCTAGTGCCTTGTGGTTTGGCGATAGAGATATTGTTATTAATGCGTTATTGATGCTTGTCTTTATCGTGTTAATGCTTGTTCTTGGCATTATTTATTCGTTGGATAGATATTATTATTTTGGGTTGCTACTTGCAAGTCTCTGTTTTGTCTATCAGTTAGTAATTACCAAAAAGCGTCAGCGAGATGAGTGCTTTATTGCATTTCTTAATAATCAGTGGGTTGGTGTATTGATTTTTATTGGTATTGTTTTGGCATATTTACCAGCATAAAACATCTGTTAATAATGTATGAGGTCTTGAAAAATAGTATAGAAGCCCTCATCTATTGAACATTGATAATTGATTAAAGACTATCCTATGGGGAAAATATAATGAAACTTGAGTTAAATGAAAACGAAGTAAAAAATCTTGTTGAAATGCTAACTATGGCAGGTTATGTAATGACACAAGCGAGTGATCAAGCGATTGCCAAAGCAGAAAGTATGCACGAACTTATTCAAAAAATATACAAGCAAGCACAAGTAGAGCATCTTACTGATAGCTTTGATACCGATGAAGATACGCAGATGATTTTCCCTAATGCCGAGCTTATGTCTGGGGCTGAAGATAGCCCTCTTTATATGCTTAAGTCGTATAACGAATACGCAGCTGCTGATGTGTTATCACAGCAATTAGGTTTGCGTGATGCGGCAAAACAACACGGAATGCCGATGCAACTAGAAGGTAGTGAACCTGATCCAGCATTTATTGACGCATTTATTAAAAATCAAACGGAATACTTAGAAGAATTTGCTAATAATGGTTTTGAGAATGTACAAGTTACTCGCATTCAATTAAGCTGATAGCGTAGAAATAATAAATAAACAATTACATTAAGGGGGTTGCTGAAAAGTAACCCCTTTATTAATATTTTATTGTAATCATTGTAGTTGTTTATAATAGTTGTCTAAATATTTATCAAAAGAAATTCCCTTTGATTTTTCAACCAGCAATTGTTCTTTTTCCAAAGATTTTTGGGCATCAACTTCTACTTTGTGGATTTCGGCAGGTGTTAGTCCTACATCACGACTTTCACGAGAAAACTTCATACTTAAATCGGTTATGAATTGATGATAACTCATAGGCTTTCCTGTTGCCTCGCCTTTGAGTGTGGCGATAATGCGTGCTGATGGGGTAAGGCTGGTATTATTGATAACTTCAAGTTCTCGCTCTAAAATGCTGGTGTAGTGTGGTCTGTGTTTTTCACTATCCATTGCTTTGGCGATTACTCGCATCTCATCAAGAATTTCAGTTCCCCATTCTGAAATGCTTTTACTTTTTCCATTATCGAGTAACAGTAATGCTGGATCTCGCCCACGACAAGCTGTATTGGCAAGATTTTCTTTTGCTTCAGTTTCTTGTTGTTGAGATAGTTCAGGATTGTCGGTGAAAAGACAATAGAGCATAAATAACTCTAAAAAGTCTAATTGTACCTGACTGATGCCAGTACGCTCAAAGCAATTAATATCAAGGGTTCGCAATTCTACATAAGCAATGCCACGTTTTTCAAGAGCTGTTACTGTTGGCTCGCCACTATTCATTATTTGTTTAGGGCGTACAGCTGTGTAATACTCATTTTCTATTTGCAATAGGTTAGTATTAAGTTGCTGGTATTTTCCGTTTGTATCTTTGAGTCCTTTTTCTGCAAACACGGCATACGGTGTCATAACCGCTTTTTTAAGGTCGCTGATGTATGTTTCTAAACTATTTGCACTAACGAGATGTCCAGTTTTATTCTGATAACCGATATCCGACATTCGCAGAGATGTAGCGTATGGCAAATAGAGCGTATCTTCGTCAAGCTGTTCTAGCTGGTGGGGGCGATTGCCAAAAAACGACTTATCAACAGCAGGTGAATGCCCAAATAAATAGGTGGTAAGCCACGCGTATTTGCGAATATTGCGAACCATATTCATATAGTGAATATTCATAAATTCTTGATTGAACTCTTGATCAAGAATTTCTGCATAATTTTCAAAAATATTATGACAAAGTGAGTAATTAAAATGCATTCCTGCGATCAATTGCATTGCTTTACCATAGCGAATATCAAGCCCCTTTCTGTATAAACGACGCATTGTTCCCGCATTTGATGTACCATAATAACCAATGGCAACTTGCTCAGTATCTTCTATATATGCTGGCATTGAGCCGTTAAGAATATACTCATTCTGATTGCCGTAAGCAAGCACACGATGAAGATAGCACAAATGAGCCAGTGTATCACGACTACTACGAAATGCAGGAGTTACAATCTCCAGTAAACTTTCGGCATAATCAGTGGTGATTTCTTCGTGTGTCAGCGGACTACCGTAAGCCTCAGGGTGAGGTTGTTCGGAGAGTTGATGTGCTATTGTATAGCGTAATCCTTCTTTTTCTATTCCTCGCCGACCACAGTCTAATAAATGTAATACGTTGCGTTTGCTTAGTTCAGCTAAGATATGATTGAGGTGATTGAGTTGCATTCTTTCGATTATTTTGTTATTTACGTTATAATAGTGTGCATAATAATAACCTAAATTATCATAAAATGACACAAAAAACTGTAAAGCCGAATACACTCAATGCTCATCACAAACCATTAAAAATTGCCGTATTGATGGATTCTATTGAAACAATCAAACCATACAAAGACTCAAGTTTTGCAATGATGTTATCAGCACAAGAACGTGGGCATCAGCTGTATTATTTTCAACAACACAATATTGTGGTTAGTGACAAAATTACTATACTCTCGGCGAGCCTCAAAAAACAAAATTAAGTGAGTTTGATGCAATTTTAATGCGCAAAGATCCGCCGTTTGATTTGGAGTATATCTATACGACCTACCAGCTAGAAATGGCAGAGCGACAAGGTACACTGATTGTTAATCCTCCTCAATCACTGCGTTCGGTAAATGAGAAATTTGCTATTAGCTTTTTCCCAGAGCTTTCTCCTTTATTGAGCAAGAGGGCAAATGTGTTGTCAAGCCTATGGATGGTATGGGTGGTATGGGTATTTTTAAAGTCAGCCGAGATGATGCAAATACCAACGCTATTTTAGAATCTTTGGGAAATGGGGAAAATACCTTAATGGTGCAAGCATACCTTGATAAAGTAACAGCTGGCGATAAACGTATTTTACTCGTTGATGGACAAATCCCAGAATATGGGTTAGCACGTATCCCTCAAGGAAAAGAGTTTAGAGCCAATCTTGCCGCTGGTGGCATTGGCGAAGT
>PDWI01011829.1_pt1 | contig 12609 bp, 9 predicted proteins | sample 1430891 | NCBI WGS metagenome assembly PDWI01 (sample SAMN01162508, study PRJNA174530) | Oral metagenome, whole genome shotgun sequencing project. | biome: Marine environment; feature: Marine mammal; material: Swab sample of the gingival sulcus; isolation source: swab sample of gingival sulcus... | reverse complement strand
GCTTTGCGTCCATGTCAATAGTATAGCCCCATTTTTTTAAGTTTCAATTTTTAAAGACACTCAGACTTTAAATAACAGAATTGGCAATGACCGCCTTTCTGCTTGATTATTCAAAAGACACGGACAATCAATCTGCATAAACTTAAAATATATGAATCAATGCCGCGTCGAAAATTATTGATTATCTGTTTATTTTTAAAGGATTCAGTCTTGCGTTATGGATTTCAGCTACTATAATTATAAACTGCGTTAACTTTACAGTTTCATAAGGAGGTCTCAAATGGAAAGATTTCTGCGCATGCCTGTTTTCTTGCTGATTGTTTTATTACTTCTGTTGGCAGGGTGTCAGACGGTAGAGAAGGCACAGGGTACGGCCGCTGCGGGAGGCAGTCTCATGCTGGTCGGTATTGATGAGAAGATAGATTTTATCGACGGTGCCGCAGTAAGGAATCCGCCGGGCGACGGGGATAAGGTTATGCTCTTTGATATCTCATCACCTGCCGAACCGCGGCTGGCCGGTTCAATTAATCTTATGAACTCTATTTACGGTCCGCCTTCAAACCTTATTATTACCCCGGATGAAAAACTTGGTCTGGTTACAAATCCTGTTGACTGGGTTAATGAAGAGGGAAATTGGAAGGCTGTGCCGGACAACAAGCTTTACCTGCTCGACCTGGAGAATGAACTGGCCCTGATAGATACGGTTACCGTAGGCAAACAGCCTTCGGGACTGGATCTGACAGTAGACGGCAGCATGCTCTTTATCGGAAACCGCGCCGAGCCCACGGTTACCGTGCTTGCTGTGGGGAATAAATCAGCCCGTGTTATTGAAACAGTTTCTGTTTCGGCCCCGGTGGACGCGGTTTCTGTTACACCCGACGGAAAACTGGCTGTCTTTACCATGCGTTCGGTTAATAAAATAGGTTTCCTGCGTATTAACGGCGGAACCATTACCTACGATGCGGCCGAAGACATTACAGTGGGAATGGGGCCCTACAATGTTGAGGTTTCTCCTCTGGGAACAGTGGCCCTGGTTAACAACATTGGACCCACCGGCGGCAACGACGGCCATGTGGATACAGTGTCGGTTATTGATCTGACATCTGAACAGCCTCGTCTGGTGGACTGGGTAGGCGTTGGTGACGGTCCCGAGGGACTGGCCTTCAGTCCGAACGGCAAGTACGCGGCTTCCGTGCTTATCAACGGAACCCAGAGTCCCAGAACGCCTATGGCGGCTAACAAGACCGGTACATTCGCCCTTCTTGCCATTGATGGCACCAGGGTTACGAAGCTTGACGAAATTGAAGTCGGCGGTATGCCGGAAGGCGTGGTGTTCAGCCGCGACAGCCGCTACATGTATGTGGGTAACTTCAGTACCAACAACATGACCGTACTCAAACTTAACGGCAAAACGGCTGTTCCCGTTGCAACAATTGATCTGCCCGGATCGCCTGCGTCCATGCGCGGTACAATGTAACGGTAAGCGAAGAACATTGTAAAACGGCGGAGATATTTTTCTCCGCCGTCTTTTTTTTAAAATGAAAAAGAATTTTTATAAAATAATTATGATTATCAGCACCCTGCTGTGTCTGGTTTTTATTTATTACCTTTACAGAAGGGGCATAGCCTCAGATCCGGAAAAGATGAAGGTTTTTATTGCCGGTTTTGGAATATATGCCCCCGCGGCTTTTCTGCTGATATATATTCTCTCCATTGTTTTTCCTGTTATACCCGGCGGCATGATAAACTTAATAGGTGTTTTGCTCTTTGGACCTTTTACAGGATTCCTCTACAACTATCTGGGCTCCATTGCCGGAAGTTATACAGCCTTTGAAATATCCCGCAGTTTTGGTGAAAAGTTTTTAATCAATCTTATCGGCCGGGAAGAGTACGATAAAAAAATGCTCTGGCTGAACACCAGGCACCGCTTTGATATCAGTTTTGCCCTGATGATTTTTCTGCCCGGCGCGCCTGATGATCTGATGTGTTATATTGCCGGGCTGACAGATATGAGCCGTAAAAAATTTCTCTTGCTGCTTTCTTCAATGAAAATACCGGGAACCCTCATATATTCATTCGGCATAAGCAGCTTTTGGGAATTGTTTGCCTGAAAGAACTTAAAAAAAGGCCGGTACTCCCCCTGGGGCAGCACCGGCCGGATTTTTGCGGAAATTTTATAAAACAGCTCTGCTATTCTTCTTTTTGTGATGCCGCAATAATATCCTGGGCAATTTTACCGGAGACCGGTTCATAGTGGCTGAATTCCATTTCATAAGCACCTGTGCCGGAGGTAATGGCCTTCAGGTCTATGGTGTATGTCAGCAGTTCTCCCTGGGGAACCACGGCTTTGACAGCCTGAATTCCTCCTCCAACGGGAGCTTGATCCTGCACACGGCCGCGTTTACTGGACATGTCCGAAAGAACATCGCCCAGATACTGATCTTCCACATACACTGTCAGATTAACCATGGGCTCCAGAAGAACGGCGCCGGCCTTTTCGCAGGCTGCCCGCAGGGCCATTTTGGCGGCCAGCTTGAAAGCCATTTCCGACGAATCAACAGGATGTTCCTTACCGTCGTAAACGCTGACGCCAATGTCCACCATGGGATAGCCGGCCAGAAAACCTTCAGCCATGGCTTCTCTCAGGCCTTTTTCAATTCCGGGGAAGTAGCCCTTGCTGATGGAACCGCCCTTAATGTCGTTGGTCAGTTCAAAGTCTTCCCCCCGTTCCAGAGGACGGGCCTTCAGCAGAACCTTGCCGTACTGTCCATGACCGCCTGACTGCTTTTTGTGTGTGTATTCGGCGTCGGCTGTTTTTGTAATGGTTTCGCGGTAGGGCACGCGGGGTTTGCGTGTCAGAACCTTTATTTTGGACTCGTGTTCCAGTTTCTCAAAAATGCTGTTGATATGCATTTCGCCCATACCGGCTATAACTGTTTCCTTGGTTTCTTCGTTAAAGCCAATGGTAAAGGTTAAGTCCTGTTCGGCTACCTTGTGGAGGAAGTCGTTCATTTTATCTTCGTCTTTCTGATTCTCCGCGCTTATAGCCAGCATGTGAACCGGTGTGAGCGTGTCGTTGGTGTGGACAGAGTCGAGTTTGACAACAACACCCAGATCGCCTGCAACCAGTTCAGGAACTTCCTTAATGGCCTTTCCGTTTACCTGGAACACTTTGGAAATGCGTTCCTTTTTCTCAATGCGGGTATTAAAAACTTCTCCCGGTTTAAGAATACCGGATACCACTTTAAGGAAACTCAGTTTACCCGAGAACTTGTCAATGGATGTTTTAAAGACAAATCCGCTGAAATCTCCTTCAGTGCTGTATTCTACAGTTTCTCCGCCTTCCACAGGTTCGGCTTCACGGCCGGGAGCAGGGCAGAGTTCCGCCAGAATGTTCAGCAGGTCGGAAATACCGGTTCCCGCTTCTGCCGAACCGCAGAGAACAGGCACAAAGGTATTGCCGGCCATGCCTTCCTGCAGGCCTTTTATAATATCCGGACCTTCCAGGGTATCGTTTTCAAAAAACTTTTCAGTCAGTTCGTCATCGCCTTCAGCGGCCATTTCTACCAGCTGCTGGCGCCATTTGTTTACCTCGTCAGCCATGTCGGCCGGTATTTCAGCGTCCTTGCCGCCTGCTGTAACGGCTTTCATGTGAAGGATGTCAACAATTCCTTCATGCGAGCTGCCTTCCCCCAGAGGCAGGTTCAGGGGAACGGCTGTTACCTTGAAAGCTTCGCGGACTTCTTCCAGAGATTTCTGAAAACTGGCCCGGTCCTGATCCATTTTGTTAATAAAAACAAGCCGCGGCAGATTTCTGTTGTCCAGGCGGCGCCAGAGTTTGACAGTTTCAATCTGAATACCCGCGGGAGCACTGATTACCATAACAGCGGTTTCTGCGGCGCGGAATGAAGAGACAACCTCTCCAATAAAATCAGCGGAACCGGGGGTGTCCAGGATGTTTATTTTAGCATCCTTCCATGGAAGTTTGGTTAAGCTGGTATGAATGGAAAATTTGTGTTTTATTTCGTCTTCCAGATAATCGCTCTGGGTTCGGCCGGAATCAACGCTTTCCGCCTTGGGAATAACGCCTGCCCGGAAAAGCATCTGTTCTGTTAATGTTGTTTTGCCTGTGCCTCCGTGTCCGCACACTGCGACGTTACGGATGGCGTTCATGGATATGGCCATGATAGATCCTCCTGTATAGACAATTTTTCTAACCGGTTTTTCACCGGGATTTACGCTATCCTAAGGCAGCCGGAGCGAACCGTCAAATAAAAAAGACAGCTCAGGATGATTTCGGCGCGAAATGACTGAATACCATGGAAAAAGTTCCACGGCCCTGAGTCAGACTTCTCAGGGTTGTCGAATAGCCGAACATACTCACCAGCGGAGCTTTGGCCTTAACCAGTTCATGAGAGGGGCGCGACTCCATGCTTTCTACCTGTCCGCCTCTCTGGGTAAGGTTGCTGATAACATCGCCAACCTGTTCAGAAGGACACATAACGTCCAGCTCCATAACCGGTTCCAGTAACAGCGGAGCGGCGTTCCGGCAGGCGGAATCAAAACCCAGGGAACCGGCGGCTTCAAACGCAATATCGCTGGAGGAGGCCTCATCGTATTTTGCGTCTGTTAACGTTACTTTAACATCCACGCAAGGGTAACCCATGGCAATACCGGAGGGAAAAGACGCCTCAACGCCCCGTTTAACGGCTTCCTGCAGGCCTGAAGGGAGTTTTCCGCTGCCCACTTCCGATTCAAAAATGTTTCCTTTGCCCCGCTCATTCGGTTCCACCTTCAGTGTAACAGAGGCAAAATGCTCTTTCCCCGCCAGAGTTTTCTGATAGGTTTCGGTGTGCAGGAATTCCGTGCTGACAGTTTCCCGGTAGCTCACCTGCGGTTTACCCACAGTGGCCGCAACCTTGTATTCTTCCAGAACCCGTGTAACAAGCACATCCAGATGCAGCTCGCCCATACCGGAAATAATAAGCTGTCCGGTTTCTTCGTTCTCTTTAACGGCAAATGTGGGATCTTCCTTTTTCAGATTCTCCAGGGCGCCGCGCAGTTTGTCCTGATCGCTGAGGGTTTTTGGTTCAATGGCAACGGAAATAACCGGTTCGGGGAATTCCATTCTTTCCAGAATAACCGGATAGCCTTCAGAGGCCAGTGTTTCTCCGGTGCGGGAGAGTTTCAAACCGACAGCAACACCGATATCTCCAGCGCGCAGTTCGGAAATCTGTTCATGATGATTGGCATGCATACGCAACAGGCGGTTCACGCGTTCACGCTTCCGGGCATTCACGTTCAGAACAGCCGAGCCGGCTTTCAGCACGCCTGAATACACCCGGATATAGCAGAGTACCCCCATTTCCCGGTCGTACTGAATTTTGAACACCAGAGCGGAAAGGTTTTCCTTCCGGCTGCGCTCAATGAGAACTTCTTCGTCTTTTTTGCCGTGAACAGCCGGTATGGGCGGCAGTTCTTCCGGAGAGGGCAGGTAGGCCAGTACGGCATCCAGAACCGGCTGGACACCCTTGTTTTTCAGCGAGGAGCCCACAAGTACCGGCACCGCGTTCATTGAAATGGTGGCCTGGCGCAAAGTGGAATGAATGAGCTCCCCGGGAACTTCTTTCCCCTCCAGATAGAGTTCGGTAATTTCATCGCTGAAGGCTGAAATGGCATCAATAAGTTTTTCTCTCCACTCGGCGGCGGTCTCTTTGAGTTCATCGCGGATGGGAGAATAGCGCAGCTTCGCGCCTTGCGGATCTTCGTCCCAGTGCACTTCCTGCATGCCGATAAGGTCTATGTTGCCTTCATAATCCGCTTCGGTTCCAATGGGAAGGGCCAGTACCACAGGATTGGCTTTAAGCTTGGAACGGATTTCTTCCACTACAGCAAAGAAATCGGCTCCAATACGGTCCATTTTATTCACGTAGGCTATGCGGGGAACAGCGTAGCGGTCGGCCTGGCGCCATACGGTTTCCGACTGCGGCTCCACGCCGCCCACCGCGCAGAATACTCCGACAGCTCCGTCGAGCACCCGCAGGGAGCGTTCCACTTCGGCGGTAAAATCAACATGTCCGGGAGTGTCAATAATGTTAATCTGGGTATCTTTCCAGAAACAGGTAGTGGCCGCCGATACAATGGTAATGCCCCGGTTCTGCTCCTGGGTCATCCAGTCCATGGTTGCCGTACCTTCATCAACTTCACCTATGCGGTGGCTTTTCTGCGTGTAATAAAGAATACGCTCTGTGGTGGTTGTTTTGCCGGCATCTATGTGCGCCATAATGCCGATGTTGCGCAAGTTCTGCGGGTTCTGGGCCATTGTATACTTCCTCTGTGGGTGAATGACATTACCATGCAAAAATGTGCTGTGGCAATGGATGGAGGCAAAACAGCAGCTCATCTGCACTTGATTTTTCCGTCTTCTGAGGTATATGGTTTTCTTATGAAGTGGCAGCAGGGCCGGCGCAGCAGCAATGTGGACGATCGGCGTAAAAGCGGGCAGGGAGGCAAACGCGTTTCTCTGGGAATTGGCGGTATAGTAATTGTGGGAGTACTGGCCCTTGTGCTGGGGCTCAATCCTCTGGAGATGATCAGCCAGTTTACTTCTTCACCGCAGAACACTCAGACAAGTTCTGAATTGAACCCCCGGCATGAGGTCTGGGCGGAAATGTGTTCGGTGGTTCTGGCCGATACCGAAGACACCTGGAAGGCTCTTTTTGCCGAAAGGGGGCAGACATACCGGGAGCCCCGTCTTGTACTGTACACCGGTACCGTGCAGACAGCTGCCGGAATGGCCGAAGCTTCCACCGGGCCTTTCTACCTTCCGGCTGATGAAACCATTTATATTGATTTGTCTTTCTTCGATGAACTTGCCGGGCGTTTTAACGCGCCGGGCGATTTTGCCCAGGCCTATGTTCTGGCCCATGAGGTAGGGCATCATGTGCAGAACCTGCTGGGCATTCTGGAACAGGGGCACAGAATAATGGCCGAGAATCCCGGAAAAGAGGCCAACCGCATTTCTGTTCTGATGGAACTTCAGGCCGATTACCTTGCGGGAGTGTGGGCGCATTACGCGCAGAAATCCGCTAATCTGCAGCTGGATGAAGGAGACATCAGGGAAGGCTTGTCCGCTGCCGCTGCTGTCGGTGACGACAGGCTTCAGGAACAGGCCCGCGGTTATGCCGTTCCGGACAGTTTTACTCATGGCAGTTCGGAGCAGAGAACCCAGGCTTTTATGGCCGGATTCCAGAGCGGAGATTTTTCCGAAGTTTTCCAGCAGAACTGAAACCCGAATACCACCCTGTGGCGCACAGAACACTTTTTGTGTACTATGGAGCCAATGAGCGACCGAATGACTGAACCCCGTGCCGCCGAGGGCGAAGATGAGGCCTATTCCGGCATTCGTCCCCGTCTTCTGGCTGATTTTCAGGGACAGAGCGAACTGAAAGATAACCTCTCGGTTTTTATTACCGCTGCCCGTGAACGGCGGGAGCCGCTGGATCATGTGTTTATCAGCGGACCTCCGGGACTGGGCAAAACCACCCTGGCCGGCATTATGGCCAATGAGCTCTCTTCTGAAATAAAGGTAACCAGCGCCCCGGCCCTGGACAAGCCCAAGGATCTGGCCGGACTTCTGTCCACCATTCCGGAAAAAACGGTGTTCTTTATAGATGAAATCCACCGCCTGAAACCGGCCATTGAAGAAATGCTCTACATAGCCATGGAAGACTACGAACTTGACTGGATTATCGGGCAGGGCCCGGCCGCGCGCACGGTGCGTATTCCGGTTCCGCCCTTTACCCTGGTGGGCGCCACCACCAAGCCCGGACGGGTTTCCAGTCCGCTCTTTACCCGATTCGGTATTAATGTCCGCATTGACTACTACAGCCCGGAGGAACTGGAAAATATTGTCCGGCGCAGTGCGGGCATTCTGGGCATTGCCATTGATAAACCGGCATCCGCTCTTCTGGCCCGGTGCAGCCGGGGAACGCCCCGGGTGGCCAACCGTCTGCTGCGGCGCATGCGCGACTTTGCCCAGGTGCAGAAGTCGCCCACAATTACTCCTCCTATTGTCAAGGACGGTCTGGAGCGGCTGCGTATTGACCTGGAAGGACTGGAAGAGCAAGACCGGCGCATTCTTTCGGCCATTATTGACCGTTACGGCGGGGGGCCGGTAGGTGCCGAAACTCTGGCTATCAGTGTGGGCGAAGGCATTGACGCTCTGGAAGATTTTTACGAACCCTATCTTATTCAGCGGGGATTTCTCCAGCGTACACCCCGCGGCCGCATGGTAACCCAGCTGGCCTATGAGCATTTGGGACGCAAGTACAAAGCCGATGGAAACCAGCCTTTTCTCCTTTAATCTGCCCGAAGAGCTCATTGCCAAAGAACCTCCCCGGGTCCGCGGCACCTGCCGCCTGATGGTTCTGCCTTCCGGCAGTAAAAACATTCCAGCCGTAAACCCGGAGCGCCCCTCCAAAGCCAAAGCCGCAAAAGAGGCGCCTGCGAAAATTATTCATACAGTTATGCCCCGGCTGCCGGATTTCATAGAACCGGGCACGCTTATGGTGTTCAACGACACCCGCGTGCGCAAAGCCCGCATGTTTGCCCGTAACGCCGAAACGGGCGGACGGGGAGAGTTTCTGTTTATCCAATGCACCTCCGGCGGGCAGTGGGACTGCGTAGTGGACAAGGCCAAACGCAGAAAAAACGGGCAGAAATGGATCTTCCCCGGCGGAATAGAGGGGCGCATTACCGGAGAGCCCGCTTCCGACCGGCGCCTGGTGACGCTGAGTCCTGTGCCGGAAGAAGACTGGTTTGAAAAGTACGGGCACATTCCCCTGCCGCCCTACATGCGCCGGGATGATACTCCGGCCGATTCGAAGCGTTATCAGACCGTTTATGCCCGGAATACCGGATCGGCCGCGGCGCCCACTGCCGGTCTGCATTTTACCAATTCCATACTTGAAGCACTTAAGGCCAAAGGAGTGGAGATACAGTGGGTTACTCTGGAAGTGGGCCTGGGCACCTTTGCTCCCGTCCGCAGCCGCCTGATAACCGATCATGAAATGCACACTGAACGCTACAGCGTGCCCGAAGAAACAGCCGCGGCTGTTAACCGCGCCAAGAGGGAAGGCCGCCCGGTACTGGCCGTGGGAACCACCTCGGTGCGTACACTGGAGTCGGCATGGAATCAGACGGCGGGCGGCGAGTTTCCGGACAGCGCGTTTCCGGACAGCGCGTTTCCGGAGGGCAATTTGCGCCCCGGCGGCCGCCTGGAGCCGGGCAGCGGTTCCACGCGTCTGTTCATCTACCCCGGCTACCGCTTCCGGGTGGTGGACCGTATCTTTACAAACTTTCACACGCCCTGTTCCACACTGCTGATGATGATCTCCGCGTTCTGCGGCCGGGAGCGCATACTGAGTGCCTACGAAGAGGCCGTTAACCTGAAGTACCGTTTTTTTTCCTACGGCGACGCCATGCTGATTCATTGAATTCCGGCAGGGGCGGACAAAAGGGCGGCGCGGGCGGTACGCCGGAGCCGCAATGCCCCGGAAAATCAATAAAACAAGGCAGTGACGGCCCCCGAACCGCGCCTGCGGGTAATTGCATTGAGAGTGAGGACTTGTTATAATATATGCATTGTGCTCAAACGATATTACCGGGATGACAAAGGTAAGCCCAGTATAAGGGCGTTAATTTATGAGAAGTCTGATCACTGCATTGACCGCTCGGCCATTGACAGGGATGCTGTAAAAATTTGTTCCCGGCTGAACAGCAGGGGGTTTGAGGCTTATATTGTCGGCGGGGCCGTACGCGATCTTCTGCTTAACCGCACTCCCAAGGATTTTGATATTGCCACTTCCGCTTCGCCTAATCAGGTTAAGAAGCTGTTCCGCAATTCCCGTATTATCGGGAAGCGTTTCCGCCTGGTCCATATTTATTTTCATGACGGAAAAATTCATGAGGTGGCTACTTTCCGGGCTCCCGAATCCGGTGACCGGAATCATGTTTACGGTACGTTTTATCAGGATGTAACCCGCCGCGATTTTTCCCTGAACGCGCTTTATTACAGCCCTTCTGAAGAGGTTATTATTGATTTTGTGGGCGGGGTAGAGGATATCCGCCGCAGGATTGTGCGCAGTGTCCTGCCGCTGGATACTTCTTTTACCGAAGATCCGGTGCGCATGCTGAGGGCTGTTAAATACGCGGCCATTACCGGCATGCGGATTGCTCCTCAGGTGGGGCGGAAGATCCGCAAGCAGGCTCCGCTGCTTGCTTCGGCGTCGGTTTCACGTCTTTCAGAGGAACTCCATAAAATACTGAAAAGCGGCAATTCGGAAGTAATTATGCGTCTGATGCACCGCTACCATTTGCTGCAGCCGCTGCTGCCGCGTGTTGAAGAAATTCTGCTTTCGGGCGGGGAAAAGCTGCGCGAAGCTTTTTTTCTGAGTCTGGCGGAAATGGACCAGCAGATGCTCACGGCGGAATTGAGCCGCGGCAGGATGCTTCAGTTTCTCACAGCACCGGTTATGGAAGCGGCGGGAGTCTGGAAGGTGCCGGAACTGGAAGTTTCTGATTTGCAGGTTCCTGATTATTTTAATATTGTTCAGGAACTTAAAAATCTGCTGAAACCTCTGGTGCAGCCGAACCGCGATGTGGAAGAAGCGGTAAAATGGATGTTCCGGGAGAGGGGGTTGAAAATGCCCCGTAAGCGTTCCAGGTTTGCCGAAGAAAACCGTTCGGGACGTAATTCGCGGCCTCATTACAGGCACGCAAGAAAATTCAGGGAGAACGGATAAGAGGAATAATAAGAAAAGGAGAGCCGCGGTATGGAAAATGAAAAGGATATGCGCTGGAACCTGCAATCTGTTTATCCCTCGCCGGATTCTGATGCCTACAGAAAAGATTTGGCTTCTTTAACAGAGCTGTCGGATAAACTCCGGGAAATTCTGGAAGTTGACAGGGATACTCTTTCCGGTGAGAGTCTGCCGGAAATTCTGGCCCTTCTGGGCCGTCTGGAGGATCTGTCGGAAAATCTGGAGTCTTATATTACCGCGTTGTGGTCTGTGGATACCGGTAATCCGGATATTCAGCGGGAAAGGGATAAACTGGACCTTGTTGTTCTGCCGGTTAAAGATGCCGCTGTCCGTTTCCGCTCTGCCCTGGGGCTTTTGGAAGATAAAGCCTGGAATGAGCTGATTTCCGATTCGCGGCTGCAGAACCATGTGTTTTTTCTGAAGGAAGAGCGTTTGTTTGCTTCCCGGCAGATGTGTATTAAACGGGAGAATCTGGCCGCGGATCTTCAGAGAAACGGAGCTGATGCCTGGGAAAGACTCCACGGACGTATTGCTTCATCGGTTGTTTCTGACGGTAAAACTCTCAGCGAACTGCGGTCGCTGGCCTATGACCCTGACAGAAATGTGCGGCGGAAGGCCTGGAAAAGTGAATGCGCGGGCTGGAAGGAACATGAAATAGCTCTTGCTTCGGCTCTTAACGGTGTAAAAGGCTGGACTGTTACCATGAATTCCCTGCGGGGCTGGGGCAGTACTCTGGAGCGTTCTCTGGTTCAGAACCGTATTAGCCGCGCCGCACTGGATGCTCTTCTGGGTGTTATGAACCGTTCTCTTCCGGTGTTCCGCCGGTATTTTAGGGCCAAGGCAAAGATTCTGGGACTGGAGCAGCTTTCCTGGTACGATCTTTTTGCTCCGCTGAAAAAAAGCGAATGGAGCTGGCAGGAGTGCCGGGCGTTTATACCGGCCATGTTCGATACGCTTTCGGAAGAAATGGGGAATTTTGCCCGTAATGCCTTTGAGGAGTCCTGGATAGATGCGCAGCCCAGGCTGGGCAAGGTGGGCGGGGCCTACTGTACTCATCTGCCTCTGGCGGGGGAAAGCCGCATTCTCTGTAATTTTGACGGTTCTTTTGATTCTGTTTCCACTGTGGCGCATGAACTGGGGCATGCCTGGCATGGTGAGGTTCTCAAAGATCAGGATGCTCTGAGCCGTCAATATCCCATGACTCTGGCTGAAACAGCCAGCATTTTTTCGGAGACGCTGGTTTTCCGTGCCGCGCTGAATGAGGCTTCCGCGGAAGACGCGCTTTCCATTCTGGATACTTATTTAATGGGAGCCTCTCAGGTGATTGTGGATATTCTGAGCCGTTTCCATTTTGAGTCGGCGCTGATGAGGGAACGGGAGAAGGGCGAGCTGAGCGCGGAAGAACTGTGCAGCCTGATGCTGGATGCGCAGCAGCGCACTTACGGCGATGCCCTTCATCCGCAGGAAAGACACGCGTGGATGTGGGCTGTTAAAGGGCATTATTATTCGGCTGAACTGGCCTTTTATAATTTTCCCTATGCTTTTGGGCAGCTGTTTGCCCTGGGGCTGTATTCCCGCTATCTGGAAGAGGGCAAGTCTTTTGCTGACGACTATACGCGGCTGCTGGAGGCTACCGGTTCGAATGACGCGGCCGCTGTAGCCCGGCTGGCGGGTTTTGATATTGAAAGTCCTGATTTCTGGCAGAAAGGTATTGATATTCTGGCCGGCTTAACCGCCGAGTTTGAAGAACTGGCAAAAGCCCCGGCGGCCTCCGGAGAATAAGGCG
>PDWI01007986.1_pt1 | contig 12609 bp, 13 predicted proteins | sample 1430891 | NCBI WGS metagenome assembly PDWI01 (sample SAMN01162508, study PRJNA174530) | Oral metagenome, whole genome shotgun sequencing project. | biome: Marine environment; feature: Marine mammal; material: Swab sample of the gingival sulcus; isolation source: swab sample of gingival sulcus... | reverse complement strand
AATGCTTGCATTTAGATTAATTTTCTATGATTTTGTCATTGAGCGCGCTAGCGCGACGAGTGTAGTGCCGTAGGCACGGAGCGAGTACTCATCTTTAACAACGTAGGAATCTTACGGCTTTTATCTTATCTCCGCGTTAAGATACCTACGTCACAAAAACCGTTCCTTACGTACTGGCTGCAAGCTATCTGACAACGCGGAAAGCTGGACAATAGCAACATACATAAAAATCTAAGGAGGCAATTTTGGGACTTTTTAGTAGTTTAAAAAATCAATTTATTGAAGTAATAGAATGGACAGAAACAAATTCGGATAGACTTATTTATCGTTTCCCTGTGGCAGGTAATGAGATCAAGATGGGCGCTCAATTAACGGTACGCGAATCACAGGTTGCCGTTTTTATCAACGAAGGACAACTTGCTGACATTTTTGAGCCAGGTCGTTTCGAACTGTCCACCAGTAATATGCCAATTATGACAAAATTGGAATCATGGAAATACGGTTTTAACTCACCATTTAAAGCTGAAATCTATTTTGTCAATACCAAACAATTCCTCGACCAAAAATGGGGAACTAGCAATCCAATTATGATGAGAGATAAAGATTTTGGTATTATCAGATTACGTGGCTTTGGTTCTTATGCTTATAAAGTCAAAGACCCAATGGTCTTTATTAAAGAGGTCTTAGGTACTGGGGCAGAAGCGAATACAGACCATATTTCTCCGCAATTAACCAAACAAATCGTGTCAGCTTTAAGCGATTTAATTGCCGAAAGCAAAATTCCAGCACTAGATTTAGCTAGTAATTATGATGAATTTTCTGAAGCTTGTCAAGAAAAATTAATGCCCGCATTTGGCAAATATGGTTTAGAAATCACGAATTTAACCATAGAAAACTTATCCCTTCCTAAAGAAGTCGAAGAGGCAATGGATAAGCGTACACAAATGGGCGTACTCGGTGATTTAGACCAATATACAAAATTCCAAGCAGCTGATGCGATTAAACTAGCCGCCCAAAACGAAGGCGGAATGGCTGGCATGGGAGCAGGCATGGCTGTCGGTATGCAGATGGGCAACCAGATGGCTGGCGCTATGAATAATCAAACAACGCAGGGGCAACAAGCACCAGTAGCTCCAACTCCAGCAACAACTCACGGTGCTAAACACTGTACCAATTGCGGTACCGCTCTAATGGCTGGCGCTAAATTCTGTGCAGGTTGCGGACAAAAAGTCGCAAGCACAAACCAATGCACAAACTGTAGTCAAGAACTACCTAACGGTGCCAAATTCTGCCCACACTGCGGTAACGCCCAGTAAATAAAAAAAATAAAAGCCGTAATTCTCAGGGGTTAATTCCCTCAGAATCGCGGCTTTTTTATATTTCTATATAATTATTCTGGCTTTTCTTCCGTTTGTTTTACTTCTTCGTATTCATCGTCAAACTTAGATTCAACCGATTCTTCAACGAATTCTTCAGCTGCATCACTGACTTTTTCTGCCAAATCTTCATTTGCTTCTTCCACCGACTCTTCTTCGCCAGACTTCTTAATGTTCATTTTATCTTTAACCTGTTCTAAGGTTTCTTTTGTCATGTCCTTGACATTAATTACTTCGCCATCTTCTTTAATAATTTGAAGCTCACAGCCCGTTGCAAGTGCTGCTATCAAAGAAATAATCGTCGCAGGAGCAAAGAAAACGGCACCGACAGCACCAGCTGTTACTGGTAAATCAACGATAGTTTTGCCATCCTTGCTAACGGCAATGCGATTAACTGTTCCTTGTCTAATAATATCCTTAAAAAAATTACTAACATCTTCACCCATACTACCAAGCTGACTAGCAGCAGACTCACCAAATTTCACTTTATCTTCAACTTTTTCCCAACCATCATCAGACAATTCTGGTTCAACATCTTTTTTGATTTCTTGATTTTCTTCAAGATAAATAATTGCCTCTAAAACATCACCGTCAGCATAAAGTAATGCCTCTTTTGCTTTTTGATAACCAACACCTGTACGCTCTACTACTTGATCGACTTGTTCTAATCCGAAATTCATAACTACCTCCTATAAAATAGTTTTTAAAAGTTCCAAACTTTTCAGCGGACGCGATATTAAATGTGTTTGTATAAATTGATTAAGCCACGCGTCTAGCTTTAACAACATTGTATCATCAATCACTTCCCTTTGCATAGTGGCAAACGGCTTTTTTAATAAAAAATTAATCATTTTCAAATCTTCTAATCCAAATATAAAATTATCTAGGCTTTGCGCTTTACAATCACGACAAAGAACGCCACCATGCTCTATATTGAGTACAGGTAATAAATTCTGCTCTTTCCCACAAAAACTACAACAAGTAAAACATGGCTCCAAGCCCAATGTTTTCAATAATTTCAAATCAATTACAAGCTTAAATAAAAGTAAATTTTCCGCCTCAATCAAAGCGTTTAGGGCTTGTTCAATTAAGTTATAAAGCCCGAAAATAACATCGCCTTCAAATAAACTTTTATCGAGCAATTCCATTATGTAAGTTGCCAAATAGAAACGGCCAATATCATTAGATAATTCGCTCCTAGCTTTAATTAAACTCATTTCCTTTAAGCTCGCAAAATCTTTTTTCGGCTGATAACTGATATAACCACTAGCAAAAAGCTGCGTTTCCGCAGACAATTTCGATCTTGCATTACGCGCCCTGTTAGCATAAATTCTAGTTTTTCCATGTTCTTTTGTCAATACCGTAATGATAATATCACTGCTTTTCACTTTTTTCCTTGCCATAATAATTGCTTGGTCATCGATATACATAATCACCTACATTATATGCAACATCAAAGCCGTTGCCAAAGAAAAATAAATTGTTAAGCCCGTAATATCAATTGTTGTCGTAATAAAGGGCGCTGAGGCAACTGCTGGGTCAACACCAACTCTTTTAAAAACTAATGGCACTAATGTTCCTATGGTCGCCGCCGTTACGATATTGGCAAACATTGAAATTCCGACAATTAAACTCAAAATATATCTTCCCGCCATAAAATAAGAAATAAGAGCAATAATTAATCCACAGAAAATACCGACAATAGCACCAACGGAAATTTCTTGTAAGAGCGTTCGTAAAACCTCACTTCCCTTAATGTCATTAATCGCCAAATTACGCACGGTTAAAGTTGAACTCTGCGTGCCGACATTACCACCCATTCCTGCAAGTAATGGCATAAATAATGCCAAAGCGGCATCTGCTGTTAAAGCATTTTGAAAGCCAGCAACCACTGTCGCCGAAAGTAAGCCACCAAAAATGGTGATAATCAGCCATGGCAAACGCGCTTTAACGGAGAAATAAATACTACTCAAAATATCATCTTCGTAGTGTTCCAATTCCTCATCATTGGTACCAGCAAATTTCAAGATATCTTCTGTCGCCTCTTCTTCGATAACGTCCAAAATATCATCTACTGTAACGATACCAACTAATTTTTCATCATTATCGACGACGGGAATAACTAAAAAGTCATACTTCGATACCATACGCGCAACTTCTTCTTGGTCTGTATCGACGTGAACGTGGATAACATTATTATTCATCACCTGTTCTACTGTCGACCAAGGAGAACTAATTAATAATTCGCGCAAGGAAATAATACCGACCAATTTTTCATTATCGTCAATTACATAGACATAATAAACTGTTTCCGCATCGGGCGCATTTTCACGAAGATATACTGTCGCTTGAGCCATTGTCATACCGCGTTTAATCGCTATATAATCCTTGGTCATCAAACCACCAGCAGTTTCTTCATCATAATCTAGTAATTCTTCGACATCAACCTTATCTTCAGCATCAAGCAATTTAATCATACTCTGCTTTGTATTTTCTGATACTTCCGCTAAGAGGTCAACGATATCGTCATTACCCATTTGATCTAAAACAGCAACTTTTTGATTTTTCTTTAAAAGAACAAATAATTCTTCAAAGGTTTCGCTATCAACTTCACTAAAAACATCCGCTGCCTGCTCTGTCGTTAATAAACGAAACAGTCTATCTCTTTCTTCTTCGTCTAACTCTAAAATGATTTCTGCGAGGTCAGCGTAATGCAAGTCTTTAATCGCGGTTAAAACGACTTCATCTTCTGCATCGACCAGCAAACTTTGGAGTTGCTCAAATAGCACTTCAAATTGTTCTCTATCATCTAATCTGGTCATCGCTCCTCCTCCCTAAATCTATAAATCTTGCATATTATACCCAAAATTTTTCAGCTTATTGCTATCGTCACGCCAACCTGTTTTCACTTTGACAAATAGCTGCAAATTGACCTTACTTGCCAGCATTGTTTCTAATTCTTTGCGAGCAGCCATACCAATACCTTTGATTTTCTTGCCACCTTTACCGATAATCATGCCCTTGTGCGTTTTGCGTTCGCAAATAATACTTGCCTCTATATCGATTAAAGGCTTGTTTTTTCTTTCGCTAAAAGAATCGATAACAACGGCAACGCCGTGTGGTACTTCTTCATCTAAATAAAGCAATAATTTTTCCCTAATTAATTCAGCAGCTAATTGTCTTTCTAATTGATCCGTGTAATCTGCCTCACTAAAATAGCGTGGTCCTTCTGGCAAATAAGACTTAATCGTCTCCCTTAAATCTTCTACACCTCCACCTGTAAGCGCTGAAATACCAATCACTTCAGACACAAAAGGCAGGGCGCTATAATAATCATAGAGCTGTTTAAAATCATCGGGATTAATCAAATCGCGCTTGTTAATTAACACTAAAGTCGTAGTTTGGCTCTCTTTAACCAAATCACTAATATACTTATCACCAGCACCAACTTTTATAGAATCATCGACCATAAATAAAATCAATTCGACATTTTCAAGTGAGCGCTTAGCGGCTTTCACCATATACTCACCTAAAGCGTGGCGCGGCTTATGTATTCCAGGCGTATCCAAGAAAATCATCTGCGCTTCATCATCATTATAAATTGCTCTAATCGTATTACGCGTCGTTTGCGGTTTATCTGTCATAATCGCAATTTTTTGCCCAATCAAACTATTTAAAAGAGTCGATTTACCGACATTTGGTCTACCGACAATACTAATAAAACCCGACTTAAATGCCATCTCTTTCTCCCATATCTGCTTTGGAAAAACTAAGTGGTAAAATTTCTTCTAAAGTATGAACGGATAACTTATCCTTATCGCCTAAAATTATCAAACTATCCGCCGTCATAAATTCAGTCATTACCTGTCTGCAAATACCACAAGGAGTAATCACATCATCTAAGTTACTGGCAACCGCTATCGCTTTAATTTCCAATTTACCTTCTGAAACCGCTTTAAAAATTGCCGTCCTTTCTGCACAGTTCGTCGCGCCAAAAGAAGCATTTTCAATATTCACTCCTGTAAAAATTTGATTATCGCTAGTCAGGAGCGCTGCCCCTACATGCACATTAGAATACGGGGCATACGCACTTTCGTATACCGCAATTGCCCTATCTAGTAGTTCTCTCATCTTTGACTTTTCCATTTGATTTTCTCCTTATCTCCTTTAAGGTTAGAAGAGCCGAATACCGTTAGGAATTCGACTCTCCTAACCTTAAGTTTAATCTCTTCATTACTATTTCTTCACGCTCGCGCATTTCCGCCTTGTCATCCGCATCTATATGGTCATATCCCAGTAAATGCAAGCAAGAATGACAGCTTAAATAAGCGAGTTCCCGCTCTAAACTGTGACCAAACTCCTCTGCCTGCTCTACTGCCACTTGATAACAAATAACAATATCGCCAATAAAAACCGCTTCGTCTTCATAAGCGACAAAACCATCTTCATCGTATTGAATAAAGCTGAGGACATCTGTCACCTTATCCTTATCTCTATGTAATTTATTTAGCGCTCTAATTTCATCTTTATCGACGATAGTCACGCTCACCTCTGCTTGCTCATCAAATTCTTCACTGGCTAAAGTTTCCTTAATCGCCCGCTTGATTAACATCTGACTTTCTGCCGTTAAGGCTATCTCTTCCAAATCACAGCTAATGGTGATAATATGTTCGACTATTGTTGCCAAAATTCCCCCTTAAATAGCTAGCCCCAGAGCATACAAGAAAATTGCTCTCTTGCAAAGTCTGGGGCAACGCGTGCCGAAAGGCACATTCAGTAAAACTAATAATTACTTCTTACGTTTTTTTCTTCTAGCGGCTTCCGATTTCTTCTTGCGCTTAACACTAGGCTTTTCATAGTGTTCTCTTTTTCTTATCTCAGCCATAAGACCTGCTCTCGCAGTTTCTCTCTTAAAGCGTTTAAGTGCGCTATCGATAGACTCGTTTTCGCCTACAATAATACTTGACATGACCATACACCTCCTTCGTGCAAATGCACTCTGAAATCGAGAAAACTCTCAACAGCAGAGGTTGAGTATAAAAAATTTACTCAAAGTACAGGATTGTCATATCGCAGTACCTTTTAATTATACATTAAAGGCGGGGTTTTTGCAAGAGAGATTTTAACTAAATAATAAAAAGATATTCTTAACACAAACAATTAATATTTTAAATCAACTACTAGCTGTTCATTTCAAAATATGATATACTAAAGGAGAATAAAAAGCAAGAACAAAAGAGGTAACTTAAGATGAATAAGTATAATTTTGATTACTTTAAAACACACACTGCCATCCCCCTAGTCAAAGGCAAGAATTATAGTGTGCTGATTCCTATTGTAACATTAAATAATAAAGATTATTTACTTTATCACGTACGAGCAAGCACCCTTAGAAGACAACCCAATGAAATTGCCTTCCCTGGTGGCGCCCAAGAAAATAACGAAAGCTTTGCCCAAACCGCCATTAGAGAAACGTCTGAAGAACTCGGTTTAGATGAGAGTAAAATAAAATTAATCGGTGCTATGGACTATGTCGTCGCTACAACAGGCAATGTCATCAGACCGTTTGTCGCAAGACTTTTAATCGACGATTTATCCGAATTAAACATCAACAAACACGAAGTCGCCAGCGTCTTTGTCGTGCCAGTTGATTATTTAATCAACCACCAAGCAGAATACTACCAAGTCGTTTTAGATAGTACCATGCCAGAAGATTTTCCGTATCATAAAGTAGAAAACGGCGAATACTACGACTGGAAATTCGGTCCTTTTGATGTCTATTTCTACGAATTTGAGGACAAAATAATTTGGGGTCTAACAGCAAAAATCACCAAGCGATTTTTATCGTATTTATAACTATTTATCATTTTCATTTAAGTAGTTTGCCAAACGCCTATCACAACCGCGAATATGATTTAGAAGTTCGCCCGCTTTTTTATTGAGATTGTTCACTAATACATCGGTGCCACCATTTTGAATAAAGTCTTCTTTAAGCTGTTCAATTTCCTTAATATAGTATGTATGCCATTTTTTATGATTAGGACATTCTGGATATTTTGTTTTTATTTGTAGTTCTTCTTCATGTCCAAAATGCGTTTTAACATAGGCATCGAGTTCATTAATTGTATCTAATAGTACCTCTTCTCCCTTACCTTCATTTGTCGCTGCTAACAACTTATTAATTAAGGTAATTAAATACTTATGTTCTCTATCAATTAGTTCATGATGTGTAAGCAAATCATCGGTAAACACATACTGCGCTTGCTTGGCATCAGGCAATTTGAAATCTTTAACAATATCCTTTAACTGCTTAACCTGACTTGTCATTTTATGCGTATTTTCTGCTATTTCTGTCGACGCTTCAGCGTTATTCTCAGCAGATACCGTGATTTTTTCTATCCCTTGTTCAATCTCTATAATCTGTTCTTTCGTACTAAAAAACTTATTTTCCATTGCATTTGTTTCAACGATAATTTCTTGAGAATTATTGGCAATATCTAAAAATGCCTTCTCCGCATCGGCAAGGGTTTTCTGCGCTGCTTTAACTGATGTAGTAATTTCAGAAATTATATTATCGATATTACTAACTGCCTCTGCGCTAACACCAGCCAGTTTCCGCACTTCTTCAGCAACAACGGCAAAGCCTCTACCCTCTTCGCCAGCACGAGCCGCCTCAATACTAGCATTTAAGGCAAGCAAACTAGTCTGCGATGATATATCTTCTATCGTCGTAATAATACTCTTCGCTTTTTCAGATTGCTCAGCAACACCCTCCATAGAATTAATCAAATTCTGCATCTTAACTTGACCAGTTTCAACAAAAGCTGCCGATGCTTCGGTATTATTTTTAATTTTATCAATATTTAAGGCAACCTCTTCAACATTTGCCGTCACCTCTACTACTGAATCTGTAACACTTTGAACTTCCTTTGCTTGAGTGATGGCATCACTAGAAAGACTCTCTGTATGCTTATCGATATTTTCAATTTCATCTGCCAAACGATTAGAAACATTCATTACCGTTTTTAAGGAAATTGAAAACATAAAAACCAAATCCTCTAAAGCGGTCTCTATATCTTTAAAATCACCTTCTAATCCACGCTGGGTTTTTACCTTAAAGTTTTTTTGTGATAAAGAAATTGCCATATCGGTAATTTCATCAATGCTCTTTTTAATTTCTTTAGCAGCAATTTGCAAATTTTGTTGTGATTTGCTAGCACTTGTCGGCTTGTTTTTAGCTTGTTCAGCAAATTTCAAAGCCGCAAAATCTTCTGTTTGCGCTAAAATATTTGCCATTTCATCGTTAATCAAACTCTCATTTTTACTCTTTTCTTTACGAAAAAATCCCATAAATTATATTCTCCTTAAAACATCAACGCTAACTATCAAAAAATGCTACCCATCAAAATCAACGAACAAAACCATCAGGCCAATTTTTTGCTGCCCCTAAATCATATACATTCGTATATCCTAAATTATTTAAAACTGTCAAAGCAAAAGCCGTCCTCGAACCAGTTGTACAATAAAGAATAATATCTTGTTTTTTATCCTTAACCACATCGGATATTAATTTGCCTATTTTATTGACAGGCACGTTAACAGAATTTTCAATATGCCCCATTTTATACTCTATTCCCGTTCTTACATCGAGAATAATCGCGCCTTTTTTTGCTAATTCAACTGCCTTTTTCCCCGTAACATTCATTAAAACTCCTCCCAATTTGTCTATAAATATAACTATAGCAGACTATATATACCCAAATTAAAAGTATATATAGCTTAAATGAAAATAATTATAAAACAAAACAATATTTGTAACTATTCAATCAGCGTTGTCATACAGACAGGTTGCAGTGCACTAGCAACAAGCGAAGCTTGTGACCAGGGGATTACGCAGTGACGTAGGTATCTTAACGCGGGTTTATAATAATTCCAAAAATTCATCCACCATTTTCTCCGTTGTCGCCCACGACGTAACCAAACGAATGCACGAATGGTCAGCATCCACCGCACAAATTTTATAAAAGTATACTTTTTGCTCTAATTGCTCCATAAGCTGATTAGAAAATACAGGGAAAATCATATTGGCATCCGATTCAAGATAAAAAGTATATCCTTTTGCACTAATCCCTTTCCTTAATTTTTCTGCCATTTTATTTGCCTGCTCTGCTAAGCGATAATATAAATCATCCTTAAAAAAAGTTTCAAATTGTACGCCAAGAAGCCTTCCTTTAGCTAGCATTCCGCCTTTTTGCTTTATGATCCAGCGAAAATCAGCCTTTAAATCGGGATTTAAAATCACCAATGCCTCGCCAAATAAAGCGCCATTTTTCGTTCCACCGATATAAAAAGCATCGGCAAAATCGGCAAGTTCTGCCATTGTCATATCATTCTTATTTGACCTTAGTGCAGTCGCTAAACGCGCGCCATCGATATATAAATACAAGCCATATTTGTCACAAACTGCTCTTAGCCCCCTCAGTTCTGCTTTCGTATAAACCGTTCCAAGTTCTGTCGCATTGGAAATATAAACCATTTTCGGTATAACAAAATGCTCATCTTCGTGAAATAATACTTGCTCTTCTATAGTTTTTGGTGATAACTTACAATCCGTCGCTCTCACTGCAATAACCTTATGCCCCGTCGCTTCAATTGCCCCCGTTTCATGAACGCAAACGTGACCATCTAAAGGTGCAATAACAGCTTGATGTGGTCTTAAAAAAGCTGAAATCGCCGTTAAATTCGTCTGCGTTCCGCCGACAAAAAAATGCACATCGGCATCCTGCTTACCAATTTCTGCCTTAATTAATTCGCGCGCATTATCACAATGCTTATCTAAGCCATAACCAACCGTTTGCTCCGCATTTGTCTCGGCTAAAGCCGTCATAATTTCTGCCGTTGCCCCTTCACAATAATCCGATATTAAATAAATCATCCTTTTCTCCTTATACTATATTAAAAATAGATTTTTCTAAACTTTAGCATTAAGCGCGCTAACATGACTAACCAAAGGAAACGAAGTTTCCGACGAGAAGTGCATCGTGTAGCTAGTTTTTCTGACAACATGGGTTGACTGAATAGTTACGTTTTAATTAAGTATATAAAATTAAATTTTAAAAGTAAATAGAGAAATAATATTTATATAGTATACGATAGCAGATATGACAATTAAAATTCTATATTTTAACAGAAATTTTGTTACATTTATGTAAACTTTTGTGTGCAAGCTGCACACAAGCACTGTTTTTCTATTTATTTTTTACGGTAAATTTTATATAATATAGTTAAACATAAAATAAAGGGGGTAAAAATGAAAAAGAAAAAATATGAGTATATTCCACTTAAATATGACGTGATATTTAAAGCATTTTTTGCAAGAGAAAGAAATAAAAAATTTCTAGTAGAACTTTTAAATAACTATTTAAAACTAGAAATAAACAATAAAAATGATGTAGAACTGTTGGCAACAGAATTACCAGCAGTAAGCTATAATGGTAAAATACCAAATTTAGATTTAAGAGTAAAGCTAAAGAATGGTGAGCAGATAAATGTCGAAATACAACTGAGAAGAAAAGATTTTTTTCTGAAACGAATTTATTATTATAATACAAAACTTTATAGTGAACAGTTAAAAAGTGGCGACGATTATGGTAAACTAAAGAAAACAATTAGCTTAACCTTTACTTTATATGACGTATTTACAGAAGAAACGAATAGCAAATATGATACTATAAATTATATAAATAATATATCTCTATATCATAAAGAAAGTTTAACACCATTCATAGATGATGTACAATTATGTTTTGTCGAACTCAATAAATATAAGCGTTTATTAGCAGAGAATAAAGTAAAACGCGATTTTTGGGCAGATTTATTACTAGCAGATACAGCAGAAGAGTTAGTAGAATTATCAGAAAGGGGTGGCATTATGGCAGAAGCAGTCAGAGAATTAAAATATTTTTCAGAAGATGATGTTGCTAGATACTGGGCAGAAATGTACGAAAAGGCAGAGCGTGATAGACGCGCTGAAAGATCATATGATAGAAGAGTAGCCCGTGAAGAAGGACATAAAGAAGGACGTGCAGAAGGACGTATTGAAGGACGTGAAGAAGGACGTGAAGAAGGACGTATAGAAGGGCATAAAGAAGGGCATAAAGAAGGACTAGCACAAGGTGAAAAACGTGGTAAAATTATTGGTTTGTTAATGGCGGGATTAGATTCAGAAAAAATTATCGAATTAACAAATGCAAGCGAGAAAGAAATTTTAGATATAAAAAATAGTTTGAATTAAAAATTTTAATCCTACTCTCCATAAACGCAAAAGAGACTGTCTCTTTTGCGCTATTTTTTGTCTATTCAGTCAACCCACGTTGTCATACATAGAAACGCAGTGACGTAGGTATCTTAACACGGATTAATTGAATACAAAACAAATGCTCTCATCATTGTGCTTTATCTACCAACAATTATACCCTGATATTTATAGCAAAAAACACTATAAAAATTTTAAAAATTAATTTTTTTTTACAAAAAAGTATTTTATTTTATTTATTTTTTGATATAATTAAAGTTAGCAACAATAGATGTGAAATGTTTAACAAAAGAATTGTTAAAGAAAGGAGAAGCTTATGCAAGAAACTAATCTTAAGAAGTACGTAACTCTATGTTTAATTGCCATTTTGGCGGTAAGTTCCTTTGCCTTTGCAGGCGGGGGCGCAAACAAAGTCTTTTCTGTCGGTACGTTAAGTACTTATGTGGTAAAAGATGACGGCAGTCTTTGGGGCTGGGGACGAACTAGATATCTCGGTAATGGTGAAAAAGAAATAAAAGCATATTATCAAGCGGTAAAAGTGCTCGATAATGTTAAAAGTGTTTCAACCTCAACTAGTAATACGGTTGCAGTTAAAAATGACGGTACGCTTTGGGGTTGGGGCTATCTTGATTATAAGTTTTTTGAGGGTGATGCGCCAAGAAAAATAGTTGTACCAACAAAAATGAAGCTTGATGACGTTAAAATGGCAGCTGCAGGTGACCACTTTGTCTTAGCGCTCAAAAACGACGGTACGCTTTGGGCTGGTGGTGCAGTCAGAGACGGTATGGGCGAAGGCAATGAGCATCGTGTGAAAAATAAAAAAGGATTTGTTCAAATAGCTGATAATGTTAAGTATGTTACGGCGCCTACAGAATCTAGTAGGGGCATTGTGTTATATGTTAAAAATGACAATACGCT
>PDWI01008234.1_pt1 | contig 12610 bp, 13 predicted proteins | sample 1430891 | NCBI WGS metagenome assembly PDWI01 (sample SAMN01162508, study PRJNA174530) | Oral metagenome, whole genome shotgun sequencing project. | biome: Marine environment; feature: Marine mammal; material: Swab sample of the gingival sulcus; isolation source: swab sample of gingival sulcus... | reverse complement strand
TATTGAATGTAAAAAATCACCAAAATATTCTTTGTTTATGCCTTCTACTTCGTCAATTATAAGTACACATTTGTCTTTTTTATTTTTTTCTATTTTTTGAAAAATTTGTTGTAAGCTTAAATTTTCAAAATTTTGTTGCCAAAATTCGCCTAACTTCCAAACTAATCTATCCAAAAATGACTCTATATTTGCATTCTTATAATTTTCAAAATTAATATGTGCTACTTTATAATTATGTTTTTTTAATTCCTCTGCAAGTTGTCTTGATTTCTCAACTAAGTTTAATCCCTTCTGAATCAAAGGTGTTCTTTCAATAGTATAATGTTGATGAGCAATATTAGGACCTGATGTATTAAATTCTCTCATATATATATTTTTTTTACAAATATAAGCATAATCAAATAATAATTGAAAATTAGCGAGATATTGTTAAAAATTTTGTTTTGTATATTTGTAGAAAATATATTACAAATCGACAATAAAATCTTTGATATATGTCGTATGAAATATTGATTTTGTAAAAATCGAAGAATAAATTATTTACCTTTGTTGCTTGTTATGCCGACACAGAACGATTTAAAAAAAACATGAATACACAGAGAATATTACATATCTAATTGATTAACAAAAAAATCAATATTATTGATTGAATGTAATACAACTACTATAATCTTATTATTAATTTAAAATTCAAACAAATGAAAAAAATTATTTTACCAATTTTAATGCTTATGATTTTGGGATGTACGCATCAAAAGACAAAAGACGACAAACAGGAGAGCGCAGCTCTGCAATATCCGGAAACAAGGAAAGGCAATGTCGTTGATGATTATTTTGGAACAAAAGTAGCAGACCCTTACCGTTGGTTGGAAGACGACAACTCGGAAGAAACTGCCAATTGGGTCATCGCGCAAAACAAGGTAACGCATGATTATTTAAAAAAGATACCTTTTCGTGCTACTTTGAAAAAACGTCTGACCAAACTTTGGAATTATGCCCGAATGAGCACGCCGGAAAAAAACGGAGAACTATATTGCTACCTGAAAAACGACGGCTTGCAAAATCAAGGCGTGCTTTATTGCAGAAAAGGACTTGAGGGAGAAGAAAAAGTGCTGCTTGACCCAAACAAACTCTCCGAAGACGGAACAGTAGCCTTGTCCGGTTGGAGAATTAGTGAAGACGGCAAATATCTTGCTTACAAAATTGCGCGTTCAGGCTCTGACTGGAACGAGATTTATGTGAAAAATATCGAAACCAATGAGATGCTTGCGGATCATGTGAAATGGGTGAAATTTTCCGGAATAGCATGGTATAAAGACGGATTTTTTTACAGTTGTTACGATTCGCCTGCTCAAGGACAAGAGTTGTCGAAGAAAAACGAATTTCATAAAATCAAATACCACAAATTGAAAACCGACCCGAAAGACGACAAAGTGTTTTACGAAAACAAAGACTTTCCTCTGCGCAACTATCATGCAGGCGTTTCCGAAGACGAAAAATACGTGTTCGTATTTGAAACAGAATCAACCAGTGGTTCGTCGTTTTGGGTGAAAGACATGACAAAAAAAGATGCCAAATTCGTACATATTGCAAAAGGTTTTGATTATGAATACAACCTTATTGATGAGATTGACAATCAATTGTATGTTGTTACCACGAATGGCGCGCCAAAATACAGATTGGTGAAAATAGACCTTAAAAATCCTCAAGAAGACAAGTGGGAAACGATTATTCCGGAAAAAGAAAATGTAATGGGCAGCGTTAGCATTGCAAACAAGAAAATCGTAGTAACGTATATGGTTGATGCAAAAAGCAAGGTCGAAGTTTACAAGCTCGACGGAACTTTTGATTACGAAATGCAACTTCCGGGCTTAGGTTCTGTCGGTGGATTTAGCTGCAAAAAAGACGAAAAAATTGCCTTTTATTCCTTTACTTCATTTACAACTCCTTCGACGGTTTATAAGTATGATTTTGACTCCAAAAAGTCAGAAGTTTTCTTTAAACCTAAAGTTGATTTCAATCCTGAAGACTTTGAAGTGAAACAAGTGTTTTTCACCAGCAAAGACGGAACAAAAATTCCGATGTTTATTTTCCACAAAAAAGGCATTCAGCTTGACGGCAACAACCCAACAATCCTTTACGGATACGGCGGATTCAGCATCAGCCTGACTCCTTCGTTCAGAGCGAGAAGAATTGCGTGGATTGAAGCCGGAGGTGTTTTTGCCAGCGTAAACCTTCGCGGAGGCGGAGAATATGGCGAGGCTTGGCACAAAGCCGGAACAAAATTACAGAAACAAAACGTTTTTGACGATTGTATTGCTGCCGCCGAATACCTGATTAGCCAAAAATATACTTCGCCCGAAAAACTTGGTCTCAAAGGCGGCTCAAACGGCGGATTGCTCGTGGGAGCTGTCATCAACCAACGTCCCGACTTGTTTAAAGTGGCAATACCCGAAGTTGGTGTAATGGACATGTTGCGCTACCACAAATTTACAATCGGTTGGGCATGGGCAACCGACTACGGAACCAGCGAAGACTCTGTGCAGTTTCATAACTTGATAAAATATTCGCCAATTCATACCATCAAAGAAAATGTTGAATATCCTGCAATCATGGTCATTACAGCAGATCACGACGACAGGGTTGTCCCTGCTCACTCGTTTAAATACATTGCCGGATTGCAAGACAAATACAAAGGAAAAAATCCGGTGATTATACGAATTGATACAAAAGCAGGACATGGAGCAGGAATGCCAACCTCGAAACAAATTGAAGAATATGAGGATATTTGGTCTTTTGCATTTTATAATATGGGAGTGAATCCATTCTAAGCGTATCAAAATTTTGTGTGCAAAAATGAAACCTTGTTGTATTCTCTAATACGACAAGGTTTTTTCTTTGCCTTTCCTCGCCTGTATAAAACCTCTATTTTTTCAACAAAAAATGAGCTAAATAGAAATTCGGAAAAAGATAAAATTGTTTTTTCGATAAAATAAACTTAATTTTAACTGAAAAAATTAATTTTTTTAGTTATGTCATTAAAAAACAGGTCTATATGGTGGAAAGTTGGAAATTCTTTATGGATATTTCCTTCGTTTATAGTTTTTTTAAATTGGATGGGCATTTTATATGTCGGAATTAGGGTAAAAAACAAGCATTGGATAATTGCCGGAATAATCTACCTGTTGAGTGTTGTTTCTGTTTTTATGACAGAAGTGTTTTCGCTTCCCGAATCGTCTTTCCGCGATAGCGTAATCGGATTTTATGTAATGACATGGTTGTTTTCTATGTTACATTCATTCCTAATCCGCACGAAATACCTGATTTCCCTCGATGCCTTGCAAAGCGAAAAAAATCCGCAGATACAAGAAAACATGATGGAAAAAATTTCGCCTCAGCGGAGTGAATTCATGCAAAAATTGGATAAGATGGAACAAGAAATATTGGCAAAAATCAACAAATCCGAAGCCTTATCCGTATCTTTTGTAAAGGATTTAAAACCCATGATCTCAAAATATCTTGAGCAGGCAGAAGGTTTGGAAAGCCAACAGCAAAAATTAGAGAAAGTCGTAGAAAACTATTCTGTACGAAAAATCAATAAGGAAATTGCCTCATTACGAATGAAATATAAAAAAACCTCCAATGCAAACTTGGCAGACCAATATTTAGATGCAATAAACCAAAAAGAAAAATACAAAGAATCGCTTAAGGAATTGATCGAACAAAAAGAACTGATTGCTTTAAGGCTTAATTCAATTGAAATTAACCTGGAACAAGTGAAATTTGACCTGATGAGAATGGAAGAGCTTAACACTGAAGAAGAAAGAGATCGTCTCTTTAAATCGTTTGAAGATAAATCCAACGACTTGTCGGAATACATCAATGTGTTGAATGATTCTTATGACGAAAATGAGTTGGAATAATTGAAAAACAAGCATAATTTTTAACCCAAGCAGGAAAAAATGAATAAAAAAAATTCGACCGAAGAATATATTGACTTGCTCGCAGAAGCGGAAAAACTAAAAGACGATATTATTCATCAGATTTCGACAAACTTGAATTTCGAGGATTTTATTCTGATTGATGTGCCGGTGTTGTTGGAAAAATTTATCACACACACAGCACAGTTGCTTTGGCGATACCGAAAACTTGAAGAGATAATCAAAAGTTTTTCTATTGCATCTATCGAAAATGCAATATCGGAACTGAGCGAAATGATGGAGAAAAATCTTGACGGACAAATAAAACTAAAGTGTAAAAGTTCGCTTGAAATTTACGAAAATCATAAAAAAACGCTAAACGGATATATTGTACAGAAAGAAAAAATAAAAGAAAAACTTGACAATACCGTATTTTCTTTGCTGAAAATAAAAAAGGATCTTGTAAAATTAGAAAATATGGATTCTAATCGTATGCGCCTTGAATTTTACAGCAATTTCAAAAACAGATTTGGTATTAACGAGTTGCTTGAAGAATAAAATAGACAAGGCTCTTGCGATTTGTATTGTCATTTTGTTGTTTTGGATTACAAACCGGATTTTTACAAATACACACACACTTTTGCCAATTTCGCATGATGCTTTTATTCGTATTCCTTTGTGGCACAAATTGAAAATACTTGCAGCAAAAGGCGCATGAGCGAATTTTTCATAGCAATAAAAAATGATTTACTCCTGATTTTCTTTAATATCTTTTAGCTCAACCTCGTCCAACAACTTTGCAGGTTTTATATTGAGGGCTTTAGAAATTTTAAACAGTATTTTCATCGACATGTTTCGCTCTCCTCTTTCGATTCCGCCGACATAACTCCTGTCAAGTCCTGCCTCGAATCCCAACTTTTCTTGACTCAAGTTTTCTTTGACTCTGGCTGCTCTGATAACTCTTCCGATTTTTTCAAGTACGACATCTTTTTGCATGGCTAAATATTTAAGTTAAAGTTTGCTGAAAAAAATACTTTTATTGCTTTGTTTTAGTTTATTTGAATTATTCCTCTATACAACATTTTTAGGTGTACGACAAATTTTTTTCGTTTGCCTTTTTTCCCGCGACCCTGTCAGGGTTTGAAACCCTGACAGGGTCGCGAGAAAATTTGCCTCTAACTTATTTTAAGCGCAAATATCAACACAATTATAAAAAATGGCGTGTAGAGTATTGAATCGTATAAAATCAAATTGACTTCATTTAATAACAAATGTGGTAATAAAATCCGTTGAAATCAACAGACTATAAGTATCTAATGGTCGTATATGCCTTAATGCTTCGGGGAAATAGTCAGACTATTAATAAAATTAAGTACGATTTTATAAGAAAAAAGTCAATTATCTTATTTTTTTTTACACAAAACAAAAAAGAGCGAAGTGTTTTGTGTTTAAATTTTGTGTATCAGAGCCTTAAAAGAATAGCGAAAAAAAAGGATAATATAAAGCCCTTTGCTTTTGTTGCAATAAAAAAAACACTGAGAGAAAAAAAAGCGATGAAAGAAAAAAACGATGCTGTAAAGCATCGTTTTTTTCTTTTTGTTATCCGTTGATTTCTTCAAGAATTTCCTCAATATCCTCAACACATCCTCCACATCCTGTTCCGGCATCTGTTTCGTCCTGAACTTCTTCTACTGTGGTTAAACCTTTTTCTTTTATCGCTTTAATTATTTCTCCGCGCGATACATCCATACAGTGACATATAATTTCGTCGTTGCTCATTTTTTTACTTTTTTTGTTCTACTTTAATTTTTTTACAAATATACTAAATTTTGTCTATAAAAACAGTTTTTTTTGTTCTTTTTTAGCTCAAATATATTAAATTGTTGATTTTTATTTCGTTATGAAACTGCGCTTTGCAAATCAGTGTTTTGTGAATTTCACGGTATTTTTTATATTTAAAATATCAAACTTAAAAGAATTGAAAGCATTATTTCTTTTTATTGTCCTTTTGGTTTTTCATCAGATAGGGTTGTCCTGTAACTTCAAGAACGTTCCACCACAATTCGCTTTTGAGCGAGATACGCTTGCGTTCCTGTACGGTAATCGGAATGGGCAACCATACAAAATGATGATTATGATACGCAACCACAAAGCCTGTTTTTCCGCACATTGCTCCATGCACTGCATTTTGAGCCAATTGGGTACAAAATTTACTGTCGTTTGCATTGGCAGTAGCACTTCGGATAATATAGCTTGGGTCGATGTATTTGATTGTATGCTCAATACCTTCATGGGTAAAGTATTCTTTTATCTTATCTTTCAAAAACAATCCGATATCCCGATATTTAACATTTCCCGAAGCATCTGTTTTTGTATTTTCGTTGTCAAACAAATGCTGCCCTGCGCCTTCTGAGACAACAATCAGCGCATGATGGCGACTTATTACTCTTTTTTTGAGCTGTTCAAGCAATCCGTTTTCGCCATATAGTTCGAAATCCATTTCCGGAATAATCACAAAATTCACTTCTTGCATTGATAGTGTTGAGTGTGCAGCGATAAATCCGGCATCGCGCCCCATTAGTTTCACAATCGAAATGCCATTGTAAGCACCTTCTGCCTCGTTGTGCGCATCGCGAATTACCTCGTTTGCCTTTGAGAAAGCTGTCTCGAAACCAAACGAACGCTGCGTGAAATTGATGTCATTGTCAATGGTTTTCGGTATGCCGGCAACTACTATTTTGATTCCGCGCGATTGTATCTCTTCGTGAATCAATTGCGCAGCACGCAAGGTGCCGTCGCCGCCGATGCAAAACAGAATATTGATGTTCATCATTTCGAGCGAATCGACAATCTCTTCAATATCCTGATGTCCTCTGGAAGAGCCGAGTATCGTTCCTCCGAACAAGTGTATCTGATCTACAACATCAGGGCGAAGCTCGACAATGTCATGCTTTTTTTCTGAAATAAATCCGGCATAGCCGTATTTTATTCCGGTAATTCTCTTGACATGATAGCGATGCCACAATTCCATTACCAAACTTCGGATTACATCGTTAAGTCCCGGACAAAGTCCGCCGCATGTTACAATGGCAACTTTTGTTTTCGTGGGGTCAAAGTACAACAACTCTTTAGGTCCTGCTTTTTCAAATGAAATGGGTTCTATATTGTTTTTTTGGCATTCTTTAAAGTAATCAAGCGTAGTGTCGTAGAGTATTCGCTCATTGTCTTTGATGTATTGAAAAACTCTTTGCCCTGCGTAGTTCGAAAGGTTTAAGGGAGATTTCACTCTGCACTTTCCAATTACCGGCACTTCAAAATCTTTTAAATTCATTTTGATATTCCTTAAATTTTACATTATTTTTCTAAAGCAAATGTCTGTTTTTTTAACAAGAAAACATTACGAAGTATTGGATGTTTTCTTGCAAAAACGTATTGATTCGGAAAAGTCATATACATGCAAAGATAAGGTAAAATTTAATACGACGAAAAAAATAATACTTGGGATAAAAATCCTGCATTCAAGTCGTAAGTGGAGACAAGATATAAGATAATTAGCATGATAGAAGCTGTTGCCTATGAAAAAGTTGGAGTGTTAGTTTTCTATTTGTTTCGTGAATACATTATAAAAGTTTCTGAAATACCTGCAATTTTTAAGCACTTTGTCAAATTTCAATTTCTTAAAAAGTTCAGGACAATCACTTTCCTTGTAGTTCGACTTAGATGTCAAAACCTCTTTGGGTTCTTTCTGTTTCATTGGGTCTTCCGTAAATATTATTTCACAATTATAACCAATGTTAAAAGTTTCAATATCAGAAAGAATAATGGCTTCAATCTCAAAAATATTAAGCAAAAAAATGCCTTTCTTATCAACAACACTGTTTGAATTAGTAAAATACTCTTTTCTTTTCTGTAATTTGTCTTGTTCTTCTTCTAAACCATCTAAATCTCTTATGAAAACAACAAAATCAGGTTTCAGTCTTTCATAACTTTTCCTTAATCGGTGTTTGCTTTTTTGATTATCCAAACTTGACCCGCGAACATTTTTAACCATCTCAACAAATTCAACATCTTTGTTATGTTTTTGTTTTAACAAATTTGCAATAGCATAAGTGTCATTGGGAGCTTCACCTACAAGTCCTATTTTTTTCATCACGTAAATTTTTTATCGTTCTAAATCAGCGTGTTTCCAATAATCGCTTAAATCTAAATCTTCCATGTAATCTTGCGCTTCCTTAATTTCTGTTTCGGATAAATGTTTTAATCGAGTTCCGTAATCATCTTTGTTTGTGCATATAATAATTCTATCTAACTCGTCTTTATTCAAATGGTCTAAAATTTCAGGCGAATGTGTACTTAAAATAATTTGATACTTTTGTCCGGCTTCCTTTAAAAAAGTCATAAGTTTAAATAAAAAATGCGGATGAATGCCCAATTCAGGTTCTTCAAGCAAGATAATTTTTTGGCGCAATATCGCACGTTCTTCTTTATACCTTTCATTATCTTGTATTTGTTCAAAAGCAATCTCAGAAAGTATTATTACTGTTCTTTGAAGTCCATCGGAAAGATAAGAGAAGGGCAACCATTTGTTATGTATTTTAAATTCAAAATAGATATTTTTTACAGAAAAAGTTTCTTTATCAACCTCATTAACAAACAAACCCTTGTTTAATCTTACATCTTCTATTTCTGAAAATTTACTTAAAATATGTTTAAAATTTAGTCTGTAATTTTTATTTAGGAAATCATAAATATCATTGCGAATAATTTCTTTGGTAATAAATTCTCCGTAGCGACTCAAATAAAAAAAGTGATAATGTATTGCAAAACTCCTTATAAAATCCGGAGTATGACCATCTCTAATAACTTCTTTTATCTCGTTTGCATCTCTCTTTGAAAAATTAAAACTGAATGGTTCTTCAAAAAAGTACAAATGTCCTTTTGGTAATCCATGCCCAATTAAAATTGATAGACCATATAACTTACCTTGTATTGAATCTATTTCGTTTATTTCTTTTTTCAAATTGTTTTCATTATCAAATATGTTTAACTGAACAGAATAATCATCTCTTTTTTCACTTCTTAAAATATCTTCGAGTTCTATCGGTTTATTCTTTTTAGCAGAGTGCAACTGAAATAAGCTATCTTTATCCTTGATTTCTATTTCCGTTTCAAAATCATTTTCAACATCATTAAAGATACTCCGTAAAGACATATACGCAAGTTTAAGAACATTGGTTTTTCCGGAGCCGTTTTTACCAATGATAATATTCAAATCAGGATGAAAATCAATTTCTAAATTTTTAATTGATTTGTAATTTTTCATCTTGATTTTTGATAAGTAAATTTTGTTTTTATTCATTTGTCGCATATCTAAATCATTTTGAAAATTTTTATTTCATTTGCTCTAACAACTCAGCTATGCGCGTAGTGCGGTATTTTTCGAGAAAGACGAAAAAGGCATCATTTGCGCTATGAAGTAGGAGAGAGCCTCGCCCCAAATCATGGATTGGAGCGGGCTGTTTGATTTATGAGTTTTTAATTGTCTAACTCTTCGATGGTTTTTTTGATAATTTCTACCGCTTCGTGAATTTGCTCTTCTGTAATTACTAGCGGAGGCGCAAAGCGGATAATGTGTTGGTGGGTTGGTTTTGCCAAAAGTCCGTTTTCTTTCAGTTTCAGACACACGTCCCATGCTTCTTTTCCATTTTTAGGCTTGATAACCATTGCGTTTAGCAGACCTTTTCCGCGCACCAATTCTACCATTTCCGATTTGATTTCCTTGAGCCTTGTTCTGAAAATTTCGCCTAATTTTTCGGCATTTTCGGCAAGTTTTTCCTCTTTTATTACCTCAAGGGCAGCAATGGCTACTTTTGCGGCAATCGGATTTCCGCCGTATGTCGAACCGTGCTGTCCGGGTTTGATTGTCAGCATTATCTCATCGTCTGCCAACACGCATGAGACAGGGAACATTCCTCCGGAAATAGCTTTTCCGAGAATTAAAATATCCGGACGGATTTCTTCGTAGTCCGAAGCCAAGAGTTTTCCTGTGCGTGCGATGCCTGTTTGTACCTCATCGGCAATGAAAAGTACGTTTTTGGCTTTACACATGTCAAAGGCTTTTTTCAAATATCCGTCGTCCGGAACATAAACACCGGCTTCGCCCTGAATCGGCTCTACTAAAAAGCCGGCAACATTCGGGTCTGCCAATTCTTTGGCAAGCGCATCTAAGTCGTTGTAAGGAACCGTAACAAAGCCCGGAGTGTAAGGTCCGTAGCCTTTGTATGCGTCAGGATCTGACGACATGGAAATGATCGTAATGGTTCTTCCGTGAAAATTTCCGTCGCAAACAATGATTTTGGCTTTGTTTTCTTCTACGCCTTTCACTTCGTAAGCCCATTTCCGACAAAGTTTTATGGCTGTTTCGTCGGCTTCGGCACCGGTGTTCATGGGCAAAACCTTATCGTAGCCGAAATATTGGCTTACGTACTCTTCAAATTCTCCTAAAACATCATTGTAAAACGCACGCGATGTAAGGCTCAATTTTTTTGCTTGTGCAACTAAAGCCTCAACGATTTTCGGGTGGCAATGCCCTTGATTCACGGCTGAATACGCAGATAAAAAATCATAATATTTTTTACCTTCTACGTCCCATACAAAAACGCCTTCTCCTTTTTCCAATACCACCGGAAGCGGATGATAGTTGTGTGCGCCAAATTTGGCTTCTCTCTCAATATAATTCTGAGTTGTCATTTTTGACATAATACTCTAATTTAAAAATGTTTAACAATAATAATATGTAAAATTATGTTGCTTTTTACTTATTCCACAATTTTACTACAACTTATTTAATTTTCAAAATATAATTGCACTATGTTAAGAAATAGAAAAAATCGAATAGCACTGTACTTTTTTAATAATAATAAAATAGCAATATTTTAGTCAAATAAATTTGTCTGAATGTAAAATATTGTTTACTTTAGTATTGTGAAAAATACAAAAAAGACAATTTTTTTATTCAACTCTAATTTTTAAATTTATACGAAATGAAACTTTCGAACACACTAAGAGTAGAGAGAGCCAAGCTCAAATTGACTCAGGAAGAGTTAGCCGGGAAATTAAACATCAGTCGCCAAACGGTACATGCTATTGAAAACAGCAAATACGTCCCTTCTGTGCTTTTGTCATTGCGTATTGCCAAGTTCTTTAAACGCAAATTTGAAGATATTTTCGATTTGTGTGATGAGAATGAAGACTGAAATAGCATTGAAATGCTTATCCTACACTTTAACAAGGGAGCATGCCTTCAACCTTTAACAAGGCAGCATGCTCCCTTGTCTTGTAAAGCACGAAAAAAAATAGGTTTACCCAAAAATGGGTAAACCTATAAAAATTAGTAAGTACTTAAAAATAAAATGAGTGATGAATAAAAACAATTACGCAACCCTTGCTTTAAAGAAAACAACACTTCCGATAAGCAAAAATGCCAAAGCAACACTCCATGCCGAAACAGGAATAGACTCCGGAGGCATGATAACATCACCAATGATTTGCCCATGAACGATAGGTCTATACACTCCTGCATCAAAAGTACTATTAGTATTAGGAGTATTTGTTAAGTTGCCGCCAACCGTTATTCTTGACATATCTCCAACAAAATTAGCATTGTTACCAGGAGTACCAGCCTTTCCGTTAGTCAGGTGTCTGCCAACATTGATGTTTCCTGAGCCGCCATTAAAAGAATTCTCATTTATAAGATCTCTTCCGACAGTCAGATTTCCTGTTCCCAAACTGACATTTCCTATTGCGTTAAAATCGCCGGTAACTTTAATATTTACACCATCAGATACCGTCATTTGAAAACCACTTGCTAACTCAATAGAGGCGGCAACAATGTTTTGTGTAATATCAACATCAGCCGCAAATGCAAGTTGATTATTTGCATCTTCAAAATCAGTAGGCCTTCTAGGAATCCAGTTCGCTCCATTTGTCAAATCTGTATCCACCGAACCAGTGAACACGTAAGTATCCGCAGGAGGAGATTGTGCAAAAATACCTGTACTAAATAATGCAAAAACAGCAATGAGTAATAATTTCACTTTTTTCATAACTTTAATTTTTTGTGAATAATAAATTTAATATGTTAGGGCAAAGATAAGAGAAAGAAAAGAATTTTAGAAATATTTTTTTATATTTTTGTGATTTTTTAATCCGGAAACAGAAAATTGATCAAAATGAGAGAATTTAACACATCAGGTCCAAACAACGCCAAAGAACATTATACAATAGAAAGAATTGACTTAATAAGAAAAGGCATAAAACTTGTGGATAAATCAAGATATTTTACGATTTGGGCACCACGCCAAACCGGCAAAAGCACATATTTCAGGCAACTGGCAACAAAGTTGACGGAAATTGGTTATAAAGTAGCGCATATTAATTTTGAGAATTATAAAAATGCTTCTTTGGAGAGTTTTTTATTCAATCTTACAGACGAGTTAAAACAATTCTGGAATTTAGATTTGGTAAATGAAACAGAATTATCAACGATTTTTAAATTAATTTCTAAAAAAAATGATGCCAAATGCGTTCTAATAATTGACGAAGTAGAAGGCATAAATCCCGAATATTTCGGAGATTTTTTACATTCCATAAGAAACGCTTATCATTCAAGAGAAAACCATTGCTTAAAA
>PDWI01019728.1_pt1 | contig 12611 bp, 9 predicted proteins | sample 1430891 | NCBI WGS metagenome assembly PDWI01 (sample SAMN01162508, study PRJNA174530) | Oral metagenome, whole genome shotgun sequencing project. | biome: Marine environment; feature: Marine mammal; material: Swab sample of the gingival sulcus; isolation source: swab sample of gingival sulcus... | reverse complement strand
TTTAATAAGGTCCTTAGGTCTTATTATAGAACTTATTGCTTCAAAAAAACTAAACTTATCTTTATTCATAGTGTATTTTTATTAAAATCCTTTATGTATCACACCCGAGCCAAAACAGATTTTACAATCCTCATCATAGATAACAGCATATTGTCCCGGAGCAATCCCCTGAATACGTTCAGCACAGTCTAAGCGATATTCATCACGTTCTTCATTATAATAAAGTATACCCTTCGTGAAGTCGGGCGTGTGCCTAATCTTAAACTGAACCTTAATCGGGGGCATTGCCTCTTCTGTCTTAAGAAGTTCCTTGCCTTGCTCAACAGCTTCGCCCTTAAATAAGCCCTGATATTCCCAAGGAGAAAGAGAGATCCAATTCATCTCTTTCGTAATAATATGCTCTCCATACTGATCAGCAGGGTCATAACCACGACTAACAATGATAATATTTCGCTTGATATTCTTCTTAACGACAAACCAAGGGCCACCGCTCAATCCTAAGCCCTTGCGTTGTCCAATCGTGTGAAACCAGTAACCTTTGTGGCGACCAATCACCTTACCTGTCTCACGCTCAATGATACGACCCTCTTTTACGCCCAAGGCACGCTCTATAAACTCATTATAATTAACCTTACCCAAGAAACAAATCCCCTGACTATCCTTACGATGAGCCGAAGGTAAGTCTGCTAACTCTGCCAACTCTCTTACTTGTGGCTTCGTGAGATGTCCCGTAGGGAAAATAAGTTTACTAATCTGTCTAAAGTTAATCTGAGCTAAGAAGTCCGTCTGATCTTTTACTGGATCTGGGGCAGTAGAAAGGAATAGCTTCCCCTCAACAAAAGAGGTTGTAGCATAATGCCCCGTAGCAATGAAGTCAAAGTCCTTACCCCAAGCCTCTTCAAAGCAACCAAACTTGATCAGCTTGTTGCACATCATATCGGGATTAGGTGTAAGCCCCTCCTTTACACTATCTATTGTATATTGAACTACATTCTCCCAGTACTCATCGTGCAAAGAAACAATATGCAAAGGCAAGTCATATTTCTTTGCCAAGATATTAACGATAGCCAAGTCATCTTCCCAAGAGCAGTCCTCAAAACCATCTTTATCCATCCCAATTTGGATATAGAATAGCGTAGGACGATAGCCTGCCTCTGTCAGCAGATGCACGACAAGCGAACTATCCACTCCTCCCGAAGCAAGTACAGCAATCTTTGGCTCTTTCAAGCCTGACTGCTCAATTCTATCCCTTATCGGCTGTAATATACTTCCAGTATTACTCATTATCTAATTGACTCTTTAGTTTCTGAAATAATTGCATCTTTTTATCCTCAGATAGAGTTTCATATTTTTTGAGTAATTTTATAGTAAACAGTCTTAGAGAATTATTAAACCATTTTTCTTTTTTATGAGATTTATCTAGCAAAATAATTTCCATCCACTGCTCAGTCAAAACATCTTGCCAATCTTTAAGAAGGTTTAACTTTACTTTATCTTCTACTGTATTGTTGTTAATTAGTAAAGTATTATTATTTAATAATCGATGCTTTTGATTCCAATCGAACAAAGTATTAAAACTAATAACAGGACGAGGACTCCGATCAGGGAATGGTAGTTTATCCGTAATACTATGTAAATAAAATCCAGTTGTTACCTTAACGCTACCTTTATTCCGTTTAACAAAAATAACCCATTCAAATGGAGAGACTTGTTGAATACTTGAACCTGGGATATTATTTGTTTTTGTAGATTTTAGTTCTAATGACTGATAAAACAAACTTGTCCCATTAGAGATTTCTAAAAATAAATCAGGATTAGTATAAATCGAATCCTTAGACTTAGCGATGTCCCTTTTTTGTTCTATAGACAGCTCATCAGGAAGAAATACATTACGAATAAAAAAATCATTTAGTTCATCTGATGATATTGAACATGCTTGACTATTTGTATTAACAACTAATCTCAAAATATCAAATTCTTCTATCTTATTATGCTTTAATAAAAATTCCTTAAAAAAGACTTTTAAGTATTCATCAGTATTTGCTTCCTCTGATTGAAACTTTACTCTCTCTAACCCTGAAGAGTTTTTATTTAAAGAAGTCTCAATCTTATAAAAATATATGATTAGGAAAGCCTGCAATCTATCCATATCTAATCTTTTTTGTTTTGATTAAAATAAAAGTCCCAATTACTCTCAATCTTTTTTGCGATGTGATAGGCCAAAAAAGGAGGGACAGCATTCCCTACAAGTTTGTACCCACTACTTGGACTCACTAAAAATCTATTATTACTCCCATATTGAGGTATTACAAAATTAAAACTATCAGGAAATGTTTGTATCCTCGCACATTCTCTGAGAGTTAAACGTCTCTCTTGCAACCCCTGTTCTAATTCATCGTATATCTTACCTCCATTTTCAGAGCTTAAACGTCTAAATTCTATATTTCCATGATGTTCAGACCGTATTGTAGGAGCTAAACCTTCTAAGTTTATTTCTTTCTGCCCCTGACAATGATCACCCATATACTTAGCCTTAGAATAATAACGCTGAGATAAATCCTTATTGTTTAAAGGTTCATCCAAATCTAATAAGACATCTTTAGTTTTAGTAAAAGGCTTCATTAAATTAGCAATAGAAGAAAAATAAATCATCTCTTCTCTTTTGTGAGTAGCAATAGGATATGGAGTGTAAGATTCATCTATGTTTTGTTTAGACAACTCCCTTAAAGCTTCTTCTGTTAAAGCATTTTTTCTAAAACCAATAAAAAAGACCCTTTCCCTTGATTGAGGGATCCCAAAATCTCCTGCATGCAAAACTTTTGGAGGTAAAACCAAATATCCTCCATCATTTATTTTAGAGAAGTCAGATTGTATAATATCTTTAACCTCCCCAAGATTAACAAGACCTTTTACATTTTCTGCAATAAATATCTTTGGTTTAGTTATTTCAATAACCTCTTTCATCCACATATATAATTTTCCCCTCGTCTCCTCACTTGGAATATTCTCTGAGATATTACCGTTGTGATCTCTATGAGATGAAAAACCTTTTCGTTTCCCTGAAACACTAAAGTCTTGACAGGGGAATCCTCCAACTACAATATCAACTTTTTCAGGGAAAATACAGCTATTGCCCTTATGGTATTCTTTTACCAAATCTACAATACTTCCGAGTTTATATATATCTTCTTTGTCTTCATTATATTTCTGAGTAAAGTAATTTACCCAAGAAATCTTTGCTTGGATATTTATATCATTGGCAAAACAAGTCTTAAAAATTGTTTCCTTTAGAATATAAGATGTCGTCCCACTATCTTCTATCCAATCCTTATGTATAGATGTATTTAAGATAGCTTTAGGAATACTAAAGCCTCCTTCAAATCCTATATCCATACCTCCACACCCAGAAAAAAGACTTAGTAAGTTACACTTCATCTCACTAGTAATTATAATCTTTACATACGTTCTGGCATCTCGATACCAAGAAGAAGCATAGCACGAGCGATAGTCTTAGCAACTTCATTGCTAAGAGCTAAACGGAACTGGCGAAGATCTGCATTTTCTTCCTTCAATACTGAGAACTCGTGATAGAACTGATTGTATTCCTTAACAAGATCATAAGTATAGTTTGCCAAGACAGCAGGACTATAGTTAGCACCAGCCTCACGAACTACATCTGCATATTCGCCAAGGCGAGCAATAAGTTCTACTTCCTTCTCTGCAATGCTTAAACCTTCTGTAGCAACGAAGCTAATTTTATCACCAGCCTCCTCAGCACGACGGATTAAGCTACGGATACGAGCATAAGTATATTGAATGAAAGAACCTGTATTACCATTAAAGTCGATAGATTCCTTAGGATTGAAGACCATATTCTTACGAGGGTCAACCTTCAAGATAAAATACTTAAGCGAACCAAGACCTACACGGCGAGCCACTTCATTCGCTTCAGCATCGTCCATATCTTTCGCTTTACCTTGCTCTTCAGCAATAGATTTAGCAGTCTGAATCATTTCGTCCATTAAGTCATCAGCATCAACGACAGTTCCCTCACGGCTCTTCATTCTTCCTAAGCCCTTAGGCAACTCAACCATACCATAGCTGAAGTGCTTAAGATCCTTACCAAACTCAAAGCCTAATTTATCTAATAGGATTGAAAGCACTTGGAAGTGATAGTTCTGCTCATTCCCCACAACGTAAACCATTTTATCAATAGCATAGTCATTGAAACGAAGTTTTGCAGTACCAATATCTTGTGTCATATAGACAGATGTTCCATCAGAACGAAGTAGGATCTTTCTATCTAAGCCTTCGCCTGTTAGGTCAGCCCATACAGAGCCATCTTCATCTTTAACGAATAGCCCAGCCTCTAAGCCACGAAGAACTTCATCACGACCTACAAGGTAAGTATCTGACTCGTAGTAAATCTTATCAAAGTCAACACCAAGACGCTTATAACTTTCATCAAAACCAGCATACACCCACTGGTTCATCTGCTTCCATAGAGCAACCGTCTCCTCATCGCCCTCTTCCCAACGGCGAAGCATAGCACGAGCCTCAGCCATTAGTTCAGAAGCAGCCTCAGCCTCTTCTTTTGTTTTACCTCCAGCAATTAGTTCATCAAGCTCTGCCTTATAATGCTTGTCAAAGAGGACATAGAAGTCGCCAACTAAATGGTCGCCTTTCTTTCCTATACTTTCTGGTGTAGATCCCTCGCCCCACTTGATCCAAGCAAGCATAGACTTACAGATGTGAATACCTCTATCGTTAACGATATTTGTCTTCACGACACGCATTCCGTTAGCTTTTAAGATCTCGCTCACGCTGAAGCCTAAAAGGTTATTACGAATATGCCCAAGATGGAGAGGTTTATTTGTATTTGGAGATGAATACTCTACCATTACAAGTTTAGGAAACCCTTAATTACTTGAACAGCCTCAACCATTGCTTCGTTTTCTTTGAGGAATGCACCAATTTCTTCAGCTGTTACTTCAGGTTTCTTTCTGCTCACCTTCAGTAGAGGGAAAGTAACGAGTGTTAGATGTCCCTCAAACTCACGTTTACACTTCTGCAGCTGTATTTGTTCTGCACTTACTTCTGCTCCATAAAGACTCTTTACAGCCCCTTCGACTGCTTGACTTAGTTTTGCTACGATTGACATTGCTATATATATTTTCTTATTTTACTCTATAAGATACAAAGATACAAATTTTAAGCATCAAAGGTCTTTTCACACAAGTTTCATCAGTGTGATGCTAAGAAGTATTTGAAATAAGAAATAGCTTTCAATCAATCGTATTATAAAACAACTTAAATAGGGTGTGCCAAAATGACCCACCCTATTTAAGTTATTCAGAAAAAAATCCTATTAGTATTGAGCAGGAGTATCAGCTACAGGCTGCCAGTTAGATAGTGAGCTTGATAGAATGTATAACCATCATACATATCATTATTCTCTTTGATAATCTGGAAAGGACGGAAGTATTTAGATAAAGCCTTCGCCGAAACAACAGACTCTGATGAGCCATTATCTTTGCCAGCAATATCATACTTCTCATACATCTTATCCCAGAAGTTTACCCCTTCTATTTGGTAATTCTTCACTTGATCCATAGCTCTCCAACGATGTAGGTCGTCCCAACGGAAACCTTCACTCGCTAGCTCACAACGACGCTCACGACGGATAGAGTATAGTGTCGCATCAATAGCTTTGCCAGCAGAGAATGCAGCCCAGTCATACGAAGGACGAGTAGCATCTGCTTCATAATCCATCATCGTAGCATCGATAGTCTCTTGGATAGGAGCTGTGATACCAGCACGCTCACGTAGAGCTGTCCAATACTTCGTAGCATCTCCATCAAGAGAACCACTAAGCAGATAACTTGCTTCGATATAGTTGAGGTAAGCCTCAGACGAACGGAAGATGACATAAGCTGTAATGTCATTCATGTTATCTCCTGTATCCATATTTGGATCATAGTTAAAGCCTTTACGAGGGCAATATCCAGTAGCATCAACATTGTCTTTCTTTCCGATTAGACGAGCTTTTCCCAAAGTAGGTAGTTCGCCGTTCTCATTTGGCACAACAGATAGAGGAGTGCTTTCACCAATTACGAATAGTTGAAGACGTTCATCTCTATCTTTCTTAGCATTGTCAATACTTTCGTCATTGCCATAGCCTGATGATGTATCATAGATAGGCTTACCATTCTTCATCAAGAAAGCTTGGATTAGACCACGAGTGAAACCGATACCTGTTCCTCTTCTATATCTATGTGCTGTAAGATGTAAGGTATTCAGTTCTTTATTGAACTGCTTCCATAGTAGCACTTCAGAGTTACCAGATGGATCAATGCTTGCAAACATATCATAGTACGGATTCCAGCCATTTGGATTTCCTGCCGTAGGGTCTATTTGATGACTGCTTACTGCAAGTTGATTAGCATCTGCTACAAGCTTAGCTTCTTTTTTAGCTTCTTGCAAGAAGAACTCTACTTCAGCATCAATATTGAAAGACTTACCCTTATTCCACTCCTTATTTGCCCCAGGCCATTCACTATCTCCCGGCACACGACCAGAACCCTTATGATACTTCTCAAAAGTACCTTCATACAGAGCTACACGAGACTTAAATAGACGAGCTACAGACTTGTTGATACGTTGCTTAGAAGGATTGGCATCACGAAGCAATTCGATAGCCTTATTAAGGTCTCCAAGGATAAAACGAGCCACCTCGTTACGAGGCATACGCTTAGCAGCTTCCTTCAATTCCTTTTCATCATCACTTAGTACCTTTCTAAGAATTGGATAATCTCCATAAGTCTTCAATTTACCAAAGTAATAGAATGCACGGAAGAAATAAGCCTCACCAACACATTGCTTTACCTCTGTTTGATCGCCTGATATTTTATTAGCCTCAAACTTAGGTAGCACTTGCTCCAAGAACCAGTTAACATCTCGAATACTATTTATCCCAAGTCCTCCGTTTGTAGGGACTTTCCAGTATTCTTTAGAGAACAATGCTCTTTGAGGGCTTTGGAAGTAAGCGGCGTTGTCTGTATTATTATCTCTATCAAAGATACCACTAAACCATTGACCTTGAGGAGACCAAAAAGAACTGTATCTATTGATTGTGAATGAGCGTAATTGGTCTGCTGAATTATAATAAACCTCTGGACCAACCTTATCTAATGGCTTGCGATCTAAGACTTCGTCCATTTGCTTACAGGAAGAACCAAGAATAAACGACGCAGCTATTAGAACCGTTGTTATAAATTTCTTATTCATTTTCAGATAATCATTATAGGTTAATATTTAGACCAAAAGAGAATGTGCGTTGTAGTGGGTAAAGCTTACCTGCACCCCAATCACCACCAGTAGCTTCTGGGTCAAAGACAGAAGACATCTTAGTAAATGTAGCTAAGTTATCTACAGAACCATAGACACGTACATTATTCAAGCCAATCTTCTTGACAAGCTCTACTGGGATTGTATAGCCTAACTGCATATTCTTGATACGCATATACGAAGCATCTTGTAGATATCTTGTTTGAGTAGCTGTATTCTTCCACCCTTGATTAAGAAGTGGACGTGGATAATAAGCATCAAGATTAGCACCAAGAGGGTCGCCTTCTGGACGGAAGAAGTCCCAATGCTCCTTGAATGCTGCAGACTGCCAAATACCATCTTTTGTAGCACCAAAAATGTATGGAGAGTCATTCCACCAGTCTCGTTTACCTACACCTTGAAGCAAGACACTGAAGTCAAAGCCAAAGTAAGACATATCTAAAGAGAAACCATAAGAGAAACGAGGCGTACTATTACCGATAATATGCTTATCTCCATGATCATCGATAGTATTCTTACCCTTATTAACGACACCATCTCCATTGACGTCCTTATACATTATGTCTCCAGCAGCCCAGTTACTACCCCATACTGGTTTGTTATTCTTAAGATGCTCAGTCATCTCTTCGTTACTCTTGGCAATACCTACAGTTTCATAACCCCAGATTTCACCCATCTTACGTCCTGAATACCAGTTATCTATTGAGTTTGTTGGGTTGTAATACTTAGTTATCTCTACTTGGTTGTCAGATAGGACGAACTTAGTGCCATACTTGAAGTCGCCGATACGATCACGCCAAGATAGTTCAAGTTCCCAACCATAAGAACGTAAGTCAGAGTTATTAGCCTTTGGCTGACCTGTACCAAGGAGTGATGTTACAGGAGGTGGAGGACCTACCATGTTTTTGGTATCACGTACGAAGTAGTCAAACGTAGCTAAGAAGCGATTGTCAAATGCTGCAAGGTCGAAACCAGCGTTCCAGTTTACGACACGCTCCCATGTAAGAGATGCCGACACCATACCCGGAGCATTAGTAATCGTTTCATGAGCATTATTGATTAGCCATTGCGAACCGCTATTCTCACTTGCTACTGTGATAGGAAGAGATTGGAACCAAGGATATAGAGCATTGATATTAGTATTACCAAGTGAACCCCATGAGCCTCTTAACTTAAATTGACCAACATAGTCCTTAATTGGCTCCCAGAAAGCTTCATTTGCTACGTTCCAACCAAGAGAGAAAGCAGGGAATACACCCCATGTCTTATCTCCGATGAAGCGAGATGAACCGTTACGACGGATAGAGGCTTCAAGCAAATATCTATCATCATAAGCATAGTTAGCACGAGCAAAGAATCCTAATGTAGACCAGTGTGAATAACCACCACCTACAGAAGGCTTGTCGTTATTTGCAGTGTTGATTGTAGCCACTTCTGGGTTGATGAGGTCTTTCCTTTGAGCAGATAAATCACGAGATTTGCTAATTTCTATATCCATACCTGCTACGACTTTAAGATCGTGCTTGCCAAGGAATGTATCATCATACTGAGCGAAGTAACGTCCTGAGTAGAAGTTGTTTTTCCACATAGACTCAGCAACCTCAGTGTAGTTTACATCACCTCCAGTACGAGTATACAGATAAGGGTTTCCTTTGTCATCATAAGCGTAGATAGGGAGACAGTCCCAGTGATTATTGTTGACAACAGTATTGTAACTATTTTCGAAATTAAGCGTTACAGACTTGATTGGGTTGACAACAAAGTTCAATGATTGATAAAGGAAGTCCTTTTCATTTCTATCAACTCCACCATCACGCATCTGAATTGTTTCCATATCTGGCGTAAGATGTCCGTTAGGGTCTAACACAGCATTCACTGGGAAACGACGAGCGATATTGTGGAAGAAGAGACCTGTCATATAAGAAGGACGTTCGTAGTTTTCACGAATCCACTTAGAGTTATACGATACATTTAACCAAGGCAATACTTGAGAGCTAATTTTAGCTGTCATATTGATACGTCTGAACTGATCCTTACCATAGTGAATAAGACCTCTTTTATTAAGGAATGAGCCACTTACGTAGTAGTTTGTATTCTCAGTACCACCACTAATAGATAGGTTATGTTCATGTGCAGGGACATTCTTGTCATACATCTGAGCAAACCAGTCTGTATTAGCAAAAGGCTGGTCATCATAGTTAGCCCACTTGTGTTTACCAGGGATCCAGAATGTACCCGTTTTAGCACCTTCTATATTAGGGTCTATCGTACCGTCAGCAAAAGCATCAATCTTTTTCAAAGTTTCTTCACTGAACATTGCTTGTTGTCCAGCGTTAGCCAATGCCTTGTTGAAGTAACGTGCAAACTGAGGCGACTCCATCATTTGAGGAATCTGTGTCGCTGTAGAGAAGCGAACGTTACCGCTATAGCTAATCTTTGCCTTCCCCTTCTTACCACTCTTTGTTGTAACCAAGATTACCCCAAAGGCAGCACGAGAACCGTAAATAGATGATGAGGCAGCGTCTTTCAAGAAAGAGATACTCTCCACATCATTAGGGCTGATAGAGTTGAGACTTCCTTCTACACCGTCAATCAAGACCAATGGACTTGAGTTAGACCCATCTCCAATAGTACCAGCACCACGAATGTTCATGGACATCTGGCTGTCCATAGCTCCCCCACCGTTTGTTACAGATAGGTTAAGACCCGGAACAACCCCTTGCAATGCTTGTGAGATGTTCTGTACTGGACGAGACTTAAGAGACTTCTCGTCAATAGAAGATACTGCACCAATAAGGTTCACTTTCTTCTGACGACCATAGGCCACCACAACCAAATCATCAAGATTAGATGCAGCGGACTGCATCACCACCTTAATGTAGGTTCTACCATTTACAGGAATGACAACAGTCTTCATTCCCACGTAAGAGAACTCCAGGGTAGCGTCCTTAGACACATTGCCAAGTGTAAACTTACCATCTAAATCTGTTGTAACACCCTGCGAAGTGCCTTTGATCTTAACGCTAACGCCGATCAGACTCTCCTGTGTGTCATCAACAACAAGCCCATTAAGGCTAATCTTCTCCTGAGCATAAATAGGCATTGCCATAAGCATGCTACATAGAAGCGTCAATACTGAAAGACTGAGCTTTCCAAGTAGTTGTTTCATTTTCATTGACTTTTCTTTATTAAGTGAAACTTAAATTATCCAACTTCAAATCTAAATATTTTCCCTTAACACAAGAGCATAAATGAAAGGATTATGATATATAACAGTAAATCATAGAAATAAATCTTTATAAATTGGGGGGGGGTAGTAAAATAATTTATTTTATATGGGGCGTATAATAAAACCTAGGCGTGAAATTTTAATTTAGGAGTATATATTTTAATACCTAACTTATCTTTTCGATTATCCTTAGGTAACAAGCGAAAAAGAGTGTCGTGAAAAGCTCTAAAAAAGGGATATACTTCCGTAAAAAAAATAACACTGATAAGATTTTCAAATAACATATATCATTCAAAAAAGTTATATATATCATTTTGAAATTTAATATATGCTATTTTTTCAACACTTATATACAAGTCAAAATCCTGAATTAAAGCACTCATAACAAGCATTATAAGGAGGTTATTAAATCTAGGAGATCGATTCAGACAAAGCAAAGAGAAGATACACGTAGCCTATAAAAAGGTCGAAGGTTAGCAGCTATTCACATAGACACTAACCCTCCTTCTTTCAAACTTAAAAACTACAAGTAATATGTTTCTTCCTTTCGTAGGTTTCTCAAGCCTACTTTAGGACATAAGATAAGTAGAAAAATACAAACAAAACAAAATAAACCGTTCAAGTGATAAGATTATTTCTACTTTCTTACACCACAAAGGTAGAAAACTTTTTTCAAACTACCAACTTTTAGGTATAAAAACTTTGGATTTTCCATAAAATATTAGGATACCCACAACAAATAGGTATAACCCATCTCCAAAATGAGGTCTAAAACTCACAACTTGTTTGTATCTTTGTAAGATAGAAATATACATATATAATGAATAAGAAAAAAGATAGTCGTGTGAGCCTGCCTCGCAGACTTCGCCCTAATCATAGTTTTACGGTAACACAAGAGGAAATTAAACTTTTAGATTACCTCATTACCGACGCATTGAAAGAAAAAAGTCGCACAACGGTCAAGCAACTCTTGCACGACAGATTTATTTCAGTCAATGATGTGGCAACGACTAAGTTTGACTGCCCTCTAAAAAAAGGCGATAAGGTTACGCTACACCCTCTACCTCTGCCAACGGAACTGAACCACCCACTTATTGAGGTGCTTTGGCAAGACGAGGACTTAATCCTTTTCTACAAGAAGGCTGGTATCCCAACCGTTTCAAGTGGCGAGGAGAAAGATACAACAGCAATGCAAGTGCTTTCAGAACATCTGAAGAAGTTCAACCCACGTGCTAAGGTCTTTCTATTGAACAGAATAGATAAAGACAGTGCTGGTTACGTGCTGATGGCAAAGAACCGCAAGCTACAAGAAGAGATGACGGACAACTGGAATAAGTATGTTCGTAAGCAGATGTTTGTCGTAGCTATTGAAGGCTTTATGCCGCCAGCCGAAGAAGGTGTCTTGGAAGCACCAAAGCCAAAGGAAGTCAAGGACAGCAAAGGGCGTCGTGTCAGCAATAAGGCTCAGGAGCGTGATACGGCGGGACGTGCGGAATATAAGGTTTTGCAGACTACGGCAACGAAACAACCGCTTGCGTAAGCAGTTTGCACAGCAAAAGACACCTATTATCGGCGACTGGCGTAATGGTTCGGCTTTTGACAAATTAGGACGTGTAGCCTTGGATAGCAAGTCCATCGTTTTCAAGCATCCAAAGACAGGCGAGCTGCACAATTTCAACCGCCCTATTGCTGGCGTCTTCCGTCAGTGGCTCAATACCCTCGTGCTGGAGGACTAAGAGAAAAAGAACAGCAAAGGATAGTATGCAAGAGAGGAATATAATCAGTGCCATAATTGAACTTGTAAAAGTTAATCAATTAGACACAACAGTAAAAGGCAATGCACATAACAGAATAAATGCTATGGGGCTTGCTTTGGAAGATTATATTAAAGATTTATTTGCAGGTACTCTAAGGGAAACAGATAGGATTAAGCGGCAAGAACGTTGGAGAGAAGTGTTCTCTTATCTTGGCAATCAGAATAACCCTCCTGATATGATACTAAAAGGGGCTGATGCGATAGAAGTAAAGAAAATTG
>PDWI01012323.1_pt1 | contig 12613 bp, 10 predicted proteins | sample 1430891 | NCBI WGS metagenome assembly PDWI01 (sample SAMN01162508, study PRJNA174530) | Oral metagenome, whole genome shotgun sequencing project. | biome: Marine environment; feature: Marine mammal; material: Swab sample of the gingival sulcus; isolation source: swab sample of gingival sulcus... | reverse complement strand
TTTTATGATGCAGTTGATTATATTTTTTTAACCATTTTAAACTTGCTTCCGTATTCTTGTCAATCCAAATTTTGAATGATATTATCTTTATACAAGTATTGATTAGAGCTGGAAACCCGAGAGTATCTTTAGAAGTAGGTGAGGGCAGGCCATTACTTATTGCCATTGTTATGCTTTAATTTTTTATTTTATAGTATAATTTAAATCCGAATGAAAAATTTGGTCCAAAAGCTGTTCCTTCTTCATTTTTATAATTATCAAATCCAAACACATCTTGTCCTTCCGCTCCTAAGTCTATAAAATTTGGGTTTATGACATTTGAAAAAGTATTTTTTCTAACTCTCATTCCCAGTCCGGTGTATAGATTTATTCCTAATCTCTTTTTTGAATAAATGATAAAACCATATTTTAGGTTTAAACCATATTTTTGTCTATTAAAATCAGATTTATCATAAGACATTGATTCTTTGTCAATTGGAAAGTAATAATCTTCATAAAAAACATCTTTATGGTTGATGTAAAATAATTCTACAGAAAAGTATTTTTTTGTTTTGCGTGCAGGGTTAATAATGTAATAAAGTTCCGGCCTAAGTTCCCATATTTGATAATCTTTTCCAATCTTGTCGCCAAAATCAGAAAATGATAAATTTCGATTTCCATATCCAATATCCAGTCCGGCTTTCCACTTTTTATTTATATTTCTAATGTAGCCAATTCTCCAACGGGGGGAGAATGTATTTATGGAAGATAATAAATTTATCGTAAAATAGGAATTATTATTCCATACTTAATATCAAAATCAATAGTATGGTAATTGAAAGTTGTATGTTCTGAGTTTTTTTTATTATTCTCACTGATTTGAAATTAACTTGCTGTTAATTAAGTGATTGATTCAGGTCTTTAGTTTTACTAATTTCTCGAATATTATTTTATACTTCTTTGTTCTACGGCTGAGTTTATTTGTTTTCTAAACTCAATAGTTTTGATTTAATAAATGAAGAAAATATTGTTGCACCTTTTTCGTTTAAATGATTGTCATCATAAAATGATTCATCCTCCAATTCATAATCATGATAGTCCCAAATTGTAATGTTTTTGTTTATTCCTTTCATATAATTAATATAACTCTTTCTTCTTATCTTTTCTTTAAACTGTAAAGATTTATGTAATGGTGTGTCCAAAAGAATTAAGTGAATCTTATGTTGTTCACATAATGCTATGATTTTATTAAGGTATTTTATCGAAATGGTATCTGGATTTTGACCTGAATATATTTTACCGTCTGCAATATCTTTATCTAGTTGACCATTATTAAACAATGGTAGTTTTCTATGGGAGCCAATTCCAATATCTTTAATATCAACACTTGACCAAAAGTTGTCTTTTCTGGGGCTATAGAAAAGACTTGAGACAAGGCCTCTATATCCCCCTTCAAAGTTATAAGCTAGTATGTCTTGTAAGTCTTCAAGATTCATTACAAAAAAATATTCTTTTAGTTTAGACTTCATTTTAGGTACTTCGTAAAACCCCTTAGAATGAAGATTGTTTGGGCTAAACCCCAAGATTACTGTTCTGGGACATAGTCCATTATTAAGAAGATATTTCAACTTAATATAATTAAAAAAGATAGGGTCTCCTGAGTTGGATAGATTAATACTGTTAGGAATAATAGAATCATTTAAATCAGCCTCTGTTTGGGAATCACCTAATATTAGAGTGAATGTATCTTTCTTTATACTATTGAATGTAGTATTTCTTTCCAGTATTATTTTAAACGAAAATATTAAGATTAAAACTAAAAAAGCAAAAGATAGAAGAAATTTTAAAATACTAATGAGAAATCTTTTCATTACATACATATTTAAAATTGGAAATAAATAAAGTCTTGTTGCCCACCCTGAAACTCAATCATTAATAATATTAATATGAAATAGAAAAACCATCTGATTTCTTTTCTCCATTTTAAACCAATTTTTGAAAGAGCAAATTGCCCTTCTCTTCCTATCCACTCAATTAAAATAAAAATAAGAATAAAAATTGTTGTTATTAAGGCCTTCTTTGTAAATATAGGCATGGAAAAAAGGGATGGTGATAAAATTTCAGAAATGTAGCTTATTGCGTGGCTAATATCATTTGCTCTAAAAAATATCCAGGCAATAACGGTTAATCCAAACGTTAATAGCATTAATAAAATTTCTTTTACACTTGGAAGTAACTTTCCTTGTGCTACTGTTTCCAAATTGTTTCGATTATTATTAGTCAGTAAAAGTGGTAAGAAATAGATAGCATTTAAGGCTCCCCAAACAATAAATGTCCAGTTTGCACCGTGCCAAAACCCACTGACAATGAAGATGATAAACGTATTTCTGATTTTCATCCAAGTACCTCCACGACTACCGCCTAGCGGAATATAAAGGTAATCTCTAAACCAAGTTGAAAGCGAGATATGCCATCGTCTCCAAAACTCAGCAATGTCTCTCGAAAAATATGGAAAGTTAAAGTTTTGCATTAAATCAAAACCAAATAGTCGTGACGTTCCAATTGCTATATCCGAGTATCCTGAAAAATCACCATAAATTTGAAAAGCGAAAAAAATAGCACCTAAAACCAATGTACTACCATTCATGTCAGCCGAATTGTTAAATATCTGATTGGCATATTCGGCACAATTATCAGCTATTACTATTTTTTTAAATAACCCCCAAAGTATTTGACGCATTCCATCTACTGCTTTAGAATAATCAAAAGTCCGCTTTTTATAAAATTGAGGAAGTAGATGTGTAGCCCTTTCAATTGGGCCGGCAACTAATTGAGGAAAGAAGCTCACAAACGCAGAAAATGCGATGAAGTCTTTTGTTGGTTCAAGTTTCCGTTTATAAACATCAATTGTGTAACTCAATGTTTGGAATGTGTAAAAACTAATTCCAACTGGCAATATAATGTTTAACCCTTGTGCATTTATTGATGCTCCAAAAAACGAAAAGGCCGTAACAAAATTGTCAAGAAAGAAATTGTAGTATTTAAAAAAACCAAGAAAACCCAAGTTAACTAAAATACTTATCCATAAAAAAACTTTTCTTTTTGTTTGGTTGTTTTCAGTCTTTAGTTTAAGGCCGACTGAATAGTCCACAATGGTACTGAATAAAATGAGAGATAGAAACCTCCAATCCCACCAACCGTAAAATAAGTAGCTCGCAGCAATAATAAGAAAGTTTTGAAACTTCAGGTTTTTGTTTATTACAAACCAATAGAGAATAAAAACTGATGGCAAAAAGATTGCAAAGTCAATCGAGTTAAAAAGCATTCTTTTTTATTTATTTTTTAGTGCTAATTTTAGTACTTTTAGTCTATACGCAGTGGCAGTTTTCAAACCTAAAAGTCTAAAGTACGCATTACTGTATGCCATATCTGTTATTATTTTGCAAAGTTAAAATTTTAACGGAAATAATAATAAATATGGCGAATAAAATACAGCGGGGTAAATTTAGCCCAAACCTTATCCGCCATATCGAGCGATATATATTTATGCTATCGTTATTTAATTAGTTTATAAATTCTTTTTGAAATCTTTTGGGAAGTCCGGCTACAACCAGATTATAGGAATCTAATATCCACTTTTTCATCAATTCATCAGTTATTTTTCCTTGAGGTTTTACACTGTTCCAATGTTTTTTGTTCATGTGGTAACCTGGCGTAACTTCGCTGTATTTTTCTCTTAACTCAATAGCTTTTTCGGGCTTGCATTTCAGGTTTACAAATTCGTAAGTTTCTATGTCTGTAAGACAAAACATTTTTTCTTTTACAGTAAAAACAAGTGTTTTGTTGTCAAAAGGCATTTTTTCTTCTGCACCTTTTAACGACAAACAATAATCACGTAATGCTTCAATATTCATAACTATTTTACTTTTTCTGCAAACCCAAGAATATATCCGTTGAGGTCTTTTACATAAAATTCTTTCATGCCATACCAGGCAGTTTTTAGATCAGTCATTTGCAGGTTTTTATCCTTTAAGGTGCTATAAAATTGGTTGATGTTTTCAACCTCCATATAAAACGAAACCGTAGCTCCCATATTTAGGCTTTTAGCAAAAATCACATCGTTTTTAAATGAATCTGAACGTTGAAACATTAATTCAATGGTGTCTTTTTGCATCATGGAATATACATATGCTTTATTATTGCTTATTATCTGTTCCACTCCGTCCTGGCTTTCAGGAACAGCCATTATCAAGGTAAATCCAAAGTTTTTTGTGTAGAAGTCAACGGTTTTTTTAATGTCTGCTACTTCAAAATTAGGCGATAATTTGTTGATTTTCATATTTTATAAGTATATAAATTATAAGACGAAATTATCATTTCTTTATGGTTGATAATTGTAAAAATCGGCCGTTTTTATTTTTGTACAATTCTTTGGGGGTTACGCCCGAATACTTTTTGACTTCTTTTATGAAGTGAGGTTGGTCAAAATATTCATTTTCAGGATATAATATGCCTTTTGAGATGTGTTTATAAGAGGATTTAAAACGGACAATTTTTAAAAATTCTTTTAACGAAAAGCCAAACTGAGCATTAAAATAACGATTGATTTGCCGGCTGCTCCAAAAAACTTTTTTTGATAATTCCGGTATTGTTTTTATAGGGTGCTGATATACAAGGTTAAACAGTTTGAGTTTTCTGTTGTCAATCTCTTTTATATGTTTTATTGATTTTTCGATATGATTTGTGGTGTTATTCACAAATTTTTCAAATTCGTGGCTTTTGTAGTTGTTTATATTCCAAAATTCAAAGGGTAAATTTTGGCTGGTATCTAATATAGATTTTATTTCTCTTTGAAAAAGATATTCAGCGGCCAACAACTTAAAACGTATGGCAATGTAAGTTTTGTTTTTTGGAATATCAAAATGCTTTGGCGTTGTCCAAATACCTGTGAGTTGTACAAGGCTTAGCATGTCATTTTCAAATTCTGCAATTAAATCAAAGTAACCATCGGGCAAAATAGTATGATGAATAGCTTTATCTGTGGTTTTATAAAACCAAAAACATTGAATAAAGTTTTGTAAAAATCCTTTTGGTTTAATCTCTTTATATTTCATCACAGGGTTCTTTAAAATATCATTTTTGTTACCGAATTCATCCTTACTTTTTCGGTCATTAGTACAATAATGCAAAAGTTACTAAAAATAATATTACTAAAAACTATGTATTTCTTAAAATATGCAAGTAAAACCAAAGAAATATTTTTAAATACTTTCAAGATAATTGATTATTCTCACAAGCAACTTTTATCATACTATGATATTTGCCGGCTTGTTTTTCTGACCAAGTTTTTGCTGTATATCCTCAAATATCTGAGAGGCCTTCAATGGCTGTCTTAATGCCCATTTAGTCATTATTTCTTTTCGATTTAAGTTCTAAAAGATGATTATCAAAGTCAAAATTTTCAACTCTTGGGCTATTTAATGCCTTCTTAATGCCTTTTATTAAGGTAACAACTTTGCTCTTTTCATCTTTCAAAAGGCGAAGTCCTGCTCTTACAACTTCACTCACATTCTTGTATCTTCCCTCCGAAACTTGACTTCTTACAAAATTGTAAAAATGATTTACTGATGATATTAAAAAATAATTTATAGGCCCTCATAAAAACCAAAAGATTTGTATATTTGTCATATGCTCAATAAATTAATGGCCATATTACTATCTTTTTTTATCCTGTTGCAATTGGTAGATTTTGGTTTTGAGCAGATGGTTAAAATAAAAACACTTATAGAACACGCTGCCTATCACAACGAGGTATATGGTGATTCTTTTATAGCGTTTTTAAAAGAGCATTATGCCGGTGAAACTTTGCATACGGCAGATAAGCATCACGAACACGAAAAATTGCCATTTAAAGGCTCTCATCAAAGTTGCCATCACACCAACACTACCTATGTTTTTACAACTTTTAATATACAGATTACCATTTCTTGCACTACTACATCCAATATTTTTCACTATCAGGAATCGGTTTCTGTTTTTGAACCTATGGATATCTTTCAGCCTCCAAAACACGCTTAAATCTCATTGATTTTTCTTCTTGTTTTTCCTGTAAACAGCTATTTAGTTGTTTTTGGGTGTATTTTAATTAAATGTTTAAAAATCTTATAGCCTTTTATAGGTTATAACTTTCTAATAAGCGTATAAAATGTTAGATAAAATTATTGCTTTAAGTTTAAAGAACAAACTTATCGTGTTGCTATTGGTGGTTTTGCTGATAGGAGCGGGTATCTTTTCCTTAACAAAAATTTCTTTTGGAGCTCTACCGGATATTACCAATAACCAAGTGCAAGTAATTACTACTTCTCGTAATTTAGCTACGCAAGACGTGGAACAATTTATTACTTACCCAATAGAGCTGGAAATGACTAATTTACCAGGAGTGGTTGAAATACGGTCGGTATCCAAATTCGGGCTTTCTGTGGTTACCATCGTTTTTGAAGATGAAATGGGTACTTATTTGCCCAGACAACTCATTGCCGAAAAAATAAAAACTGCTTCAGAGGCTATTCCGGAAGGTTTTGGCAGTCCTAATATGGGCCCTATATCTACGGGATTGGGTGAAATTTTCCAATATACCTTAGAAGTAGCACCTGAATATAAAAATCACTATACCGATGCTGATTTAAGAACTATTCAAGACTGGATTGTAAAAAGGCAACTCTCCGGTATAAGCGGTGTGGTAGAAATAAATACTTCGGGCGGGCATTTAAAACAGTATGAAATTACTATACAGCCACAGCGGTTAAACGCTATGGATATTACCATCTCTCAATTGTTTACCGCTTTGAAAAAAAATAACAGTAACGCCGGGGGCGGATATATAGAAAAATCTGACAAAGCTTATTTTATAAGGGGTGAAGGATTAATAGGCAGTTTAAAAGATATAGAAAACACAGTGGTAGCTAACAGAAATGGCAATCCTGTTTATATAAAAGATGTAGCAAAAGTTGGTTTTGGCTATGCCACCAGATTTGGGGCTGTTACCGGTAATGGAGAAGGGGAGAAAGTGTTGGGCCAAATTATAATGTTAAAGGGAGCCAACTCTAACAAGGTTATTGAAGCGGTAAAAGAACGGGTGGCTAAAATACAAAAAAGCCTGCCGGAAGGCGTATATATCAATGGATTCTTAGAACGCAGCGAACTTATTAAAAGGGTTACTTATACCATTTCCGAAAATTTGATTTTGGGGTCATTAATTGTAATTTTTGTGGTGGTTTTGTTACTAGGCAACTGGCGTTCGGGTTTGGTGGTTGCATCCGTTATACCTTTAAGTTTATTATTTGCACTTACACTTATGAATTTCTTTGGCGTATCAGCCAATTTAATGAGTTTGGGAGCTATAGATTTTGGTATCATCATAGACGGCACGGTAATTATTGTGGAGTTTATTGCTTTTAAAATTACCGAAGACAGAAAGGAATTAAATCATCTAAGTAGAAAAGAACAACAAATTTCTATTGATAAAATTACTAAAAACGGAGCGTCTAAAATGATGAAAGCTGCTATTTTTGGACAACTTATTATCTTAATAGTATTTATCCCTATTTTTACTTTGAGCGGAATAGAAGGCAAGCTGTTTAAGCCGATGGCACTTACCTTTAGTTTTGCACTTTTAGGTGCTATAATCATGTGCCTTACTTATGTGCCGGTAATATCATCAATGATTGTAAAACCAAGTCAGAAAGGACAATTAAACATTTCGGAAAAAATAATAAATACGCTTAATAAAAGATACAAGCCGCTACTGGCTTGGGCTTTGATTCACAAAAAAACAGTATTAATAGCAGCTACGATATTTTTTGGAATAAGTGTTTTAATTTTTTCTAAAATGGGTGGAGAATTTGTGCCCACATTAGATGAAGGTGATTTTGCAATTCAGCCGGTATTGCCATCCGGAACCTCATTGGGTAAAACAATAGAAATTACAACACAAATTGAGCAGATATTACTTGAAGAGTTCCCCGAAGTAGAACAGGTGATTAGCCGGATAGGAGCAGCAGAGGTGCCTACGGATCCTATGTCTATGGAAGACAGTGATTTGATTATAAAATTAAAACCAAAAGGTGAATGGGTTTCTGCCAATAGTAAAGATGGCTTGGCTGAGAAGATTAGAGAGACTCTGGCTGTTATTCCAAATATGGAAATAGAATTTACCCAACCTATAGAAATGCGTTTCAACGAGTTAATAACCGGTGCGAGGGCGGACATAGCGATAAAGATTTTTGGTGAAGATTTAGCTGTATTGTCTAAAACTGCCGAGAAAATTAAATCGCTCATAGCTGACGTTCCCGGAGCCGCTGATATAGTAGTGGAAAAAGTAACCGGATTGCCTCAAATGATGGTAAAATACAATAGGGCAAAAATAGCCCGATATGGCTTAAATATAGACGATGTAAATCAGGTTATTACTATGGGCTATGCTGGTAAAACTTTTGGGAGTGTATTTGAAAACGAAAAGCGTTTTGACCTCGTGATGCGGCTGGACAAAGATTACAGGATTTCTCTTGACAAATTAGAAAACCTGTACATAGACACGCCCAACGGAGCCAAAGTTCCGCTGAGTGAACTGGCAGAAATAACACTTACTAAAGGCCCGGCTCAGATTTCCAGAGACAATACTCGAAGGCGTATTACGGTAGGCATAAATGTAAGAAATAGCGATTTAGAGACCGTAGTGGAAAAAATAAATGCCATTATTGAAAAAAATGTAAAACTGCCACCGGGCTATGAAATTGATTACGGCGGACAATTTGAAAATATGCAACAAGCTTTGCGTAGGTTAAAAATTGCCGTACCTATATCGCTAATCTTAATTTTTGTCTTGTTATACTTTGCATTTCATTCCGTAAAAGAAGCTTTATTGGTCTATTCTGCTATTCCGTTAGCTGCCGTTGGAGGCGTATTGCTTTTGGCTCTAAGGGGTATGCCATTCAGTATCTCAGCAGGCATTGGGTTTATTGCTTTATTTGGTATTGCTGTACTTAACGGAATTGTGCTTATAGAACATTTTAAAGAATTAAAGAAAAATAAAAATATGACTTTAAGTGATAGAATTATTACCGGAGCTACAGATCGGTTACGGCCGGTATTATTAACAGCCACAGCAGCGGCCTTAGGCTTTTTGCCCATGGCACTTTCTACCAATTCCGGTGCAGAAGTTCAGCGGCCACTGGCCACCGTAGTCATTGGCGGATTAATTACCGCTACCTTACTTACACTGTTAGTGTTGCCCGTGTTGTATCACTGGTTAGAGAAACGGGCATCTGTAAAGCGTAATCAAAAACTACTGGGTTTACTTTTTTTATTAGGTACCACGGCTATATCGGCACAAAATACATCCGTTTCGGTGGAAGAGGCTATGGCATTAGCTATAAAAAACAATGCTCATTTGCGTACAGCATCACTACAAGTAGAGGAAAGTAAATCTTTAATTAACAGTGCTTTTGATGTGGAAAAAACAGCTCTTTATTACGAATATGATAAGAATAATCTGGGTACTGATGGTTTACCTGTTCACAAATACGGTGTGTCTCAGAATTTTGAATTTCCCACACTTTATATCACTAAAAAAAGACGTAATAAAATTGCTTTAAAAATGGAAGAAGAAGCCTATAAAACCGCCATACTAAAGCTAAAAAAGGAGGTTGCACAAGCCTATTATCAAGTGCTTTATGCCAAAAATAAACTTGAGGTTTATGCTTATTTAGAGCGTTTGTATCGCAATTTTTCTAATGCTTCCGAAAGACGTTTTGAACTGGGTGAAACCAATTATCTCGAGAAAATTACCGCACAAGCCAAAGCCAAACAGATAGCAAATTTATACAATAAAACGAAGCATGAAATAGCTGCTTACCGCGAAAATCTCTTAAAGTTGGTTCAAGTGGATAGTATTGCCGTGGCGGATGCTCCGTTGTTAAAACTTCCTGTTGAATCTGTAAATATATTAAGTAGTAGCCAGTTGGCCTATTTAGAATTATCTCAATCTTATGCAGAACAGAGTTTTTTACTTGAAAAACAAAATCTATTGCCCGATTTAAATGCCGGCTATTTTATTGCTTATAACAGTGGAATAGACAAACGCCTAACCGGTTATGAATTGGGTATCAGGATACCGTTAATTTTTGGCGGTAAATTATCAAAAATAAAATCGGCAAAAATACATAAAGAAGTTTCAAGTACTGCATATAAAGATTTTAAAATACGGTTATCCCGATATTATCAAAGTTTATTAGCCAAATTAAAAGCAAATAACACCGAACTTTCCTTTTACCGGACCGAAGGAAAATCTCTCTCGGAAGAACTCTTAAAATCCGCTGAGAGCAGTTTTAAACACGGTGAAATAGATTATTTTCAATATATTCAAATCCTTGAAAATGCCAAACAGATTCAATTGGATTATCTAGAAAACTTAAATCAGTACAATCAAACAGTTATCAATATTAATTATTTAACGCTTTAGAAAAAATAACCATGAAGACATATAAGATATTTTGCATATTTATAGTAATACTGTCCGGTTGTAAAAATCCGGCAGAAACTGCCGAAAATGCTGAAAAACATGATGACGATCACGAAATCGCCATAAGTCTTTCGGAATTTAAGAAAAGCCACATGAAACTAGGTCAGCTCTCTAAACAGCAATTTAATCAGGGTGTTAACGTGAACGGAAAAATAGACGTACCGCCGCAAAACAAAGCTCAGGTGAGTACTTTTATGGGTGGTTATGTAAGAAAAACACCATTGCTAACGGGGGATAAGGTAAAAAAAGGCCAGCTTTTGGTTACTCTGGAAAATACTGCCTATATAGAATTGCAACAAGAGTATGCACAACTGGCAGAACAACTTCAATATTTAAAAAGCGAATACGAACGCCAGAAAACCTTATTTGCCGAAAAAATAAGCTCTAAGAAAAACTTTTTAAAGGCAGAAAGCACTTACAAAAGCACTTTGGCTGTAATAAACGGATTAGAAAAAAAGTTACAAATGTTGGGGGTAAACCCAATGAAAGTAAGAAATGGTTACACCACTGCTACCATAAATATTTATTCACCTATAAATGGTACCATAAGCAAAGTAAATGTGAGTAACGGCAAATATGTGGCTCCGGCCGATGTTATTATGGAAATAATTGATAACCAGCATATTCACTTAGAACTTACGGTTTACGAGAAAGATATTCTAAATATAAATAAAGGCCAGAAAATTAATTTTAAAATTCCCGAAGCATCTGATAGTACATACAAGGCAAAGGTATATTTAGTGGGCAATAAGATAGACGAAACCAACAGAAGTGTCCAAGTGCATGGCCATTTAGAAAATGAAAAAGAACATTTTTTGATAGGTATGTTTACCGAAGCTGAGATTATCACCCGAAGCGAGACTGCTGAGGCTTTGCCTAATGAAGCTTTTGTAGAGATAGATGATAAATATTATATTCTCATCTTGAAAGAAAAAAATGATTCCCAATATATTTTTGAGCAGGCAGAGGTGGAGATAGAGCAAAAAAATAAAAATTACAAATCCATAAAAAACCCAACACAATTAAATGATAAACAAATACTTATAAAAGGGGCTAAGATATTAATATCACCTGAGTTGGAGAGTGGACATAGCCATTAATAAAAAACTGTAAATAAATAAGCAACCATTTTAGATTATGTAATCTTATTTAAAAAATTAAAAACTCTGACTATAAAAATTAATAATTATGAAAAAAATATTTTCTTTGGCACTAATAAGCATGGCAATATGCAGTTTTGCCCAGCAACAACCTGATAAAGGGCCAAAAAGACACGAGCTTAAGGCCAATGTCTTTAATTTAATTATATTTAAGTCTCCGTCATTTTCCTATGAATACTTAATTGATCGTGAATCCTCTATTGGAGCATCGGTATTGTTTAATTTGGCCAAACAGGAGGAAGACGAAACTTATTTTCTTGAAGAGCCTTATTACAACGAAAAATTTGCTATTACCACATTTTACCGCAGGTATTTTTCTTATAAATATGCCTGGGGATTTTTCTTGGAGGCTTTTGGTCAATACAATGTACAACGAGATAATGACGAGGTTTACGACCACTACCGAGAAAAGTATATTTATTCTGATGAAACTTCTGATAACATGGCGTTTGGTATTGTCGTTGGCGGAAAATTTGTGAGTAGAAATGGCTTTGCGTTTGAGTTTTTTGGCGGCGTAGGGCGAAATATTTACACATCTAACAGCGATATAGCTACAGAATTGGTGCCCAGATTTGGGGTATGTTTGGGGTATCGGCTTTAGTTTACAAAATTTTCGGCCACTTTTTGCTTATTGTCTTTCTGTAAAAGAAAGAAATGCAATTACGAATTATTTATTCGGATTGTTTTTGGGTTACTCAATCACCATTTTGGCAATTTTTTGGTCACCGGCCAGCCAAGCCATATTTTTATTCACAAAACGAATGGTAAAATAACTTTTATCACTTAATTTTTTCCATGTTATTCCTCCATTATTGGAAAATGAGATGCCGGTAGTGCCCACAGCAAAAACTTCCTGTCCGCCAGTATCCGGTACGTACTGTACACAGCTTTTATA
>PDWI01008323.1_pt1 | contig 12613 bp, 11 predicted proteins | sample 1430891 | NCBI WGS metagenome assembly PDWI01 (sample SAMN01162508, study PRJNA174530) | Oral metagenome, whole genome shotgun sequencing project. | biome: Marine environment; feature: Marine mammal; material: Swab sample of the gingival sulcus; isolation source: swab sample of gingival sulcus... | reverse complement strand
ATTAGAACGCTATGATTTAGATGCGGCGATTTTGTTTTCGGATATTTTAACGATTCCTGATGCAATGGGTTTAGGGCTGTATTTTACCCCCGGCGAAGGACCGATGTTTGAACGTACAGTTAAAAACGAAACCGATATCGATAACTTAATCGATATTGACCCAAATCAAGAGTTGCAATATGTAATGAATGCCGTATCAACCATTCGCCGAGAGTTAAACAATCGTGTACCATTGATTGGTTTTTCAGGCTCGCCGTGGACGTTGGCAGCCTATATGGTTGAAGGCGGTGCAGGCAGTAAAAAAGGGTTTCCCAAAGCCCAAGCCATGCTCTACAGTCGCCCTGATTTAATGCACAAATTATTAGATAAATTAGTTAAAGCGGTCAGTGATTACTTAAATGCCCAAATTGAAGCAGGAGCAGAAGCCTTGATGATTTTTGACACGTGGGGCGGATTGCTAACACCTGCGGCATACATTGAGTTTTCACAAAACAAAATGGCGGATATTGTCAAAAATCTTAAACGTACTCACGACGGCAAAAAAGTCCCAGTGGTGTTATTTACCAAAGGTGGTGCGAGAAACTTGCAAGGCTTTGTCGATTCCGGGGCAGACGGTATCGGTTTGGACTGGACGGTTAATTTAGCCGATGTCAAAGCTCAAGTCGGCGATAAATTGGCTTTACAAGGTAATCTTAATCCACATATTTTATTATCAAATCCAACCGTCATTGAAACTGAAGTGCAAAAAGTATTGGCAAGCTATGGCAAAGTGGGAGTAGGGCAGGGTCACGTCTTTAACCTAGGACACGGTATTACCCCTGATGTACCACCAGAACACGTTACCGCATTAGTGGAAGCGGTGCAAAAATATAGTCAGCAGTATCATTGATATTTAAATACCGATAGCTTGCTCATCGTAAGTAGACTATCGGTACCGATAAGCATTACTAAAATAATATCTAGTTTATTTTTATATTGATGTATCGCAATATGTTCTTACATCATTGTGTAAAAACGATTCAATAAACCCAGTAAACCACTGATTAAGGGCAACGCCGTATTGTTCGCTAGCGATTAAATCTTGTCGGCTATCGATACCACCACAGCGAATTAATGCAAATTCGTGGTTTGGTTTTAGTTTGGCGATGACATTTGCCACTGTTTCGATATTTTGTAACGAAGTTTCTTTTAATGCGACACCACTCAGTCCACCACCAAATTGTTCGGTAAAGTAGCGATATAATTGCTGTTCGCACGGGGCAATATGCTGTAAATAATCGGTATAATTCGTTACCGTATTGCCGACAATCACACCATCAAATTTAAGCTTTATCAATAATTCTGTGATGGTCGCTAACTGTTCCGTATCAATCTGGTTGCTGAGTTTGATGACCACAGGTAAATGACGACTGCGTTTGTCTAAAAACTCTTTTTTGAGATAGGTTAGTCGCTCGGTTAAATCATTCATTGATGCATTGACATTTGGGCAACTTTCATTAATTTCAATCATATCAATAGTTGGATTATTATGATATAACCACAAAGATTGCATCAATTTTTCCATTGCTTCGTGCATCGGATAATCAGGGGAACGCATCAGGCTGACAATCACTGGGCAATGTGGGTGCTTATCGGTAAATTGGTGTTTTGAAAGCACTTCATCGCCTGCGTTTGGCAAACCTAAATAATTTAGCGTAACTTGTGATTGACCTAATGCAACAAATGGGTGAGTGATGTTATTTTTTCTGTTACCTGTGCGTGGGTTTGCCGTTGTTGTGCCGAAAGTAAACGCTCCTGCTTTTAAGGAATTCACAAAATGATACCCAGCGTTGCCCTTAAACATTCCAGCAGCATTATATAAATTATGCCGAAAGGTTAAGCCCAAAACGGTAATTGGATTATCGTCTAATTCTGATAATTTTTCCTGAATTTCTTGCTGTGCTGATGAAGTATATTTATTGTGTAAAATTTCTTGAATATCAAAATGTGGCAGAGCATTGATAAACCGTGTACGCAGTTTGCTTTGTATTTGCACTTGCAAATGTTTTGGTAACAGATAACTCAACTTTTGCTGATGCTTTAAGATGTTCATTAATTGTAAATATCTGTCGCTACGCATTTTTTACTTTATCCTATTTTTTAATTCCCTCCCCCAGCGGGGCAGAAACTTAGTTTACATTATTATGTGGATTTTCTAATTCATCAATATTATACAATGTATTATTCGTATAAATATATTTTACATATCCTGTTACCGATAGTCCTTCGTATGGCGACCAGCGACATTTTGTGAATAAATCTTCCTTACAAATTGTTTTATAGCTCGTAATATCTGCAAGTAAGAAACTGTCATTGGCAGGGCGATTGAAAATTGTTCTTGGATTAGTTGAAGTTAGACGGACAATATCTTTTAGGCTGATTTTCCCTTCTTTATACGCCGTTAATAACAAATTCAAACTGGTCTCAACACCCGGAACACCGCTTGGACACCGATGCACCACTTCACATTTATGTTCTTCTTCGTGTGGTGCGTGGTCAGTACCGATGGTATCAACAATGCCTTCTTTGATGGCTTGCCATAAATAATCGCATTCCGATTTATCTCGTAGTGCTGGATTCATTTTTGCTTTGCCCCCCAGCGTTGCGTAATGACTAATATCCATAAACAAATAGTGCGGGCAAGTTTCGGCATAAACTGGGATATTCTCGGCTTTGGCGGCTTTGACGAGTTCTAATTCTGCTTTGCTACTCGTGTGTAAAATATATGACGGCACATCGTACATTTTCGCCAATTCAATGACTTGGGTAACAGCTTTGCGTGCGGCATCAATGCTGCGTATCATTGAGTGGGCTTCGTAGCGGTTATCGTGTTGATGTTTTTTCGTGTTTGCCTGTATGGTGCATTCGTCTTCGGCGTGCAAGGCAATGATGAGATTGTGGGCTTTGCACAAAGCATAAATGGCGTGCAAGGAACTCATATCGTCCATTAATAATTCGCCTGTTGATGCCCCCATAAAGACTTTCACACCGATAACGTGGGGGTGGCCTTTGATTTTGGCAATTTCAGCAAAATTATTTTTATCAGCACCGAAAAAGAGTTGATAGTTTATCGGCACACCTGATTGTTGGATTTGTTTTTCAATGCGTTCACATTTGGCGAGCAGTCGTTCTTCGGTAACCGTTGGTGGCACAACATTTGGCATATCAAAAACTTCTAGCACACCTCCTTTGAAAGCGGCACGGCTTGCGTAAAAAAAGTCTTCTTTTGCTTCTAAACCCGGTACTCTGAAATGAACGTGGGGGTCAATTAATGTTGGTAATAAGACTAAATCCGTACCGTCTATCGTTATCGATTCAGCGTATGGTATCTCAACGGTTTTGCGAGTTTCATCGCTGTGTAATACATTGTTAATGGTAATCATACAGGTTTCCTAGTGTGCTGTTGCTTTTTGTTCACAATAATAACATACCACCAATTCTTGTCCTTGAATGTTGGTGTTTTTGAATGCTGGCTTGTGCTGATGCGAGATACAACGCTGATTACAACATTGCCACTGTTCGGCATTCAACTGGGCTATCGGTGCTGGTATTGTTGGCTTTTCATCATTGCTGAAAATCAAGTCTAACAGTGCCATTCTCACATACAGACCGTTAGTTGCTTGTTGGAAATAATAGGCAAATGGCGTGCTATCGACATCGGTTGGAATTTCTTCGTTGCGTGGCAATGGGTGTAAGATTTTCAGATTGCTTTTGGCTTTTTGCAAGTCATCGGTAGTAACGATAAGGTTTTGCACATCGGTATTTTTATCGGCAAAGCGTTCTTTTTGTAGGCGTGTAACATACAATATATCAAGGTCAGCAATGGCATCATTAATATCATTATACATTGAAAATTCAATATTATTTGCTATTAACCAATCCAAATGCTGTTGTGTTGGCTGGAAGTCATCATCTGAAATCAGCGATACTTTCATATTAAACATTACTGCCATTTCAAGCAGTGATTGAATGGTGCGACTGTATCGTAAATCGCCCATCAATCCTAAATGAATGCCTTCCAATCCGTCTTGTGTTTCATACATACTAAACATATCAAGGAGCGTTTGTGTTGGGTGCAAATGCACACCGTCGCCACCATTGATTATCGGTGTTGGCAATAAATCTTGGGCAAGTTGTGCCGAGCCGTCATTTGGGTGTCGCATTACAATCGCATCAGCATAACCTGCGATAATTTCTAGGGTATCGGCAAGGCTTTCATTTTTTGCAGCCAGCGATGTGTTAGTGGCTTCGCTAAAACCGATAACGCTACCGCCAAGTCGTTGAATAGCCGTTTCAAACGATAAGCGAGTGCGAGTTGATGCTTCAAAGAACAAACTGGCAACAATGCGATTTTCCAAACTTTTTGGATTGTAACCGTCTTTGAATTTTTGCGTGTGGGCGAGAAGTTGTAAGATTTCTTCCTTGTCCCAATCTGAAAGCGTGATTAAACCATTTTTTAATTTTTGTGCTAATGTTTTCATTTTAGTCCTCCGTAATTACTGTTACTGCTTGTTGATATTGTGTGTGATTAATTTTGTTATGACTTAATAAAATGTCTAAAATCTGTGTCAGTGTAATCATACTGTGCAGCGTGCAGTGATGAGCCTGTAAATTCTGTTTGGCACTGCCTTGTCTATCGACTAAACAGACTAAATCGGTTACTTTGATATTGTGTTCGGCAAGCACTTCTAGTGATTCAATAGAACTGCCGCCAGTGGTAACCACATCTTCAATGAGCAGACAAACATCGTTTGCGTGATATTCGCCTTCGAGTAATTTTTTCGTGCCGTAGGCTTTTGCTTCTTTGCGTTTTAACAGCATCGGTACATTGTCTTTGTAGGCAATTGAACTGGCAAAAGTGAGTGCTGAATACGGAATGCCGAGCAGTCGGTCAAACTTCAATTGTTGTTTTTGAATGTAATCGGAAAGAATATCGCAAATATCACGATAAATATCAGGATATGAAATCGTGGTTCGCAAATCTACATAGACAAATGATTCTTTGCCTGATTTGAGAGTGAATTTGCCGAATTTGATAATGTCTTTTTCATACATTGCTAAAATAAGTTGTTCTAAATTATTACGCATTAGTGTTTCCTTTGGTTATATTGATTATTTCATCGAGTGTTTTGGCTGGGTTCGGGCTTTGAGTAATTGAGCGACCGATAACCATATAATCGGTTGTACTTGCCAGTGCATCGGCAACGGTAACTACGCGTTTTTGGTCGTCTTGTCCGCTGTTGTGGCGAATACCTGGTGTTACGGTAATAAAATTTTGTCCACAGTGCTGTTTTATCAGTGGCACTTCCATTACCGATGACACTACGCCGTGCAGTTTTGCCTGTTTGGTGAGTTCGCTGAGTAGCAACACTTGGCGATTGACATCGTTGGCAATGCCAACTTCGACGAGATTATCATTGTTCATACTGGTTAAAACGGTTACGGCAATGAGTTTTGTTGTGCTGTGTTGGACTGCTTCGTAGGCTTTTTGCATCATCTCCAAACCACCCGTAGCGTGAACATTGAGCATAAACACATCGAGTTTAACCAAATTCAGCACGGCTTGATAAACGGTGTTGGGAATATCGTGGAATTTCAAATCGACAAAGACATCAAAGCCTTTTTTCTGCAAATCTTCAACGATATTCGGTCCGTAGCAAGTAAATAACTCTTTACCGACCTTGACCTTGCACAGTGTTGGGTCAATTTCGCCCAAAAGTCTGTCTAAAAATTGTTTATCGGTGGTGTCTAGTGCCAAAATAATTTCTGTCACTGTTTCACTCATCATGTCACCTTACTTGTTGTTATATTGTATGAACATTGTTTACTCGCAAAAAAAATGGCGAGGTCTTTGTAACCTCGCCATTGACTTACTTTAAATAAATTTTTTTACTTATTAAGTCCGTTGAATAAAAATACCATACCCACCAATTTAGGGGAATCGTTATCTCATTCTTATTAGGATAAATCAATATGAAATGACTAGAATATAAGGAAAATAGTATATCAGTGATAACTTTTGGATAACGATTGAATTCAGTCAGTGGAATATAAATAGTATGACTAGATAATATTAAAGTTAGGGGAACAATATTTGTTTTTTGTGTCATTCTCAAAAGTTCTAAATTTATTCAATTGCTGCATTTTCCCTATCTTGTAGAAATACAAGCTCAAAATTTAGGCGAGCATTTTATCACAAACAATACTGACTAAAAAGATTTTTTATAAAAATTATTTAACCATTAGTAGAGTCTTTATAAGAAAAAATAGCTATTCTATGATGAAATAATAAAAATTATCCTATTTAGTGAGGTTGGAGCAAGAAAAAGGACTTGACTATGTCAATATAATTACGGTTTAAATATTATCGGTTTTTCATTATTACCGATAAATGCTCCGCCGATAGGCTTTTCACCTTTTTTGGGAATTAGCCAGGCATTGCCTTTATCGGTATTAGTGTGGCTATCGGTTTGACTATCCGTTGATTTATTGTGTAAATTGATAAAATCAAATAAATCTAAATCCAGCAAATGTGAAGGTGCAACATTGGTTAGTGCTTTAAATATGGTGTTTTTTCGATAAGGGTAATTTTTTTCCCATTCAGCCAGCATGGATTTAATCATTTTGCGTTGCAAATTTTCTTGTGAGCCACATAAATTACATGGGATGATTGGAAACTGCATCAGCTCGGCATATTTAATTAAGTCTTTTTCATCAATCAAGGCAAGAGGGCGAATAACAATGTGTTTACCGTCATCGCTACGTAGTTTTGGTGGCATCGTTTTTAGCACGCCACCAAAAAAAATATTTAGAAAAAAGGTTTCCAAAATATCATCTTTGTGGTGTCCCAAGGCAATTTTATTACAGCCATTTTCTTCGGCACAACGATACAAAATCCCACGTCGAAGCCGAGAGCAAAGGCTACACATTGTTTTCCCTTCTTCAATTTTATCGGTGACAATGGAATAGGTATCTTCGGTAATAATTTGATAATTAACGCCTAATTTTTCCAAATAATTGGGCAGAATTGTCTCATCAAACCCAGGTTGCATCTGATTAAGATTAACGGCAAGTAATTCAAATTTTACAGGAGCAATTTTTTGTAATTGAATCAACATGTCTAACATGACATAAGAATCTTTTCCACCCGATAAACAGACCATAATTTTATCGTTATGCTCTATCATTCGATATTGCTCGATTGCCGTTGCGGTCAGTCGTCTGATACGTTTTTGTCTTTTTTTATTATTTACACTGGTCATTTTTTATTTTAATTCTTCACTTCATTGTTACGATTTAATGCTTTATATCATCTGCTTTTTTTTTTACAATAGCCGTAATTTTTTAATTTTAACTCTAGTTGGAGAAACCAATGGAATTTATCAAAACAGCATCTATCGGTGCTATTTTATCATTAGCGGTAGCGATGCCAAATGCTTATGCCGTTAAAAATGGACAAAAGTTCAAAGACTGGGAAGGAATGTGTGAAAAAATGGGGAAACAAGAGGTTTGCGGTGTAACGCAGACTGTTTTTAATGCTGATAAAAACCCGATGTTACAGCTCCTAGTGCATAAGGAAAAAGGTCAGAAAGCCCCGATTATGTCAATTATGGTACCTCACGGTACGGAAATACGCGCTGGTGTTGGTATTTCGATTGATAAGAAGAAAATGATTGGTGTGCCTTATGTGCTTTGTAATCCATCAGGGTGTCGTGCGATTTTCCCAATCAATGACCAATTATTGGGTGAGTTGAAGAAAGGGCACAAGATGCAAATTTATACCTACCTCTTTGGTGCTGAAAAGCCAACAATGCGGGAGGCCTCATTGTCTGGTTTTACCAATGCTTTGAATGCACTATAATTAACAACAAGAAAAAATTAAATCCCCATTAGTTTGACTTATGGGGATTTTTTTGTGAATAAACGAAAAATGATTACCGATACGGCCTTATATTTATTTGGTATTCAAGGAAAAACCTTAAATAAAACTGAAATTGGATGGTTAAATCACCCGCTGACAGCAGGGGTGATTTTATTTACGCGTAACTATGACAATCCCAAACAAATTAAAGCGTTTATAAAAACTATTCGGCAAATAGCCAAAAAACCGATACTTATTGCTATCGATCACGAGGGTGGTCGTGTACAGCGTTTTCGAGAAGGTTTTACCAAAATTCCTGCAATGGCGGAATTGGGAAAAATGTATGATGCCGATAAAAAGAGGGGATTAACGCTTGCCGAAGCAACAGGCTATGTGATGGCATACGAAATTGCTCAATGTGATATTGATTTTAGTTTTGCCCCTGTTTTGGACGTACAGACGGATTTTTCACAAGTTATCGGTGACAGAGCTTTTCATTCAGACGTTAATGCTATTGGCAAACTTGCCACGGCGTTTTATCAAGGTATGCGAAAAGCGGGAACTATCGGTGTTGGTAAACATTTTCCCGGTCACGGTAATGTGGCAGCAGATTCACACCGACAATTACCGATTTATGATGTTGATTTTGCTATTTTAGAAAAAATGGATTTACCGCCGTTTAAAACGCTTATTGAGCAAGGAATTGAGGCAATAATGCCTGCTCATATCCTTTGTCCAAAGATTGATAATTTACCGGCAGGGTTTTCACCTATATGGTTAGAAAAAATCTTACGGAAACAGCTGGGGTTTACCGGTTGTATTATCAGTGATGACTTGGATATGGCGGGGGCTGCCAAGTACGGTGATATGGCAGAGCGTGTTGCCTTGGCAAAAAAATACTGTGATTTAATTTTGCTGTGTAATAATCACGATGATATGAAAATTGCCTTTTCAAGCCAAATACCTGAACCCAACCGACAACGGCAAATTCGCCAAAGTGCGTTGCGAAGAAAAAAAGGATGTCTGGATAACAACCTTTACCGACAAGCACTATCCGAATTGCGTCAAGCGCAATTAATTGATGAGTTTTTCCATACCCAAACTGCACCGATAAGATAGTTTATCGGTGCAGTTTATAACAAGTGTTTACTGTGGTTAAATAAAACTAAACCCGTATTCTTTTGCCCCGTCAACCGCCCAATTGGCAATGTGATTGGAAAAACTACGGCGAACGATTAAGGAAAAATCATTGCTACCATTTTTTACGATAACCGCTGGGGCGTGAGCAATTTGTGTGGCATACAAATCACCTGCTTGGCAGACGCTGTCGTGTAAATCAACATAAGTACCTTTCTCCAGCAAATCTTGAGCATTTTCCCCTGTGATGTTGAGCTTGGTTGTACCACCGGTAACATCGGTAACTAAAGCGTGTTTACCTTCGAGGGCTTTATTTAGTTGCGTCATTACTTTGGTTTCTTCGCCTGTTGGTGTAATAATCAACCATTCTGTCGGACCAAAGCCTAGCACCGATAGCCGCTTATTACTATTGATTTTGCTGATTTTTGGTAAAGTGATACCCAATGTATCTTTAACTAATTTTTTATTGGTCGGTGCCGGTTTGATGCGTAAATTGATATAACCCAAGCATTTTTCTTCACAAAGTGCTACACCGATATGTTCAGTCTTTGCACAGGCATTAGTTGCGTTAATCATCGGTTGCATAGCAGAAATGCCTTTATCTAAATAGGTTGCTTTAGCCATCACGTCTTTCTCCTTTCTCATCATAGAATATTGGGGATACAATTTTCGCTTCAATTACCGAACCATCTGATTGCGGTGAGTAGATTGTTTCGCCCATTCGAGATAATCCTCCCTTAACGAGTGCCATAGCAATTGATTTTTCTAAGCAGTGGCTGTAATAACTTGATGTCACGTGACCTTGCATATCGGCTGGTATGTCAAATTCTCGGGTGTTCAGCAGTTGTGCTCCTTCGGGAATCACCGATTTCGGGTTGGCGGTCACTAATCCGACTAACTCCTTACGTCCTTCGCGTAAGGAATCACTACGTTTGAGTGAACGGTCACCGATAAATTCTTTTTTCTTACCCACACACCAGCTCATACCCAAATCGTGCGGGTTGACTGAACCATCGGTATCTTGACCAACAATAATATAGCCTTTTTCAGCACGCAACACGTGCATTGTTTCGGTGCCGTATGGTGTAATATTCCATTCTTGCCCTGCTTGGTAAATCCATTCCCACATCTGTCTGCCGTAGTTGGCATTCACATTGACTTCATAAGCTAATTCGCCAGAGAACGAAATTCGGCAGATTCGCACAGGAATATCGTTGATGTGCCCTTCTCGGAAATTCATAAATTCAAAGGCCTCATTTGAGAAATCAACATCTTGACAGAGTTTTTCCAGTACTTTTCGGCTATTTGGGCCGACAACGGCGGTGGTTGCCCATTGGTCAGTAACCGATGTGAAAAAGACTTCCATTTCAGGCCATTCGGTTTGAGCCCAACGTTCTAACCACGTGTAAATATGTGCAGCCCCACCTGTTGTGGTGTGCATATAGAAGTGGTCTTCGCCAAGCCGTAACGTGACACCGTCATCGATAACCATTCCGTCTTCGCCAAGCATTAAACCATATCTCGCTTTACCGATAGGTAATTTCAAAAATGGATTGGTATACATCATATTTAGGAATTTGGCGGCGTCTTTACCCTTGATTTCAATTTTACCCAAGGTTGATGCGTCCATCATACCGACGCTATTGCGAACCGCTAAACATTCTCGGGCGACGGCTTCGTCCATTGTTTCCCCGTCTTTCGGGAAATACCACGCACGCAACCATTGCCCAACGACTTCAAATTCCGCTCCGTGTTCGGCGTGCCACTCGTGCATTGCTGTTGTACGGACAGGGTCGAATCGCTTACCGATTTCTCGCCCAGCTAATGCCCCAAAGGTAACAGGCGTGTAGGCAGGTCGGAATGTCGTTGTGCCAACTTCGGGAATCGCTTTGCCGAGTTTTTCAGCCGCCACGCCCATACCGTTGATATTGCCTGTTTTCCCTTGGTCAGTACCAAAACCAAGTGCCGTGTAGCGTTTGATATGCTCAATACTTTCGAAGCCTTCGCCGATAGCCTGATTGACATCGGTCACACACGTATCATTTTGATAATCCAAAAATTGTTTTGGATTTCTCGCCGCCCCTTTGGTGTATGGTGTTTGCCAATAGGCTTCTATTGGATTGACGGTGTGTTCTTGAACAGTTGGCAAAGCAATATTTGCTTGGCTATCGGTCGCCGATAAGCCTGCTTCTTGTCCTTGTTTGATACAATCTCTTGTGTGCCAAGTTGCCGTTAGAGAACCTGCATAAAATGCCGTTTCACGATTTTTCACTGGCACAAAACACAACTCTTTCTCATTCCATTCATTTTTCCCACCGATGTGGCTATGTAAATGAATGACAGGCGAATAGCCGCCAGAAATCGCTAGCAAATCACAATGAAGTTCTTTTTTTCCGTCGCCCAACGATTTTTTATCGCTTGCCAGTGGTTTAATGCGAATTTTATGAATGCCTTTGCGTCCAAAAGTATTGACAACGGCATAGCCTTTATAAATAGGAATACCGAGTGCTTCAACGGTTTTGGCGATTGAACCCGCACCGTTTTCACGCACATCAACCACAGCTTCAACCGTCATTCCTGAACGCTGCATATCGATAGCGGTTTGATACGCACTGTCGTTATTGGTAAAGACCACACCAACTTTGCCCATTTTAACTGCGTATCGGTTGATATAACCGCTGACTGCTGATGCTAACATTACGCCAGGGCGGTCGTTGTTACCAAATGATAAACCACGCTCGATTGCCCCTGTGGCAAAGATGATTTTTTTCGCTCTGACGTGCCACAGTGTTTGGCGAACTCGATTACCGATAGCTTCAGCATCATCGGCGTTACGTTCTAGCATTGCGACAAAGTTATCATCGTATTGACCGAATGCCGTTGTTTTTGGTAGTACTGTGACATTGTCAAAACTTTTTAAGGTAGCTACTTGTTTAGCAATCCAGTCTATCGGTTGTAAGCCGTCAATTTTTTGTGTGGACGATAATAATGCCCCGCCAAATTGCTCTTGCTCATCGGCGATAATCACACGTTGCCCAGATTTGGCTGCGGTAAGTGCTGCTGACGTAATGGTCTGGGTCGGACTCTATCGGTGACTCGCCAAGCCCTGCGGATTCTCTGATTTTTTCTTCGTAAAAATCCCACGCCGACTTTGGCCACATAAAAGTTTTATAGTAAAAACCAGCTGAAAGCATTTTTGAGAAAAATCCCAAACCTGCGTATAAATCATAATCCACATTCGGAAAACCATTGACGGTTTTTGCGGTTAGTCCGTCATAGAGTTTGACTTGTGTAGCACGTTGGTTGGGTAAGGTCGTTGCCCCTTCGCCGACTTGTAAAATCGCATTCGGTTCTTCGGCTCCCAAACCAAATAAACTGCGTGGGCGATGATATTTGAAACTACGCCCTAAAATTTTTACACCGTTGGCAAGCAGTGCCGATGCCAGCGTGTCGCCTTCGTAACCTGTGTAGCGTTCGCCGTTAAAAGTAAACGATAATTTTTTGCTACGGTCAATCTGTCCACCGATGTCTAGGCGATGTCCGACGGGACGTTTTTTTGCTTCGTTCATTATTTTT
>PDWI01007984.1_pt1 | contig 12613 bp, 13 predicted proteins | sample 1430891 | NCBI WGS metagenome assembly PDWI01 (sample SAMN01162508, study PRJNA174530) | Oral metagenome, whole genome shotgun sequencing project. | biome: Marine environment; feature: Marine mammal; material: Swab sample of the gingival sulcus; isolation source: swab sample of gingival sulcus... | reverse complement strand
TCAGTGCGTGGTAAATCGTTTGTGTAGTACACAGGTAAGACACAAACAGTAGTGAAAGGATTGAAAATGAAAGAAATGTACTTATCTAAACGTTAATATTACGATATATAAAAGAACAAAATGGATTCTTAATAGGCTTCTTATACTAAGAAGCCTATTGTTATATTAAGAGTAATGAGAGTGTTTCTCGAAATGATAAAAAATGAAAGGAAAAATATGTACGCCAACGAAAAGGAAAGAAGACTTGCAGAAATGCCTATACCTAAACTTTTTATTAAGCTTGCCATACCGGGTGTTATAGGTATGCTTGTGCAAGGCTTATATATAGTTGCGGATAGATATTTTATAAGCGAAATTCCAGTTTATGGAGAAATGGCAATGAGTGGCGTAGGTGTAGTAATGCCTATATGGATAGTTTTATTTGCCTTTTCTATGCTAGTTGGAGTTGGTGCGGGAGCTAATATTTCAATTTATCTCGGAAAAAAAGAAAAAGAAAATGCAGAAAAAATATTGGGGGTTGCCCTTGCCTTTGGTCTAGTTTTGTCTATTTTGATGATAGCTACATTCTTAATAGGCATGGAGCCTTTTTTGAGACTTTATGGAGCTACCGACCTTAACATAGGATATGCAAGCGATTATTTAACTATTATACTTTTTGGAACTCTATGGAATTTTGCCGCTTTTTCTATGAGTAATATGATTAGATCAGAGGGAAATCCAGGATATGCTATGATAGCTATGCTAATTTCTTCTGTAAGCAACGTTATTTTGGATGCTGTTTTTATAAAAGTATTCTCTTGGGGTATAAAAGGAGCGGCATTTGCTACTATATTATCACAATTTATTTCGTTTTCTATTCTATTTTATTACTATTTGAGTTCTAAAAGCATAATAAAATTAAGAAAAAAGAACATAAAGCTAGACAAAAAAAATATATATAGTATAATTAAAATTGGGTCTGCACCATTCTTTTTACAGATTGCTGGCTCAGTCACTGGCGGTGTTTTAAATAACACCTTACAGTTTTATGGAGGTGAATTAGCACAAGGTGCTTATGCTATTATAAATTCTATTAGTTCTATGTTTATTATGCCTGCATTTGGAATGAACCAGGCTTTGCAGCCTATGATTGGATATAATTATGGGGCGAAAAACTACGATAGACTAAAAAGGACAGTCTATGTTGGACTAATAGCTGTATCGGTATTATTTATTATAGCTACAAGCATTTCTATGATATTTGCTAGAGGAATATCGTCAACTATGGCGGATTCTGATGTTCTATTAGATATGACTACGTCGGGATATAGATACGTAATGTCTTTATTGCCATTTTTTAGTTTCTGCGTAGTAGGCACGACGTTTTTTCAGTCGATGGGTAATCCAAAGGTTTCTCTTATGATATCGCTTACAAGACAGGTTATAGTATTAATACCACTGTTACTGATAATGCCAAGATTTATGGGCTTAAGTGGCGTTTGGATTGCTATACCTATGACTGACGTGTTGGCTGGGATTGTTGCTGCAATACTCATATTTAATGGACTTAAGAAAATAGATATGGAAGCAAAAGAATCAGAAGAAATAAAAAACTTAGACCAAATGGAAGAACAAGTGGTCTTAAATTAGGAGGAAATTATTAATGAAGGTTCAAAGTAAGACAAAGAAGATGACTTTTTTGGCGGTTATGTTAGGAATTACAATAGTGATGGACGTAGTTCCTTTTCTAGGGGTTATTCCACTAGGAGCTTTTCAGGCAACTATTGTACATATACCTACAATAATTACAGGTATTGTTTTGGGTCCAATTTACGGACTAGTTATGGGTACTTTATTTGGATTGGTATCTTTACTACATGCTTTAACTAGACCTATGGCTGTTACAGATGCTTTCTTTTTAAATCCATTGGTATCTGTACTTCCAAGAATGCTGATTGGTCTTTTTGCTGGTTTGGTATACTTGTTATTGAAAAGCATATTAAAAGATAATAAAAAGCCAATTAGTATTGGAATTTCAGCGGGCATAGGTTCTCTAACTAATACATTTTTCGTATTATTGGCACTATACCTTGTATATGCAAAAGAATTAGTTGAAGCTTTTGGTCTTGAGGATGCAACTGCACTTAAGGCGATGTTTATTGGTGTAGCAACATCTATAGGACTAGTTGAGATGGCTGTTTGTATAGTCCTAGTTATTCCGATAGTTATGGCTTATTACAAATTTATTAAAGGCAGAGGAGGAGCTTAATGTTAATGGTAATAGACATAGGAAATACGAATATAACCTATGTAGTTTTCGATAAAGAAGAGGTAAAGGCAAAATATAGATTGGGAACAAAGCAGAGCAGAACAAGCGACGAATATGCTCACGTTATGTTAGATTTGCTTAAATATAATGATATAGATGTAAACGATATAGAAGCGGTTGCTATAGCATCTGTTGTGCCAACTGTCGTTCACGCTTTAAAAAATAGTATATACAAATACTTAGGTTTTGAACCTTATATACTTACACCTACTAGTAACCATGGAATAATCCTCAAGAATGATAACCCATTGGAAGTCGGAGCTGACAGAATAGCTGATTTGATAGCTGCTTATCATTATTATGGAGGTCCTTGTCTGGTAATAGATTTCGGTACGGCGACTACTTATGATGTAGTTAGTGCAGATGGCGAGTTTTTAGTAGGAATAACTGCCCCAGGGATTAAAATTTCAGCCAATGCCTTGTGGACGGAAACTGCAAAATTGCCTGATATTCAAATTAAGTCTCCTGGTTCTATCCTTGCAAAAAACACAACTACAAGTATGCAATCTGGATTAATCTACGGTACTGTAGGAGAGATGGAATACATAGTTAAGAGAGTTCAAGAAGAGATGGGTCAAAAGATGAAGATCGTCGTTACAGGAGGATTAGCTAGAGTAATCGAGAATGAAACCGATGTGATAGATGTAAATGACCAGAACTTAACTTTGCATGGAATTAGACTTTTCTATGAAAGAAATAAGAATAGACATCCTAGTTGCCATGACGAGGACTTGGAATAAGTTTTTTAAAGTTTTAGATATCGTTAATTTAAAAAGTAAATGCACCAAAATAATTAATTGATAGTAAATAAAGAAAAAGTCAGTAAAATCAAGTGTTAAAAAACTTTAAAAAACTTTAAATAAAAGAAAAAAGACTTGATTTTAGCATTTAAGTATTGTATAATGCTTGGGTGTTAGCAAGATATAATTTTTCTTGCAAGATTAGTAAAGTAGAATTAAATATTCTCACCTAGATATGCACGTGATTGTAGCGTACGGGTTCATATAATATAGTAGATTAGATTATGCAAAATTTTTATTTGTGTGGTTTTATTATTTTGTGTGAACATGGGTGTAGAATATTACACCCATTTTTTATTTTAAGCATAGGAGGTGCGTTATTAATAAAAAGTATGATCGTAGGCCACCGTCAAAAAAGGACGAAACAGAGCTCAACGAAGATATAAAAGACCCTAAGGTAAGGTTAATCGGTAGTGACAATTCGCAAATAGGTGTTTTAAGCTCAGAAGAGGCACTAAGAATTGCAATTAGCGAGAATCTAGATTTGGTAAAAATTGTTGAAGATGCTAATCCACCAGTTTGTAAGATTATGGACTATGGAAAGTATCGCTACGAAAAACAAAAAAAAGAAAAAGAACGCAAAAAAAATCAAAAGACGATTTCAGTAAAAGAAGTTAGATTATCAGTAAATATTGATAAGCATGACTTTGAAACAAAGGCAAAAAATGCCATTAAGTTTTTGGAATCGGGCGACAAGGTTAAGATTAGTCTTAGAATGTGGGGCAGACAGCTTGGAGCTCCAGAACAAGGCGTAAAGGTCGTAGAGGAATTTATCGAATACTTGTCAGAAAAAACATCGCTTGATGTTCAAACTAAACCAAAACTTGAAGGCAGAAACGTAAACGCAATCATAATGAAATCATAAAGATAGTCCTATGCCATAAGGTAATGATAAACTAAGGAGGATATAATGCCAAAGATGAAAACGCACAGAGGTGCGGCTAAGAGAGTTAGAAAAACAGCTTCAGGAAAGTTGAAGCGTGGTAAAGCGTATACAGCACATAACTTTTGGGCAAAGACTCAAAAACAAAAGCGCGGTTTGAGAAAAGCTGGATTGGTTTCTAGCGGAGATATGAAGCGAATTAAAACGCTTTTACCATATTTATAGGAGGCAAAGTAGATGGCAAGAGTAAAAAGAGCGGTAAACGCTAAGAAAAAACATAAAAAAGTATTGAAAATGGCGAAAGGCTATTATGGTCAGAAGTCAATTGTTTATAAACAAGCTAACCAATCAGTAAATAGAGCTCTTTCTTCTGCTTTTACTGGAAGAAAGCTTAAGAAAAGAGAATATAGAAAAATGTGGATTGCTAGAATAAACGCTGCTACAAGACAACACGATTTATCTTATTCTAAGTTTATGTATGGATTGAAACAAGCTGGAATAGACATAAATAGAAAAATGCTATCTGAAATAGCGATTCATGATCCAGAAGGATTTGCTAAACTGGTAGAAACAGCTAAGGCAAATATCTAAGTAAAAATCGAAATTAAAAAACCCGAGAAATTAATCTCGGGTTTTTAACTGTTTTTATAGTTATATTTTATTCTTCAGCGTTAGCTTCTGCGACAATTTTTTCTGCTAATTCGTGAGGAACTTCTTCGTATCTATCAAACTCTAATGTGAAAGATCCCCTAGCTTGAGTCATAGACCTTAAGTCAGAAGCGTAAGTGAATAGTTCTGCTTGAGGAGCTTCTGCCATAACGACTTGTTTGCCACCAGCAGCCTGTTCCATACCAAGGATTCTACCTCTTCTTCTGTTCATATCGCCCATGATATCGCCCATGTAGTTATCAGGGATAACTATTTGAACTTTCATAATTGGTTCTAGTAGTACAGGTTTAGCTTCTTTCATACCTTTTTTGAAAGCTAAGCTTGCAGCCATCTTGAATGCGTTCTCATTTGAGTCAACATCGTGGTAAGAACCATCGTATAGTACAGCTTTAACCTTAACAACTGGATATCCAGCTAGTACACCAGAAACTAGACACTCTCTTAGTCCTTTTTCTACTGCAGGGATGTATTGCTTAGGAACAGAACCACCGAAAATCTCTTCATCAAATTCAAAGTCCTCTTGAGATGGGCTGAATCTAATATGAACATCACCGTATTGTCCAGAACCACCAGATTGTTTCTTGTGCTTTCCTTGTACATCAGATGAACCTTTGATAGTTTCTCTATAAGCTATCTTTTGGTCAACTAGGTCAACTGAAACCCCATATAAGTTCTTTAATTTAGAAGTGATAATCTGTAGCTGGATAGCGCCCATACCTCCGATTAACATCTGTCTTGTTTCAGCATTTCTGTTAACAGTGAATGTTGGGTCTTCTTCTGTAAGTTTTTGTAGTGCTGGACCTATTTTGTCTTCGTCTTTTTTGTCTTTTGGTTCAGCAGCCATGTATAGACATGGTTTAGGGAAGTCTATGCTATCATATACAGCAACTTTGTTTTTAGATGTAAGTGTATCGCCAGTTTCAGTAACGCTTAGTTTTGCAACTGCAACGATATCGCCAACGCCAACTTTTTCTACAGCAACTTGCTCTTTGCCTCTTAGATAGAAGACGTTTTGTAGTTTTTCTGCCTTATCCTTGTTTGCGTTCATAACTTCCATATCTTTGGTTAATGTACCTGAATTAACTTTCATAAGCGAAATTTTACCAACGAATTGGTCAACTATAGTTTTGAAAACTAAAGCAGAGAATTCTTCGTTACTATCAATTTTATATTCGACTGTTTCTTCAGAATCACGTTTTTTAGCTTCATATACGCCTTCTTCAGCATGCTCTTTTGGAGTAGGAAGGTATCTTTTAGCTAGTTTAAGAACGCCTTTGCTACCTCTATTGTGTAGAGCAGAACCTGTGATAACCGGTACTGTGTTACCTGCTATAACTCCTTTTCTTAGACCTTCGTTAATTTCTTCTGCAGTGAATTCTTCACCTTCAAAGAATTTTTCCATCAAAGCTTCATCTGTTTCTGCAACGGCTTCTACAAGCATAGTGTATAATGGTTCTATCATTTCACCGTATTTTGCTGGCATGTCAATTTCTTCTAGTTTATCGCCAACAAATTTTCTTGCTGATTTATCAACAATGTTTACAAAACCAATAACTTTTTCGTCTTCTACCATTGGAATTTCAAAAGGAGCTATTTTTTTACCAAGTTTTGTTTTTAATTCTTCTATTACTTCCATAAAATTGATATTTTCTTTATCCATTTTATTTAAGAAAATAATTTTTGGTAAGTTGATTTCCTCAGTCATTTCCCAAGCTTTTTCTGTTCCTACTTCAACTCCGCTTGAAGCATCAACTACTATTACAGCACCGCCAGCAACTCTCAAAGCAGACTTAACTTCGCCATAAAAGTCAAAATAACCTGGTGTGTCCAAGATGTTAAATTTATTTTCTTTGTATTCTAATGGAATTACTGAAGTTGAGATAGAATACTTTCTTTCAATTTCTTCTTTGTCGTAGTCAGAAACTGTGTTTCCGTTATTTACGTCACCTTGTCTTTTAGTAAGTCCCAATGAATATAGTAGCGATTCAACTAGAGTAGTTTTTCCGCAGCCTCCATGCCCCAACAAGGCAATATTCCTAATTTTATCAACAGGATAAAGCTTCATATTTTCCTCCCTTTTGCCATGTTGTATGCTATTTTTCCTAACGGCATACAATTAATTAAACGATTGCTTACAGTTTTTACAAATAAAACTGTATTAAGTTAAAAAACTATTTTTCTTTTAACTTGTTATATAAAAAGCAGCAGCTTATGTCGTCGCCACTTCCTTTTAAGCTAGTTTCTTCGAGCCAAGACTTCATATTAGATTTAAGTTCTTCGGCCCCATTTTCATTTATAAAATCATAGATATCATCTATAACTGCAATAAAATCGCTATCTGTTTCAAATGATTTTCTATATCCGTCTGTAGATAGCATAAAACACTCTACTTCGTTTGTGTTGTATTCGAAGTATCTCGCACTTTGCAAGGATTCATTCATACATAATGAATCTGTCGATTCGCCTGCTTGCGAGCTATCTTGATCTAGCAAGTCTACCTTGTCTTTTAGTTTGAATAAGACATCCGAGTCTCCTAAGCATAGACCAAATATTAGATTTCTATTTATAACCGCAAAACTTATGGTGCTTCCATAAGCCAGTAAGGCGTTTGTCGATAGTCTTTTTTTGTGTTCTGTTTTCAATTTATCTAGTTCTTCCGCTTGAAAAGGCATATCTTTAAGGTTTTTCATAGCTTGTCTAGACCAGTGTGCACTTACCGCTTGCAAGACGTTTCTGCAAGCCATTTCTCTTTCTTTTTTGTTTTTTAATAGTACTATTTTTCTCGATTGGTGTTGTATTAAGTCCATAACCGATAGTACTGCCAAATTAGAACCCTTTTCACTTCTAAAACATAGAGGTGATCCGTGTCCATCAGCGATAGCTATGTATAAAAAATCTTTATCTACCATGGTCATCAAAGAGTCTTGAAGCGGTAGATTTTTTCTCTTGTGATCTGCTCCGATTACAGCCTCGCTAATAGTTTTCCACTGCATTAAACAATTCTCCTAATTTTACCATACATCTTCTACACTGATAGGGTATTCTTTCCAAAAATCATGCGGTATAGCTGGCAACAATACGTTGCTCTCCACACTCGTCTCAACTTGGCTTGCAGGCGATGAAGCGGCATTTAATACAACTGTAGAAGCCCACTTGATGTATTCGGTCAAATGGTGAGAGTTTTCCGCTTTTAATACGTCTACGTATTCTGAATTTATAAACTGTTTTAAAACTCTTTCGTTTGCCGATTTACCTATTGCTATAGCTAGTTTTACAGCTTTTATTCCCCAAGGCATCTTGAGTAATCTATCCAAAGATTCCTTGTAATCATCTGTAGGTTGACCATCCGATACGAGCACTAATACAGGGGGTAGTGCTCTCTCAGCCATATTGTTTACATCGATTGCGTCAGCTAGTAAGTCAAAAGCCTTGCCCATATCGGTAACGCCGCCAGTCTCTAAATCAGTCCATATGAAGTCTTCTACGTTTACAGCTTCTTCAATATGCCAGCTAGCTCCAGAGGCAAATTTTATAACTCTAATCCTAATGCTAGCATTTGGATTGTCTTCTGCGACCCTCTGCATATGAGGGATTGCGTTTGAAATTGCTTCATTTAATGCATCCATCTTGCCTTGGTTTTTCATAGAGCTAGAACAGTCCACTATGAATATAAAGTCTAATGGTCTATTTGCGAGTTTTCCACCTGGCCTCATTCTCAAATCTCCTTTATAATTAATCTATACGGTTATTTTATTATTCTTGCTTTTTTTCCATTAATATCTAGGGTTAGTCCTTCTTCTATGGCTATCGTGTATCCATTTTTTATCATCCTCGAATTGCCTCTTTTATTTAAGCTTTTCCAAGTTACATTTCCTGTGTTTTTTAATCCCCACAGCCCTTGTTTTTCTGGGTGAGGATTCACCATGGCTAGGACATTATTAAAATCAACTTTTTTATTTTCGATGTGATGTGAGTATATTATTGTATTTTGATTTAAAACGATAATTTTATCATCTATTAGCAGTCTAAATGGTCTCGTCAAACTTTCCTTACAATTCCAACATTTTTTACTCTTTATGCTGTATGGGCTATCGAAACTGAGAAAATTTTCTCCTCCACATTTACAATATACCAGACTATCCATAAGTTTTTGGAAAGTTTTGTTCCACTCCGTTTCGCTCGGTCTTTTTGACTTGTCGTATATTCCTTCAGTAAACAACTTGGTAAAAGTGTTTTTGAAAAAATCTGGATATAAATTCCAAAAAATAATGGCGTTTTTATGTCTCAATTCATTTGGTCTATTCGTCAAGTTTGTAGGATGGAATATGAACACAGGTCTTTCGCCATATAGTCTTTTCATCGCAGGAAGGTCAAAACACTTAATTTTGTCTTCCATTTTTCCTTCGAACGGGTGGTGTATCATAAACATATAAAAAAGTAGTATTCCCAATGAAAATCTATCTGAATCTATATCGGGGTAACTATCTCCCCTTACTATTTCTGGAGCCATAAACCTAGGTGTACCGAGGACATTTTTTAATTTATCTGTTTCATAAGTAATGTTGTCATTATCGCATATTAAAATTTTGCCCGATTTGGGCTCTATAAAAATATTGCCAAAAGAAATATCTCTATAACAAAGATTCTTGTTGTGTAGTCTTTCGAATGCGTCTATAAGTAGCATTGCGGCCTTTATTAAACTTTTGAAACTGGGCTCAATCTTACGTTTCATCATATCTACGATTGGATGATACTCTGATCTTCGTATTGGCATTATATATCCAAAAGTACCAGCTATCTTGTTTTCTACAAGTTCCATAGGCCACAGAAAATAATTATTAGGAGGACCTATTTTAACTAAATATTCGATTGCTTTTTTCTGTTCTTCTGAAGCGTTATTCGGATAATACCATTTTATTGCATAAGTCTTATCGTCTTTTATGGCTTCAAAAACCTCACCTTGACCGCCTGAACCTAAAAACTTTCCTATCTTGTAATAGTCTTTTTCGCCTTTAATTAGCATTCCTTGACTAAGTCTAGTTTTCATTTATGTTCAAACTCCAATTATTTATTTGTGTTTTTTAAACACTTTCATTATATGTACAAGAAATATTATACTATTTATAACCCAGCTAAGCAAGTTAAATTTCTAAAGTACAAAATATTGCCTTGATTTAAAAATTGTGATAAACTGAATCGGTAAAAATGGGAAAAAGGGGATATATTTAGTGAATATTATTGCGAAAATAAGACATAGACAATTGCAAGCATCACAGGTTTTGGTTCTTGGGTTTTTGTCAGTTATATTTATAGGAGCTATTATTCTAAGCACTCCTTTTGTTACTCAAAGTGGAGAAAGCATAGGTTTTGTAAACGCATTTTTTACAGCTACATCAGCCGTTTGTGTTACTGGTCTTGTGGTGGTTGATACCGGTTCTTTCTGGAACTACTTTGGTAAGACCGTAATTATTATTTTGATTCAAATAGGCGGACTTGGTTTTATGACCATGGCGTCCTTGTTGACCATAATGGCGGGCAAGAAATTTTCTTTGAAAAATAGGATTATGATGCAAGAATCTATGGGAGCATACCATTTATCCGGAATAGTTAGATTGACTAAATATGCCGTTAGAATGACCTTTATACTTGAATTTATTGGTGCTTTCGTACTTTCATTTAGATTTGTTCCGATGTATGGGCATGCTAAGGGAATATACTATTCTGTTTTTCACTCAATTTCCGCTTTTTGTAATGCTGGCTTCGACATAATGGGAACGGGTGATAGCCTTAGTAGGTTCGTAAAAGACCCCCTCGTCTCAATTACGATATCACTTCTAGTAATATTTGGTGGCTTGGGTTTTATGGTAGTTTTGGAAATCTTTAAATTCAAAAAATTTAGACATTGGACTTTAAATACGAAATTAGTTGTTTTAACTACTCTAACCCTACTTATAATTCCGTTTATAATTATCTTTATTTTAGAATATAATAATCCAAATACGATGGTTGGATTCAGTCTAGGCGAAAAATTTATAGCTACTTTTTTTGCGACGATGACGCCTCGTACGGCAGGTTTTAACACGATAGATATCGTATCTATGAGACCAGCCGTTTTAGTTATTACCATGATACTTATGTTTATAGGTGGTTCGCCATCTTCGACTGCCGGCGGTGTAAAAACAACTACTGTTTCCCTCTTTGTAATTACTATATTATCTATTTTGAGGGGTAAAAAGGACGTAGAAGCATTTGGAAGAAGGATACCAGCGGAAAATGCTAAAAGGGCTATCGCCGTAATAGGTATAGCTTTGCTATTTATAATTATAATTATTACTTCGCTTTCAATAACTGAGCAAGGAGCAAGTTTCTTTGAAATTGTATTTGAAACGCTCTCGGCTTATGGAACAGTTGGGCTATCCGTTGGATTATCGGGAAAACTAACTACAATAGGAAAACTAATCATGTCTCTGGCTATGTTCCTAGGCAGAGTAGGGGCTCTTACCTTGCTATTTGCTGCTACAAGCAAGTATAAATCAAATCAAAATCTTATGATAAGTTATCCTTCAGAACAGATAAGCATAGGATAAAAGAAAGGAAAAATTATGGCTAAACAATTTGTTATTTTAGGTGCAGGCAGGTTTGGAACTAGTGTTGCAATTAAATTGATGGATTTGGGTGCAGAAGTTATGGTGGTAGATAAAAGCGACTACGTAATACAAACTTTGGCTTCTAAGGTAACATACGCTATAAAGGCAGACGTTACTCAAGAGGGAGCACTCGATGCCTTGGGTCTTAGAAACTTTGATACAGCGATAGTGACTATCGGCGAAAATATGCAGGCTTCAACCTTGGTTACCCTGATGTTAAAAGAACTCGGGATGAAACATATCATAGCCAAGGCTCAAGATAGGCTGCATGCCAAAGTGTTATATAAAATCGGAGCCGATAGGGTAGTTTTTCCAGAAAACGAAATGGGAATAAGAATCGCTAAAAACCTTATGGCGTCAAATGTTATTGATTTTATAGAGTTATCCGAAGGCTACAGTATAGTAGAGTTTCCTGCCTTGGAGGATTGGATAGGAGAATCTATCCTCGACCTTCGTCTAAGGAGAACCTACGGTTTGAATATCATAGCGATAAAAAGAGGTAAGGAGATGAAGATAAACCTCAAGCCGAATTATGTTATCGAGCGTGGAGACGTAATGATAGTTGTCGGTAACAACCAAGACTTAAAAGAAATTGAGAATAAGAGATGATGAATATTCAGTTTATTTCTTCTAATCAAAACGATAAATTCAAATATATAAAAAAATTAAAACAAAAAAAATACAGAATCATAGAGAATAAAATAATCATCGAGGGAAAGAGGATAATTTCTCATGCTATGGAGCAGGGAATTGAACCCAGCGTGATTTGTTATAGTGCTGAAAGTTCTATAGAGCCCCTCAGGGACGATAAGAGAGATATCGTTCTGGAATCCGCACTCTTCAATCAGATTTCAGAGACGGTAAATTCCCAAGGTATAATAGCCATCATATCTAATTTAGACATAGAGGAGAGCTTAAATCCAGTATCAGAGCATTTTGTTATTATAAACGGTGTTCAAGACCCAGGGAATTTGGGTACAATAATTAGGAGTGCCGATGCCTTTGGATTCGACAGGCTAATTTTGAGCAAAAACACCTGTGACCCGTATTCTGCAAAATCCTTACGCAGTTCAATGGGAGGGATTTTTAACGTATCTCTTAGGATAGGTATGAAGACAGAGGATATTATTAATTATCTTAGAAAAGAAGGCTACCAAATAGTGGTTAGTTCTTTGGATGCAAAAATGATATTAATGAAATATCTTTAGATAAAAAGTCGGCTATTGTCTTTGGTAACGAGGCGAATGGTGTAGATAGGGAATTTATTGAAAATGCAGACGTTTTGTACAAAATAAATATGCGAAAA
>PDWI01007983.1_pt1 | contig 12614 bp, 7 predicted proteins | sample 1430891 | NCBI WGS metagenome assembly PDWI01 (sample SAMN01162508, study PRJNA174530) | Oral metagenome, whole genome shotgun sequencing project. | biome: Marine environment; feature: Marine mammal; material: Swab sample of the gingival sulcus; isolation source: swab sample of gingival sulcus... | reverse complement strand
GATTTAATCAATGATGACGAGTTTAGCCTTTGTGTTGTAACAGAGTTTCCATTAGTAGAGTGGAACGAAGAGCAAGGCAGATATACTGCTATGCACCATATGTTTACAGCTCCTAAGGACGAGGATGTAGAAAAGTTAGAGAGTGGTGAGCTTGGAAGAGTTAGTTCAAAGGCTTATGACTTCTGCCTAAATGGTTTTGAAATCGGTGGCGGTTCTATAAGGATACACAGAAGGGACGTACAACAAAAGATTTTCAAAGCTCTTGGATTTAGTGAAGAAGATGCTCATGAGAGATTTGGTTTTATGCTAGATGCCTTTGAGTACGGTGTACCACCACATGGTGGAGTTGCCTACGGTCTTGATAGAGTTGCTATGATAATGACTAAATCTAAGTCAATCAGAGACGTAATTGCTTTCCCTAAGGTTAAAGATGCGTCCTGCCCACTAACAGATGCACCATCCTTCGTTGACGAGGCACAATTAGAAGAATTGGCATTAAGCATAAACATCTTGGAGATGGAGAAATAATGGCTGAATACGGCGAAGTAATAAAAAAAGAAAATAATAAAGTAAGATTAAAGTTACGCAGAAATGAGGCTTGCGGTAGCTGTCATGCTTGCGACCTTGGAAGTGGTGGCAAGATGGTTGAAATTACAGCTATAAACAAGTGCGGTGCAGAGATTGGCGATACAGTTGAACTTTTTATAAAAAAAGAAAAGTTTTTAAATGCTGTTTTAATTATGTATGTAGTACCGCTTATTGCACTTTTAGTTGGAGTAGGCTTAGGGTATTTGATAAATCATTTAACTGCTTTAAATAGCGAGCTTATTCCTGTTGTTTCTGGATTTTTACTTACTTTCATAGCTTTTTTAAGCATAAAAAAACTTGATAAAAAGAAGCTAGAACACAAGTATACACCAATGGCTATTAGAGTAATCAAGTAAAGGAGATTATATGTATAATATTGAGCTGATAAAAAAATATGATGAAGAGGTCACTAAGGCTTTAGAACTTGAATTAGCTAGGCAGCGAGAGAATATAGAGCTCATAGCATCTGAAAACTTTGTTTCTGAACCAGTAATGGCTGCGATGGGAACTCACCTTACAAATAAGTATGCGGAAGGTTACCCGGGCAAGAGATACTACGGTGGATGTCAGTTTGTTGACATAGCTGAAGACATTGCAAGAGATAGGTTAAAAGAGATATTTGGTGCAGGTCATGCGAATGTTCAACCTCACTCAGGTTCACAAGCCAATTTAGCTGTATTTTATGCCTGCATGGAGCCAGGTGATACATATTTAGGAATGAGTCTCCCTCATGGTGGGCATCTAAGTCATGGAAGTCCAGTTAATATTTCTGGAAAGTATTATAAGGCTATTAGTTACGGTGTCGGAGATGATGGATACATAGATTACGACGAAGTAGAAAGGTTAGCTGTGGAGAATAAGCCAAAGCTAATAATTGCTGGTGCGAGTGCCTACAGCAGAGAGATAGATTTTGAAAAATTTGGCGAGATAGCTAAGAAGGTAGGAGCTTATCTTATGGTTGATATAGCTCATATTGCTGGGCTTGTCGCTGCAGGTTTACATCAAAATCCAGTTCCTTATGCGGATTTTGTTACATCTACTACTCACAAGACTCTTAGGGGTCCTAGAGGTGGATTTATCCTTTGTAAAGAAGAGTATGCAAAGATGATTGACAAGGCGATTTTCCCTGGAATTCAGGGTGGACCTTTAATGCACATTATCGGAGCAAAGGCGGTTTGCTTTGGTGAAGCTCTAAAAGATGAGTTCAAAGATTATCAAAAACAAGTTGTTAAAAATGCAAAGGCACTTAGCGAGAGCTTGATGAAGAGAGGCTATGATATAGTTTCAGGTGGAACAGACAACCATCTTATGCTAGTTGATTTGACTAGTCACAATATGACTGGTAAGGAAGCCGAGCATATTCTGGATGAAGTAAAGATTACTTGTAATAAAAACACTGTTCCTAACGATAAGCAGAGTCCTTTTGTAACAAGTGGAATCAGACTAGGAACACCAGCTGTTACTACTAGGGGAATGAAAGAAAAGGAGATGGAGAAAATAGCTGAGATTATTGACTTAAGCCTAAGCGATTTTGAAAAGAATGCTGATAAGGCTAGAGCAATGGTTAAAGAGCTCGTTGAGGCATTTCCACTTTATTAGTAATGAAAAAGATATATTTAATATTAACGATTTTAATTTTAATACTTGCAGGCTGTACTAATAATTATAGATATGAGCCAAAATATAGTGGGGAAAAATTCTCGCTTCCAAAGCTGGAAGCGGGGAGATACCTTCCACATAGAGAACATTCTGTTAAGAGGCTAAATCTTGCCTTTGTGGGGGATGTGATGGTACACCACGGACAGATTAAGGCAGCTGACATAAGAGAAAAAGATGGAGAAAATGGCTTTGATTTTCGTCCGTCTTTTCGTTATGTTAAGGAAATTATTTCTGAGGCAGACTATGCTGTCTGTAATATAGAAACAACCTTTGCAGGAGCGAATAAGGGTAGAAATTTTGGTAGTAGGTATAAGGGCTATTCTGGTTATCCAACCTTTAACACACCATCTACACTTGCAAATGCCTTAAAAGAGGCTGGTTTTGACTTAGCTCTACTGGCTAATAACCATACCCTCGATAGCAGGATTTCAGGTGTTAATTCCACAATAGATGTGGTGGATGGTTTAGGCTTTGATCACGTTGGGACAAGAAAGAGTCCAGAAGAAAAAAACTATATACTTAGAGAGGTGAATGGAATTAATCTAGCCATGACTAATTACACCTATGGAATGAATGGTTTTGGACTAAGTGAGGATACAGAATATGCGGTTAATCATCTAAATAACTACGATGAAGCATACGTTGAAAAGATGCTTGACGAAGTGGCTCTTATGCTCAAAGAAGAGCACGATTACAGCATAGTTTTCTTACATTTTGGTTCTGAATATAGTGATTATCCAAACAGGATGTATCAAAAGCGCATAGTTGAAAGCCTTTTTAATATAGGTGTAGATGCGGTTATAGGATCTCATCCCCACGTTTTGCAAAAATTTGAAAAAATAGATTATGCAGGCAAGGAAAGATTTGTAGCATACTCTTTAGGCAACTTTATATCGTCACAGATGAGTTATAGAACTAAGTATCCAACTGACTTTGGAGGAGTGCTTGGACTTGAACTAGAAAAGGTAGATGGTGGAAAGGTAAAAATTGTAGACTACAGTTTTGAGCCGACTTATTGTCTTAAAAACAGTGAAAATTACTTTATCTTGCCAGCGCATAAATTGCCAGTCGACTTTGAACTAAATGCTTATGATAAGGGCAGACTAGGACGATTGGAAAATGAAGTCTTGCCAAGAATAAGCCCAGAGAAGTTTGGGAAGTAGGGGGAATATGCCGAAATCCGACATTATTTGCACATAAGTGTAAGTAAAGCGAAAAACATAATAGCAGCTGTAGGGAATATCGGATTTCTATGTACGATGCCGAAATCCGACATTATTCGCACATAAGTGTAAGTAAAGCGAAAAACATAATAGTAAGTGTAGGGAATATCGGATTTCCTCATCACCAACTCAGAAAGGTTTAAAAAATGAAATACAACACTTTAATTATTGATTTAGACAACACCCTAATCGACTTTGATTTAATGGAAGAAAATAGCCTAAAGCAAGCATTTGAAAAAAATGGAATTTCCTATAGCAAGGAGATGCTTGACAGATACTATGAAATAAATGTAAAAATGTGGAAAGACTTGGAGCTTGGTTTAGCTATAAAGTCAGAAATAGTTGTAAAAAGGTTTGAGATTTTATTTAAAGAATATGGAATTGATGTCTCTCCTAGCAAGATTAATAACGATTATCTATCCTTTATGCCTGAAAATATTTTCTATATTGACGGAGCAAAGAAATTTCTTGAAACCATTAAGAATAAATACACTAATATCCTAATGACAAATGGTTTAATAGAAGTTCAAAAAGAAAAAATAAAAAGACTTTCTCTTGATGATTATTTTGACCATATCATTATATCTGGAGAGGTAGGATACGAAAAACCAAATATAAAGATTTACGAATATATGGAAAAATTAACCTCTGATTTGGACAAAAATAAGGTTCTAGCGATTGGAGATTCTCTTAGTTCCGATATAAAAGGTGGGGAAAATTATGGGGTAGATACGTGCTGGTTTAATAAAAATAAGAAGAAAAAAACTAGCAATGCCACATATGAAATAGATAGTTTATATGACCTTATTAACATAATTAATTCATAATTTATTTTTGTGCTTTTATGCTTGACATACACCTATCTTATGTTAAAATTAAATAGGGATTTTGGTTAATTTTAAGATAAGAATTATCATTTATTTATTTTTAAGATAATGATTTTTATAAAAAATCATAATATATTAAAAGTAAATATGTAAAAATAAATAATTGGGTGTATTTTTAGCATTAATATACTATATTGTATAGTAATTTATATCTATCTTAATTAAATAGGAATTTGTAGATTGTATAATAAGGTATTTTAATAAGTACTTTATTATATTTTTTTATTTTTTAAATATATACAGGAGTGGTCAGATGAAACAATTTAAGAAGTTTGTTAGCTTGTCGCTAGCATTGTTACTAGTAATTTCATTCTTCCCTAATTATGCTTTGGCAGATGGAGAAGATAATGGTAAAGGGTTAATTGAAGTTTCTACTGAAATCGTTGAAAGCACTGAGACAGTGCAAGATACAGAAGAAGCTGCGGACACAGAAGAAAGCGAAGAATCTGCAGAGCTTGAAGAGAGTCCAGAACTTACACAGGATGAAAGTCAAGTAGAAGATACTAGCGAAGAAGGTACTGATAATGTAGAAACTGAGCAAGACGAAGCTCAAGCAGAGGATGCCAGTGAAGTAAGTGTAGATAATACACAAGACGAAGCTCAAGCAGAAGAATCTGTAGATAATGAGCAAGCAGAAGAATCTAATGAAGAATCTGTAGATAATGAGCAAGCAGAAGAATCTAATGAAGAATCTGTAGATAGTGAGCAAACAGAAGAATCTAATGATCAATCTGTTGAGGAAGAAAAAGTAGAAGAAGCTACAGATGATACTTCTCAAGATGAAGAGTCAAGTGAAGAAAACACTCAAGACCTTAGTTCTGAAGAAGAGCAAAAAATAGATGAGCAGTCAGAAGCTAAGAGTGATGAGGATTCTAAAGAAGTTCAAGAAAAAACTAGAAAATCTGTCAATTCCAGTACAGTTACTCCAGAGAACGTTGATGAGTATTTAATATTTACTTTAAATACTGATGAAGAGGTTTTTCTTAACGAGGAAGGTAATGGATATAATGATTATGTCTTAGATGTTGATCTTGATATTAAGAATGCTCAGGAATTCTTTGACGATGATTTAAATCCAAATCCTGATTTTGAATATGTAGACGATCTTAAAGTTGAGATTGAATTACCTGAAAGCGGTTTGCTTTTAGGATATGGTGAAGAAAAGTCACAGAGCATACCTTGGGTAGGTTCATTTGAAGAAAAACGTGAATGGGATGTAGATATAGATGTCACTAAGGTAGAAAGTGAATTTTCTTATGATGTAGTTGTTTATATAGGTGATGGCGATCCTTTTACAAATGACGAAAAAGTAGAGATTAAAAGATTTACTAGAACTATCAAGGTTCCAGCAGTATTGAAAAAAAGAGGAATAGTCTTATTACACGGAATAACAGGTGGAGAGATATTTATTCGTCAAAATGCTAATTCTAGTACAGCTTTAGCTAATATGACAGAAGATTTTTCTTATTCTGAAAATAGACCTTATAAAATAGGTGATACATTATACGTTTCAGAAGCCGCAAATGTAGATAGTTATTTTGGAATGTTTATGAGTTTATTTGCTGCTGAATACATTAAGACTGATATTTTAATGGCACAATGTGATAGATATGGTGTTCCTATAGTTTTATCTAGCGGTGGTGACATTGAGGGAGATGGACACTATGGACCTATTGGTGTGTACAATGCGATCATGCAAAATCTTACTGATAATTTCAAAGAAGAATACGGTGTAAGAAATATTGATTTCTTTGGATATGATTGGAGACTTTCTTCAAGTGAGTCAGCAGATGATTTAGAAAATATGATTGAAGACGAAGGTTATGATGAGGTTGTTTTAATATCTCATAGCATGGGTGGTATTGTTGTTTCAGCCTTCTTAGAAAAGGAAGAAAATAGAGAAAAGGTAGACAAATATATATCGCTTGGTTCACCTTTCTTAGGAGCTCCTAAGGTAGCTATGATACTTGGAACTGGTAGAGGAATGACTGGTTATGACCTAGCAGATCAAGCTGTCGGGGATCTTATAAAGTACTTGGCTATGAACTTTAAGTCAGCATTCGAGTTGCTCCCAAGTGAAAGATATTTTGTTTTAAATAAATCACATTACTTAAATAGAATAGAAGAATCAAATACAGATACTAGGTTCGTATATGAAACATTTGATGAGTCTAGTGATTTAATAAATGAATTATTTGATAAAGATGGTGATCGTACTTTTGTAGAAGATGCGAAAACATTCCAAGAGGGATTATTCGTAGATGGTGAGCACATAACTAGTTTAGTAAATACGTATTATGTTACTGGTTATGGTTATGATACTATAGCAGATATAGACGTTGATTTTACTGCTGATGGTGATTTCTACTGGATGAATGAAGCAAATTATACTAATATCGAAGGTGACGGTACAGTTCCTTTAATTAGTGCTCTTATTGGTGGTAGAACAGGATATGCAAAATCATATTTTGTAAATCAAGAACACTTAGGATTGGTTTCAGATGAGAATGTATTTGCTTTAATTAACAGCATAATTAATAGTGAAAATGATGAAGCTATAGAGTATCCTGCTGCAATTACTGAGGACTTATTATCAGTATTAGGAGACAGACCACTAACACCAGCAGAAGATGGAATTACTTATGAAGAACTTGCAAATGGCGGAATTGATTTTTCACAAGAAGATAAGTTAGAAGTAAGTTACGAAGTAAGTGGTTTAGAAGATACAAGCTTAGCTGTTTACGATAGTGAAAAAGTTGAGATAGAATCTACAGCAACAAAACCAGAGGTAGTAGAAGTAGATGGATATGATTTCGTTATGTTTACTGCAGATGGTGAAAATGAATTTAACTTTGAAGAAACTGTAATTATTGAGGATATAGTAATAACTGCAGTTTACAAAAAGATAGTAAACGAGGAGATTGAGGAACTAGATGCACAGCCTGTTACAACCTTTGTTACAGTTATTTTAGACGAAGAAACTCAAGCGGATTTTGATGCACTTGATTCTTATGGATTTAAGTGGATGCACGTTGCATTTAAAGAGAGCATAGCTGGACTTGGATACTATGAGATGGGTATGAATTATGATATTCTAAACTCTCATAAATTAAAAGCTGGTAATGTGGCAAGTGTTGATTTAGGAAAAGGTTACTGGAATGGTGCACAGATAGTAGTTCCTGTTGAAGGTAACAAGGAATTTAATCCTATTAAAATGAGCATAAAGAAAGTACGTAGAGGATATTGGTTCCCTACTACTTACAGAACACTTTTACTTGAAGTTAGCAAGAGATTTGATGTGCGACTTGAATTATTTAATGAAGAAAATTATGTAAATGAAGATGTATTAGTAAAAGTAATAGACAATGAAAATAATTATTTCCTAGATGGTTTAAAAGCTATTTATTTAGATAATGCTGATACACCATTAAGTGAAGATGATTATATGATAGTAGACAATTTGATTGTCTTACGTTCAAACTTATTTACCGAAATTGGGACTCATAAGATTGAAGTTTTATCGAGGTATTATGACGCTAGAACTCTTGAATTTGAAGTAAAGAGAGAACTAGAAAACTTTGAGATAGTAACTGGTGAGAACTATGTTGGTGAAGCGGTAACATTTACTTTTGAAGGTAGTGAAGGTGACTTCCTCAGTAATTTAGAATCTGTTTCATTAGGAGATGATAGCCCATTAGCTAGTGAATTATATTCTACTAATGATGATAATACTTCTATAACTCTTGCGGCTTCATTATTTGAAGAAGCTGGAGAAAAGACAGTTAAGTTTAAGGCTACTTATTATCCAGAACAAAGTAAGACTTTTGAAGTTAAAGCTTTAAAGGATGTAAAATTAACAAAGCTTGAGTCTAAAAATTGGGGATATGATTACTATGAGCTTAGCTTTGATGATGATGATTATGCAGGACTTGTAAATTATCTAAAAGCTGGAGAAGTAGAATATGTAAAAGGCTTCTTGATATCAGATAACAGATATAATGTATACTCGACTACTCTTATAGATATGAGGCTCGCTGGCTTTGATATTAGTGATGTTACAGATACTAATATTCCAGTGCTCATGAAAGCACCTCATTATAATGACCTTGAATTTATCGTTGATAGACATGGTAAGTTAGTTAAGGGTAGTGAGCTACTAGGAGACCCACAAGGACTTAAGTTAGAGACAAATGAAGATGGTGAAGTAATAGTTGGAAATAATGCAGTAATTAATTTAGATGAAGAGTCTGCGACTCAATCTTACTTACATAATGTTCACAAACTAGTACTTCTAAGTGGAGATGATAGAGAAGAAACTGAAATCAGTACTATAAACTACAGCTTGAGCGATAGTCAGTTAGAAGTAGATTATTCAGTATTTAATGGTGTAGGTGATTATACATTAGTAATATATTCAAATGAATATAATCCTTACTCATTAGATATAAAATATGCAGAACAAGCTCAACTATTAAGTCCTCCTGTACTTAACTTAATTAGTGATGAACTTGAAGTAGGTGATACAGTAATATATTCAGGTGATGCAGTTGCTTATTATAATGAAATTTCATCTATACTAGTGAATGAAAGTCCAGATTTATTCACTTATACTACTGAGGCATCAAGTGGAATGCTAAGATTAAGACCAGCACAAGATAATTTAGAAGTAGGAGAATATACAGTTAGGATACTTGCTAATGGATATGAAGATCTTATTTTAAAATTTACTTATAATGAGAAAGTGATCCTAGACCCACCAGCAATTACTAGTTTTGAAAAATCATATTCTTGGGCTGGATGGAGTAAATATTACCACTATAATTTTAAATTTGAAGATACAGCATATATGAGTAAGATAAAGGCTGTAAAAGTAAATGATACAGTTTATGAAAATCATTTATTATCATCTTATGATAATGCCTTTAATTATGCCCCATTTTATGGAACTTTCTACATTAGTTACAATTATGGTTTTATAGATGGTCAAGCTAATAGAGTTGTTATTAGTACACCTGGATACAAAGATTTAGTTTTAGATATAGTTGATAACGCGGATGGAACATCTAGCTATACAATTATTGAGGAAGAACCGGAAACAGCAGAGGATGATACAACTGCAGATGATAATACTAGCGATGATACAGAAGAGGTAGACGTAGTAGATGATGATACACCAGCTGATACGCTAGATGATGAAGATGGTTCTGATGATACAGAAGATACAGATGTTGATGAGAACACAGACACTACAGACGGTACAGATGTTGAGGAAAACACAGATACTACAGACGGTACAGATGTTGATGAAAACACAGATACTACAGACGATACTGATGTAGAAGAAGAAACTGATAATAATGATGTAATAGAAGATACTGAAGCGACTACTTTAAATCCTTTCAGAATGGAAAAATATGAAGTTAAAAGCGGAACATTAAGCTATTATTGTAGACTTTCTTTTGAACATGACCCAGAAAGTCAAGCTGATGACTTAGCTAATTATTTAAGTAATATTGAGACTTTTGAACTAAATGGAACAGTTTATTCAAAATCATTTTGGGGTAATCTTAATAGCGAGAATAGCTATACAGTTTCTGAAGGTAAGTACATTGACTTTAGTGTAGAAAATGTGAATTTTGATGTTTCTAATTTACTTATGATAGAGTCAGAAGGTTATAAGAATAACTACATTGTATTAAATCCAAAAGATGGTGAGACGTTAAAGGTTCTACCTAAGGTTAAGAGTGTAGCTGTTCGTTTGATACCTACTATGATGAATCCAGGTTATGCTAGATTAGAGTTTGAAGGTGATCCAGATCAAATAGCACAATTTATTTACAATATTGAATCGGTTAATGTAAATGGTTATGAGTACAATAAGTATCCAGTTGTAGGAAGTGGAATATTATTTAAACTACTAGAATTATCTGAAGATATAGGACTTAGAGACGTAGCAGTTAAATTTGGAAAATACATAATTGAAAATATGGGTGGAAATCCATTGGCTGCAGATGCATTAGGTATTATTAATGATAATGTTGGTGATTTGTCTGAAGCAATAGGTGGCTTTGTTGCAGATCATTCATGGTTTGGAGCTGAGAGAGAACAAGTCCAGAATGCTGATGGAGAATGGATTGATAATGAGACAACAGTTACAGAAATCCTTGATTTAAAAACTGCATTATTACCTTCACCACTTGGTAGTTGGGCATACGTAGATTTTTCATCTGAGTCGATAGACTTCTTTGGACCAACTAACATAGTTATTAAGTCAGAAGGTTTTGAAGACTTATCAGTAGACTTCACAGTTGTTAGCACAATTCTAGATCAAGGTGGAGTTAAGCCTGCATTAGAACTTAAGTCAGCTTCATTTAATGAAAGATACTGGTTACCTGATTACTGTAGACTAAGTTTCAATGGAGAAAGCAATATGGACGTAAACAACTACTTATTAAGCATACGTTCTGTAAAAGTAGGAGAAACTGAGCATTATAAGCATAGTTCATTGTTATGGAATAATTCATTTATGGTATCTAAAGTATATGGTGATATATTTGGTAGATTTGCTTTCTTAGATTTGACTACTGGAGCCTTCATTGAAGAGGGAAGTACAAACGTAGTAATTTCTGCGAATGGATACAGAGATCTTAGATTTGCTCTTGATAAAGAGGGAAATATAAGTGAATATCTTGAAGAAGTTCCAGAAGAAGGTGTTGAACTTAAAATACTTGAAGTAAAAGAAGGTGACAATGTAGTACAGAGTGCACCTGAAACAGAATAAATAAAGAATAATTAATTGGTCGGTGTGAATTATCGCACCGACCTTTTTAACGTATTTATATCAATGTTTATATTAAACTAGCGATTTTTACGATAATGTAGTAGAATAGCTATGTACACATAGAACTGTTCACCCATTGGAAGTCCGACGTGCCCAACAGAAAAGAAAAGGACATCTGGTGACAAAAGATATATGATAGAAGCACGTCGGATTTCAACATAACTATAGTTTAGCAAAGACATTAGGTTGTTTACCGAAGTCCGACGTGCCCAACAGAAAAGAAAAGGACGTCTGGTGAGAAAAAATATATGATAGAAACACGTCGGATTTCGACATAACAATAAATTTGCTGTAATAAAAAGTTACTATAATCTTTATGGAGTAAAATATATGCTAAGGATAAAAATAATATCTGTCGGAAAACTAAAAGAAAAGTACCTAAAAGATGGCATAAAGGAGTATGCTAAGCGTTTGTCTAGCTATTGCAAACTCTCTTTTATTGAGCTTGCAGACGAGTCCATAGCAAAGGCTAATAGCTCTAAGGCAGAAGAAGACAAAATAAAAAATGCAGAAGCAGATAGAATAAAAAAGCATATTAAGCAAGGTGATTACGTAATAGCACTTGATTTAAAAGGAAAGCTCTTAAGCAGTGAAGATTTGGCTAGTCACATTGATAAATTAGCCATCACTGGCAAGAGTGACATAGTTTTTATAATTGGTGGAAGTCTTGGACTTGCAGATGAGATACTTAAGATGAGTGATTTTAGGCTATGTTTTTCTGCGATGACTTTTCCACACCAACTGATGAAATTAATTTTAATAGAACAAATATATAGAAGTTTTAAGATAATTAAAGGTGAAACTTACCATAAATAAAGGAAGACAATGGAAGAATTTAAACTTATTAGATTAGCTGTAAAGGGTGATGTTAGTGCCTTTGAAAAGCTAATAATACCTTATGAAAAAAAAGTTTATAATATAGCACTAGGAATATGCAAGAATGAAGAAGATGCCAGAGATGTTTCTCAGGAGGTCTTTATAAAGGTGTATAGAAAACTCGATAGTTTTTCCTTTAATTCAACATTTTCGACTTGGATATATACAATCACTAGGAACACCACTCTAGACTATCTTAGAAAAGAAAGTAAGAGGCGAAATGCTACAGTTTCCGAAGACAAGATAGAAATGCTAGAAGATGGTGAAAAGAAGCCACTTGATAAAATTATTTCTGATGAAAATGTTGCCTTTTTAAAAAAATATATGGCAAAACTAAATGATGATGATAGGGTTATTTTGACGTTTAGGGAGATAGATGGTCACTCTTATGAAGAATTATCTAAGGTATTTGGACTTAAGGTCGGGACAGTAAAATCAAAGATTTTTAGAGCAAAGAAAAAATTAAGAAAACTTATTGAAGATGATATGGAACAAAATCGCGATTTTTTCGTCTAAGTATTAGGAGATAAGATGAATTGT
>PDWI01007982.1_pt1 | contig 12614 bp, 11 predicted proteins | sample 1430891 | NCBI WGS metagenome assembly PDWI01 (sample SAMN01162508, study PRJNA174530) | Oral metagenome, whole genome shotgun sequencing project. | biome: Marine environment; feature: Marine mammal; material: Swab sample of the gingival sulcus; isolation source: swab sample of gingival sulcus... | reverse complement strand
TACTTCAAACGGGCAGTGGAGCTTGATCCTGCTTCCGCAATGGATTATGCCAATATTGGTGTGAATTATCTGCGTTTAGGCAAGAAAAATGAAGCGAAAGAGTTTCTAACCCTGGCCCTTACCCTTGATGGGAGCCTCGATTTTGCACGCCAGTTACTAACTGATGGAAGCTGCGACTAATTTCCTCCTTATAAGAAGAAATGAAAACCTGCTGCTATTTGTTATCCTTTAGGAGAAAATAGAGAGTGACAGTAAAAAAGAAACGCATTTTTTTTATGCGGCACGGTGATACGGGGCAGAGAGGGCGTTATATCGGTAGCACAGATATCGCTTTAAGTGAAAGGGGGATTGCCCAGCTTCAGCAAATTGCTCCGACGATACACACAATGTCGATTGACCTGGTTCTGGTCAGCCCTCTCTATCGCTGCTTACAAAGCCTTGAGATTTTGGGGTTAACAGGAGAGAAAGAACCTCTTTTGCAGGAAGTTGATTTTGGGCTTTGGGAAGGAAAAACCTTTGCAGAAATAGCCGCTCAATATCCAGAATACATTGAAAAATGGGCAACTGATAAGAATTTTTCTTTCCCTCAGGGAGAGTCTTTAGCAGCGTTCCGCAGCCGTATAAGGCAACTGGCATCTCGTTTATACAATGAGGGGGTATCGTCCATTTTTCTTATGGCACATGGCGGCGTTTTACGGGCACTTATCTGTGAATTATTGCATCTGCCAATGGAGAATTATTTGTTATTTGATGTTGCCCCCGGGCACCTCTCTGAGATTGTTCTCCATTCAGATGGCGGTGTGCTTAAATCTTTTAATTCTTTGGGAATGCACAGAGAGTAGAGCATATTTTTTAAAAGAAAGGGTGAGATAACACAATGGCAGAGATAACCCTGATAACTGGCGGCACCCGCAGTGGTAAAAGCAGCTTTGCGCTAGAGCTTGCAGAGAGCTTTTCCCAAGAGCGGCGTTTTTTTATTGCCACTTGTCCGGTTGTTGATAGCGAGATGGGAGCACGGGTTGCCCGTCATCAGCAAGAGCGTTTAGGGCGGGGCTGGCAAACTTTTGAAGAGGAGCGTTTTTTAACAAAAGTAATTGCAGAAGAATTGCCGGATTCTCCAGGTGTGGTGTTGCTTGATTGTCTTACATTATGGATTAACAATATATTTTATCATACTGAAAAATCGGGAAAATATATTTCTGATAAAGATATCACCTCTCTCTGTTCTGAAGTGATTGCTGCAATGAAGAGCAGCCCTCACATATTTGTGGTGGTAAGCAATGAAGTTGGTCTTGGTATAGTACCGGATAACTCTCTGGCAAGAAAATATCGGGATCTGGTAGGTACTGCTAATCAATGTTTTGGGCAAAAATCAGAGAGAGTTGTATTGGTGAGCTGCGGGATACCTCTCTACCTGAAGGGAGGAGCAGTGAATACTGCTTGTCCCAAGGGAGAGGATTATGCTGCCTGACTATGGCTTCCTTTTTTTAGAAGGGACTATTTTCGGCTGGAAACTCCATAATATTTTTATTAGAATAAATACAAGTGTTTTTTGCTCAACATCAGGGCGGTTTTATGCTACCCTGTGTTTTTGTAGCAACAAAGAAAATAATTTGGAAGTGCTTTTGCCGCAGGGCAGGGGGCTCCATCATATTGACCAGGAAGATAGAGCAAGCATGGTTGTGTTGTCAGGTCTTCCAGAATCTCTACTCAGGCGATATCTATGAATGAAAAAGAATTGCAAAGACAGCTTCAAACCAAGGTCCGTAGAAAACTTGAAACCATGTTCGCTAAATATCGGATTGATTTTGGCGGAATTGATGCAAGCCTGAAGTGGAAACCTTTGGTTCTTGTTATCGGAAACTACTCTTCTGGTAAATCAACTCTTATCAATGAGCTTGTCGGTACCGATATTCAGCGTACCGGGCAGGCTCCTACTGATGACTCCTTTACCATTATCACGAAGAAAGAGGATGGCGGAGAGGCGGAAATTCCCGGCTCAACGCTGGTTAACGACGGGAATCTTCCTTTTGAGCATTTTAAACATTTTGGAGAAAAGCTTATTTCCCATGTATGTATGAAATATGTGAATAGCCCGGCTCTTGATAATCTTGCCATTATCGACAGCCCTGGAATGCTTGATGCTACGAGTGAAAAGGATCGTGGATATGATTATATGCAGGTTCTTGGTGAATTTGCGAAAATGGCTGATTTAATTGTATTGATGTTTGATCCCCATAAGGCCGGTACTATTAAGGAGTCTTATGAGGCTATTCGCAATACACTGCCCGAAAAATCTGGTGAGCATCGCACCATTTTTGTTATGAGCCGGATTGATGAGTGTGACAACCTCACAGATTTCACCCGTTCCTTCGGAACACTGTGCTGGAATATGTCTCAGATGACTGGCCGTAAGGATATTCCTCATATCTACCTTACGTATGCTCCATCTGCTATCAGTCAAGGGAAAGTGGCAGAAGGGTGGCCGCAGGAGCGTACACAGTTGATAGAGAAAATTGAAGGAGCTGCAAGTTATCAGATCAATCATATTCTTGAAGATATTGATCGGCAGGTTAATGAGGTGCATATTGTTGCGGAGGCTGTATCGGAATTTCTGGGCAGGGTGAAAAAGGTCTTCTGGAAGTATTTTGGTTTCACCGCACTGGCCTCTATTTTGCTCTTTTTCTTTGGTGATATCCTCGTTCGTGCTATCATTGGTATGCCTGAAGAGACTTTTATTGAGTCTGTCCGCACAGGGGCACTTAGCAGTGCACCTTTCAAGTTACTTGTGCTGCCTTTTATTTTACTGCTTGGAAGCTGGCTGGTTGGCTTTCTCACATTCAGCAAAATTACCTTTCCTGCATTAAGGAAGAAGGCATTGGCCAAATCTTCTGATTTAGTTTCTCTTGAAACCGATTATAGAAAGAACTTATGGAGCAAGATGGAGAAGAAGGTTGAAGAGAATCTGAAAAATCTTGCGGTAAAGGACTTGTGGGCAGGGTATAATCGAAGTTTGAATCGTATCAAATCCTTTCTGAATAATGATTTAAGAAAGTATTATGCCAAGATAAGTCATAGTCAAAGTAATTGATACGTTCTCTAAAATAGAGAGAAAAAAGGGGTACGGCTTTTGGCCGCACCCCTTTTTTTATAATTTGTATGGATTTAGATTATGGGCTTTTACTGTTTTTCCCAACGAGTATGCCAGTACCAATTATTCTCAGCCACTTATAAATTTAAATAGCAAAAACATCCCCAGCCCCGCACCTGCGGAGCCGTAAATCAATAGTCAGGGAATGCAATCCTGAAATTTTTTCTTCAGGGTAATGCCGGTAATAATTGCTGCCGCTATCGCAATGATAACGGCAAATACATCTATCATGTCTTATCCTCTTATCCGTACTTCAGGGGCGTTTACGCAGACGAATGGATTGAGGTGTGATTTCGACCAGTTCATCATCGTTAATATAGGCGATGCAATCCTCTAGCGACATCACCTCCGGCGGTGTCAGTATAACTGCATCATCAGAGCCGGAGGCCCTCATGTTGGTCAGTTTTTTCCCTTTTGCAGGGTTGACCACCAGATCAGTGGTGCGGCTATGTTCGCCGATGATTTGCCCCGGATAGAGCGGTGCTCCCGGTTCAATAAAGAGTTTCCCCCGATCCTGCAGATTAAACAGTGCATAGGCCACGGCAGTACAGGACTCCTTAACCAGTAGTACGCCGTTTGTGCGGTTGATAATCTCTCCGGCATAGGGGCCGTAACTGTCAAAGACATAGGACATCATCCCCATTCCCTTGGTATCAGTCATAAATTCGGAGCGATACCCCAGCAATCCACGGGTAGGGATAACAAAGATCAGGCGGGCCATACCGTTATTATTCTCCATCTCTTCAAGCTGGCCTTTTAGTTTGCCCAGTTTTTCAATAACTGCGCCCTGATACTGCTCATCCACATCGACGGTAAGCCGCTCATAAGGCTCCATGGTCTGCCCATTTTCCTCTTTCATGATAACTTGAGGACGGGTTACCTGAAATTCATAGCCCTCCCGCCGCATCTTCTCAATCAGAATGGAGAGATGCAGCTCACCCCTGCCGCTTACCCGAAAGCCGACTGCCTCGGTGAGTACCTCAACCTGCAGTGCCACATCAGCCAGAATTTCTCTCTCCAGCCGATCGCCTAAATGTCTTGAGGTAACAAATTTTCCCTCTTTACCCGCAAAAGGTGAATCGTTAGGGACAAAGTTCATGGAGATTGTTGGCGGATCAATAGTGATCATGGGTAGAGGGGTTGGCGTCTCTGCATCGGTAAAGGTTACCCCCACGGTGACATCTTCCATGCCGGCAACGGCAACAATTTCGCCGACTCCTGCCTCTTCCACAGGTACTTTGGCATCAGATTCAAAACGGAACAGTTTGGAAATACGTATCGGCTGAATAGAACCGTCCCGCCGGGAAACAACGATGGGCTGGTTGATCTTCATAGTGCCGTTTACCACCTTGCCGATGCCAAGCCGCCCCAGATAGGGGGAGTAATCGATGGTTCCCACCTGCATCTGCAGAGGTTTTTCACTATCACCTTTGGGGGCAGGGATATGCTCAATAATCATTCTGGAGATGGCCTCCATATTGCCGCCGTTTTCCACCGGATCTTCCGGGTCAAGCAGGGAGTATCCATTTTTGGCCGAGGCATAGACGATGGGAAAATCAAGGATATGGTCTGGTGCGTTGAGCTTGACAAAGAGGTCAAATACCTGGTCGACAACCCATTCACAGCGTGCTGCCGGTTTATCGATCTTGTTAATCACAACAATGACCGGCAGTTTATTTTCCAGTGCTTTTTTGAGCACAAAATAGGTTTGCGGCATCGGGCCTTCCTGGGCATCAACCAGCAGTAATGCTCCGTCTGCCATACGCAGCACCCGTTCTACCTGGCCGCCAAAGTCGGCATGGCCGGGGGTGTCGATAATATTTACCCAGTAATCCTTATATTGATAGGAGCCATTCTTGGAAGTGATAGTAATGCCCCGTTCTCTTTCCAGATCCATGGAATCCATCAGTCTTTCAGAGACTTCCTGATTATCCCGAAACATTCCGGATTGCTTGAAGAGTTGGTCTACGAGGGTGGTCTTTCCATGATCTACGTGGGCGATAATAGCCACGTTACGAATTTTGTTCTGTTCCATATCAATAAAGTAGGTTGGCAAAAAAGGAGAGCACAGCCGGTGAAGACTGGGCGATAGATGAATAAAACATGCAAAACTTTCCAATATATCATGTTTGGTGTATAATGCAAGTTTTTGTCTCTTCGATAACTGCTCCCCCATTTGCCGGAGGAGAAATCGTTATACTATTTGTGATATATGTAGGAAGCACCAATAGAGATATGAATACTTTTTTTATACAAAAACAGCAGCTTTTGGGCTGGATCGCCCTTTTTTCTTCAACCATCCTCTTTTACCTGGCAACCCTTATTATCCGCTGGGGGGAGGCATATGTTGATATTGAAGCCTCGTATTATGTTTTTTCCCGCTTTATTACCGGGTTTATTGTGGTTTCAGTGACCATGCTTGCCCGCAGACAACCGCTTGCTCCAAAGAATTATCATTATTTGATTGGCCGTGCGGTATCCAATACGGTGGCAGTATATTGCTTTTATCAGGCGGTGGCTGTGGGAACGGTTGCAGAAGGGAATATTCTGAATTTGACGTATCCGGTTTTTGTCGCTCTCTTTTCCTGGTTTTTTCTGAAGTCTCAGCGGGATCTCTTCTCTTTGGGGGCGATGGTTTGTGCCTGCAGCGGGATCTGGCTGGTATTGATGCCGCCGGGGGAGTTCTATCTACCGCTACATAACACCTGGGGCATATTTTCCGGCCTGACTGCTGCATCTGCTATCATTTATCTCAATGTTAGCAGGCAGTGTCATGACTCGCAGACGATTCTCTTTTTTATGTTTGGTATTGGCTGTGTGATGATGTATTTTCTCTTTCGCAAGGATATCTTCTGGCCTGATAGAATAGAATTTTATTTTTTAGCGGCGTGTTCAGCGGCAGGCGTGATAGGGCAGTATTTGCTAACCTTTGGATTTCGCTATGTAACGGCTCTGGAAGGTTCTATTATCTCCTCAAGCCGGATTTTGTTGGCGGCATTTCTAGGGCCGCTGGTTGCGGCAGAACCGCCGCTGAGCTGGGCTGGATGGAGCGGTGCATTGCTCATTTTTTTGGCGAATATTGGGCTTGCATTTCATAAAAAGCAAAAAGAGTAAGGGTGTATACTGATACGTACTGACAGCGAGGAAAAATGAAGAATTCACTTCAAGAACAGATGCTAAAGCTTGGTCTTGTTGATAAAAAAAAGGTCAAGGAAGTTAAGGTCGAGCAGCATAAAAACAGAAAACAGAGAGGGAAGAAGGGAAGTGGTGCACTTTCTCTGGCAGAAGAGAACGCTCTTTTAGCAAAAAAAGCGGCAGAGAAGAAAAAAGCGAAGGATTTACAGCTCAATCGGCAGAGGGATGCCAAGTTGCAGAAAAGGGCTGAAACTGCCCAGATAAAACAGCTTATTGAGCAGCATAAGCTCGCCAAAGATGAGAAGGGTATTCCTTATCGTTTTAATGTTTCGGGAAAAATTCACCGTATTTTTGTTGATAATAAAACGGCAGATCAGCTTGGCAGCGGTGTTTTGGGTATTGTCGAGATGGTTGGTATTGCGGGGCAGTTTGAAGTTCTGCCCAAGAATATCGTGGAGAAGATTCAGTCCATTAACAGCAAGGTCTTTATCTCTTTGGTAACCGAGCCGTCCCCGTCAGATATTGATGAGGACGACCCCTATGCAGAATATAAAATTCCAGATGATCTTGTCTGGTAATTATTGTCAATAGCTGGAGATAATGGGGAGCAGCTGGAGCTGGAGTTTTCCTTTTTTGGGTTTGACCTGTACAATTTTGGTCTTCACCGTAATTTTCTTTGAGCTTGTTTCAATATGGGCGGGCTGTAGTGGTTTTAAGGTGATGGGAAATTGTTGACCATCAAGCAGGGCAACGAGGGTGGGGGCAATTTGTGCGGCCCTGCCGCTGCCGTTGGATTGTGCATTTTTGATTATCGGCCTGAGATAGATGGTCTGTTTTTTTGCGTCAAATTTCAGCAGGGTATTGGCATCGAGATGCAGCTGAACGGTGCCGACATGGAGGTTTATTTTACGGCCGCCAAGGTTGGCTGAGAGTGCCATATTATCCCCGGCAAGTTTCATTTTGCAGGAGATTGCATCCTTTTTGATATGAAGGTTACTGATATCGACAATGGTAAATTTCCCTTTGATGGGGAGTTTTTTTGTGTTCAGGGTGAAGGGGAGGGCTGCCTTGACTGATTTGGCAATGGTCTCCTCAGGAATGGTTACTGTTATCGCATCCTGGGCAAAAGCTGTCTCTGTTTTTTGCAGGGGCAGCAGAGAGAGCAGGGTAATCAGGAAAAAGGGAATCATCTTAAGGTGCATAAAAGGCCTCTTGGGTTGTATTTTTATTAGGGTTTAGGTTCAGTGAAGACGAAAAAATCGCGGTAACAATAACGAGTGGCAGATAAAAAGGCAAGTGAGGAAAAGGCCGACGATAGATGCTTTATCGCGAAAGCTGCCATGAGCATGAAAGGCGTTGCTTTCTACCGTATGGGGCGCAGTGAAACTGCCGCGAAGAGAGATGATACCGGAATCTACGGGGATCTGGCCGGTAATTGTTATCTGCTCGCCGCTGAAGATTGTAATCTCTTTTTTTTCCGCATCATATTTCACACGGTCAAAGGCGATGGCCTTTCCCGCTCTTTTGTTGACCAGCTGCAGGGTGTGCAGGGAGTAGGTATTATCCTGCTCCATTGCAGGAAAAAAGAGAAAAGGGGCAAAAAGCCAGCCGAGTAGACAGCAAAGGGCGATATATCGTTTTTTCCCTTTAGGCAAGGTGATATGGTACTGTTTGTGAGCGGCAGCAGCTCTTTTTTTCCATACTAGTATAAAATAGAAAAATCCGGCAATGGTTATCAGCCGAGTGGCTAGGGTATCTGTCCAGATAAGGGCGGCAGAAAAGAGATGCCAATCGAAAGGGGCAATAATATTGACCCCGTTACCCCATTTTATCTGCAGGGAATCAAGCAGAAGATGGAGCAGGCTGTTGCCCAGCAGGATAAAAAAAACAGCCTGGCTCTGGCGAATGAAAGCGGCTATGGTTCCTGCCAGTAAGGCACAGAAAAACAGGCTTGCCTGTGCTGTGCAGTAGTAACGCAGTGTGTATGGATCAAGGATATTGAGTGCTTGCAGTAGATGCAGCTCCACCCATGGAATATCAGGGAGAATGCAGCCAATCAGCACCCATAGAAAGGCTGCTGGTGGTAATAGTCTCTCGCAGGCGGCACCTTGCAGAGCTATATGGCAGAGTGTATTGGGCATAGTGAGATCTCTGGAATGGTATAAAAATGTCGAAACTTCGTTTAATTGTTACCGCTGACTGTTTGCTTGAAAATCTTTCCCTTCCTCTGGAAAAAGAGCTGAAGCGGTATCTTACCATTGATAACCCGCAATATACAGCGGCAAAAAAATATGGCCGGTGGATTGGTAAAAAACTGCAGCCTCAACTGAAATATTATGATCCGGTTCCCAAAGGGCTTCGTTTTCCCCGAGGTTTTGCCAATCAGGCAGTGCTGCTTTGTCGTAAAATGGCAGGGGTTGAACCGGATATTGTCGATAATCGCCGCATATTGCCGGAAAGCAGCTTCTCTTTTACCGGTGAATTAAGGCCATATCAACAGCGGGCGGTGGATATGGCCTGCGGCAGATCTTTTGGGGTTATCGAAGCGGGAACGGGTAGTGGGAAGACAGTGATGGCATTGGCAATTATTGCCCGGCGCCGTCAGCCGACTCTGGTTATTGTGCATACCAAGGAGCTGCTCTATCAATGGCAGCAGCGGGTGAAAACCTTTCTTGGCCTGGAAGCAGGGCTGGTGGGAGATGGAAAGTTTATTCTTAACGAAATAACTATCGCCATTGTTAATACGGCAAAGAAACGGGCTGTTGAGCTGGTGCCGCATTTTGGTCATCTGGTGGTTGATGAGTGTCATCGGGTACCGTCAACGCTGTTTACCGAGGTTGTTTCCCGTTTTGACAGCTATTATTTATTGGGGTTGTCGGCAACTGCGTTTCGTAGCGATATGGAAATGACCAGGTTGATCTATTACTTTATGGGTGATCGTATTCATAGGGTAAATCAGGATGAGCTGGTTGAAACCGGTGCTATTCTTGCCCCGGAGGTGATACGCAGGGCAACAGCATTTGCCTATAACTATAATGGTGATTATCAGGCACTTATCAAGGCTCTGGTTATCCATGAAGGGCGGAACCGACAGATACTGGATGATATTTTGAAAATTTGCAGTGAGCCGGATAGCGGCACGGTGCTGGTGGTTTCCGACAGGATCAGTCATTGTCAGTTTTTTACTGAAAAACTGGATGACAATGGTATTGCTGTAGCTCTGCTTTCTGGTCAATTAGCCCCGGAACAGCGGGCAGAGGTGGTCGAAGCCGTGCTGCGGGGAGAAGTTCAGGTGTTAACGGCTACCCTGCAGCTTATCAGCGAAGGATTTGACTGCCCTGGTCTGGCGACTCTTTTTCTGTGTACTCCTATCAGTTTTGAGGGGCGTCTGTTACAGGTGATTGGGCGTATTATGCGTCCGGCGGAGGGAAAACGGGCAAGAGTCTTCGACTATATTGACAGCAGCGTTCCGGCATTGATGCGCTCTGCCAGAGCTCGGGCGCAGGTTCTCTCACGATTGTAGGTCAACTATCTGATATAGAGTATTTTTTGTCTTTTTTGCCGAAGCGGATTGTGCGGGCTGCATTGAGACTGCTATGCCCAGTCAAACCGGGCAACATTTTCCAGCGGATCGACCTTTACTACCCGCACTTTTACTGTATTTCCGGGAGTAACTCCAGCAGCTCCTGCTGTGGGAAGATCTATATCCATCAGTAATTCAACCAGCAGCAAGTGAGCTCTTTTGGGGCCTGCCTGAATGATCAGCGCATCCATTGTTTGCCCTTGTTGCTCTTTAAGATACTTCAGTAGCCAGTAGCGGTGCCGCTGCAGACGTACACTGCTTGCGGCGTTAAGAGTGCGGGCAAGAACAGAGGTGAAGTCTTTACACATCTCTTCTGTAAACCGCGGTTCCTGATGGCGGACAATACTATGCAACTGATGCTGCATTACCAGATCAAGCAGCCGCCGGATGGGAGAGGTGACAGTGCTGTACTGGTTTACTCCCAGTCCAGAATGGGGTTTGGGCAGGGTGGAGAGCTCCCCTCGGGGAAGCTGCCTACGCTGTAGCGTGTTTTGGTAGAGATCGTCATCTTCACCGTGAACTATTCGTTTCTGCAGCGGCGGCTGGGAACGGTAGAGCCCTGGCACCATTCGGTCGGCAACATACTTTGCGGCTTCAGTATTGGCGAGAATCATCATCTCGGCAACGATGGTACGGGCAGGAGTGTTACTTTTTGCCAGGCTGATATGAACCCGCCCCTGATAGTCAACGTAGATATTAACATCGGGAAAAGGAAGCAGTAGGGCGCCATTTTCCAGCCGGCGTTTACGCAGCTGCTGACGCAGCATGTTAAGAATGCTGATCTCCTCTTCATCTTCATTGTTGGAGATCATTAGATCAACCTGGTCATAGGTCAGGCGGCGGGCAACGTTAATAATTGATGGGAATATACGCACCCGCAGCACTTCCGCCTGTGGTGAGAGCAGGATCATAAAACTGAATGCTGCCCGAATTTCTCCCTGTATCAGGCTGCAGATCCCTTGAGAGAGATGGCGCGGCAGCATAGGCACCTGCCGCTCGGGAAAGTAGATGGAGGTTCCCCGGTGCATAGCTTCAAGAAAGAGAGGATCTCCCGGGCGGACATAGTGGGCCACATCGGAGATATGGACACCAACAAGAAAGTTGTCTCCTTCCTTTTCTACTGTAAGCGCATCATCAAAATCCGTCGTTGTTGGGCCGTCGATGGTAAAGGGCTGCAGATGAGTGAGATCTCGCCGCTGTTCATCAGCGAACAGTTCCTCATAACCACCACATTGCAGCAGCCGTTCTGCCTGCTGCCTTGCCGGCAGAGAGAAGGTATCCGGGAGTTCAGCTTTGAGCAGTGGAATATTTTCATCTGCCGACCATACTCCAGCCTTTACCAGCAGATGAAAAGGTGCATGAGGATGGTGAAAACCGCTGCTTTTAAGAATTTTCTGTGCAACATCGGCTTGTTTACTCTCCTTACCAAAGAGATACCACTCCTTGATCAGGGTGAAAATCTCTTCGTGTTCGCTGGTAAAATCTGCTGCCGCAATCTCATCGCCGTCTATTTTGCGCAGGAATTCCCCCCCCTGCAGGATAAGCTGCTCCTTCTTTGCTTCCTTTTCCTGCTGGAGCTGGAGCTGGGCAACTTTTTCTCTGGAGTTGACCTGGATACGTCCCTCCTTGAAGCGGAAAAAAAGGCGATCATTGAAAACACAGCGGATCAGGGCTGAGATAGTATCATCATTGGCAATATCGGCAAAAATCAGCTCTGCAAGAAAGGCTGGAGTAAAGGCGTTGCTCGGCTCCTCCACAACAAGCTCCCAGATCTCTTCAAGATCAATACTCTCCATGAGGGCCAGCCGTTTATCCGTCGTTGTTTTTAACTGACTGGTGAGCTCTTCCCGGCTGCTTATAACGGCATGTGTTTGTGTGGAGCAGTTGATAATGCGGGAAACGGGTAAATTTACCTCACGACCGTTCTGGTTGATAAGTCGAACTCTTTTCGGTTGGCTTTCAGTGACCAGAGCGCAGATAAACTTTCCGTTATCCAGATATTCTATAAGTTTTCCTGCAGCAATCATAAGAGATAAAATCCTGTTCCCTTTTTATACGGTGAGATATTGATATGTTACTTGCCTTACTCCGTTCGCCGTAACTGGAGTAAGAATAAGAGATAACTTACAAATTTCAATAAAAATAATAATGACAAACAAAAGCCCCCTAGTATACCGTAAACCTGTTGCTCTTGTCTATCGAGAACCGGGAAAAAAAGTTTTTTCCTGCAATTTGCCAGGTATGCAGTGCCGTGCTGCCTGTTAAAAGAATGTAGTGAAAGCTATTACGCTGCATGATATCTATATGTTTTTACGGGTGGAGTCCTGTTTTTTTCCCCCTTCTTTTTTTACCATGTTGTTTCGAGATTGTTTTTTCCCGAAAACCGTTATATATCTGCTGGTGTATAGCGTTGTTTCAATTTGTTGGCTTCTTTTTCTCTTCAGGTTTTATTAATAATTATGCAAGATTTTTTTATAGAGCAGCCCGTTACTTCCGGGATGGTGGCTATTGTCGGCCCGCCGAATGCGGGAAAATCAACCCTGATGAATGCTTTTCTACAGCAGAAGATCTCTATTGTCAGTCCCAAACCGCAAACCACACGTAATCGTATTGCCGGTATTGTCAATGATGACGATTCTCAGATTGTTTTTCTTGATACTCCCGGATTGCATCGTTCCCGGGAGGCACTGAACGTGGAGATGGTGCGTGCTGCTCTGGAGAGCCTTTCCGGGGTTGATCTGGTTC
>PDWI01007981.1_pt1 | contig 12615 bp, 15 predicted proteins | sample 1430891 | NCBI WGS metagenome assembly PDWI01 (sample SAMN01162508, study PRJNA174530) | Oral metagenome, whole genome shotgun sequencing project. | biome: Marine environment; feature: Marine mammal; material: Swab sample of the gingival sulcus; isolation source: swab sample of gingival sulcus... | reverse complement strand
ACCTGTGCTTACTTCAATTTCAGCACTTTGTGGAGATGTTATTATGCGTTCGTTTTTGTATAATCCCGCATCGGCTATTTCGCCTAATTCTTTTACTAAATGATTTTGAAAATTTTTATACATTTTATTATGATTTTGTATCTAACAAAAATTAGATAATTATTATTTATAAGAAATTATGTTTATTGTGAAACACTTCCTATTAATTCCATACCTTTTAGATTTTGTTTAATGTATTTTTTTAATTCCGCAAAAGACATATTTTTAATATCCTCATTTATATCTTTACGAATATCTCTCATCATTTTAACACAGTCAAATGATTTATTTTTTGTTTTATCAGTTTTCATAATTAATTAAATCTTTAGGATTTCTTATTTCTAATAAATTATATCCATATTTAATATTAACAGAATTATAACCTTTAATTCTCTGTAAATTAACAATATGCTTAAAGTTCCAACTAGCAAGAACATCAACATTATTAATAGTTGCTATTGCAATATGTAAACAATCCTCATAACTTGTTTTACCCACTACTTTTTCATTTATATACTCATTTGCTAATTGTTCGCATTCTTCTGTTATTTCTACTCTTTGAAAACAATCATTAGGATAATTAAAAAGTAAATTTCTAACCTTTTCGGGTGCATTCCTAAGTTCTAAATCGAGCAAATCTGACACAACAAAAATAATTTCTTTATTTGCTAATTTCTCAAAAAGCAATTTAGTTTCTTTTTCAAATTCAACATCATAAAAGCCACCAACAATTGATGTGTCTATATAAATTCTATCTCGTTTCATACAATAAAAATAAAGCCCTATAAAAAGGGCTTAAAATTACTTTTTTCTTATTAAAGAACAAAAAAATAACGACTACTAAAATATGTTTTGCAACAAGATTATTTTTTAATGAAAATTGCTTTGATAATAATTAATCTTCTTCATCAAGTTTAAATATGTCATTAACTGTTTTGTTAAATAATTCTGATATTTTAAGAGCTAAAATAGTTGAAGGTACATATTTATTATTTTCTATTGAATTAATAGTTTGACGAGAAACATTAACTTTGGTTGCTAACTCCTGTTGCGTTAAATTGAAAATTGCTCTCTCTATTTTTAGACTATTTTTCATCTGCTTAAATTTTATAAACGCATTTTCCTTTTTGTAAATTTAAACTGGAGTATATATATTAAAAGAATATAATTTGTAACAAACAATGAATTAAATTCAAAATCAACACCTCCCAAAATCATATTAAGCAATACATAAATTAAGTGAGCAATAATACCTCCCATAAATGCAATAAATGCAGAATTTAATCGTAATGCCATAACCATTTCATCTTCATGCCTTTCTGCTGAAAATGCTATTATTAACAACCCTATTGCAAAACTAAATTCACATACATAATTTAAGTTATATTGTTTGTAAAATATTAGACTCCAATTAAAAAGAATAGATAATATAAGTATAATAATACCTATATTTTTTGCCCAAAAAGGCAATAGCCTAATATAACGTTTTACTTCAAAGGGTTCGTTTGATTTACAATTTGAAACTAATAACACTATTACAATAATTACAGCCATTATTGAAAACAAAATAATTTTTTCCATTTTTTTAGTTTAAAAAGTTTTACAAAATATCAAATACTATTTACATAATGACAATTATACTTTACATTTTTAAAAGAACAAAATTTTTATACTTTTTTTTAATAATAACTGATGTTAAAATCTTTTGAAAGATAATTACTTATAACACAAAGACCTTAGAGTTTTTGTTAAAAAACTCTAAGGTCTTCATTAAACATTAATAATTAACAATTAATCATTACCTTGAATCATAGCATAAACCCAAAGTAACCAATTAATTAGATTAATTTTGTTTGTTTATCATTAATTTTACAATATAATCTTTATTAGTACTATTTTGATTGTTAGTAGGAATTAGTTTTATCAAATTAATATTAAAATTATCTATTAATGTATCTGTAACTTTATTATCATACGCTTTAAATCTAATGTTATGGTAGTAATTACCTTTTAAAATTAAATCTAAACACACTTTAAAAGAATCAATTGAATCTTTTATAACAGAACCCAGCTCTAACCTTAAGTCATTGTCAAAATCAAAAAATATCTGATTGCATCCAATTATTATAGTATCATTCTGCTTTTCAGTTATAATTTGTTTTCTCAAATATATTGTATTTGGATTTTCAGGAATACAAGTTAAATCACTAATAATAATTGTATCATTTCCTTTTTGTAAAAAATTATGAAATGTTTCTTTTGCATTATCTTCCTGAATAAATTTCATAGCTATTTGTTTTGAATCAATTATACGATATTCAAACTCTGTATATTCTTCATAATCCTTGCTATAAATTCCAAATCTACCCTTATTCTCTGAATAAAAATCAATAAATTGTATAGCATAACTATCTTTATCTATCCAAGTGCCTCTCAAATATTCAGAAGAAAGATTGGGTTCAGTGTGGTTATTATCGCAACTAATACAAATAGTTAGTATGATAAATAAACTTAGTATAAAAAGTTGTATATATTTCATGGCTTTTGATTATTTTAGATATTATTTAATCACTCAATCATTTCATTAATCCAAGCTGCATCTTCTTTTAAGCGAGTGTAGATTGATGTTGAAAAGCGTTTGGAAAATTTAGCGTCCCAAAACCATTTTTCAATTTGTTTGCGATGAACATCGTTAATTTCCGTTCTGCCCGTCTTGAAAAAATAATACTGAATAACTGGTATAAAATTATGGTATGCCGATATATCGCCAGTGATACGCATTTCCTTAAAGAAGTTCAGTGTTGCTGTTAATGCTGTTTTTGTTTTCGGATAAATACGATAACACATTTCAGGCGAAAGTTTTAACTGATAAAGGCTACGTGCATCGTCAAAAGCATTTAGTGTTAGCGAAAATGTAAATACTTTGTTGCTCAGTTCCCCAAATTCTTTAATTACAGCAGGGGTGTTAAATTTATTTATAGTTTCCTTTAAATCAAACTTTTCACTCCACGTGGTGGCGTGTATTAAATCAAATACGGTCAGGTGCTTTCCACCTTGATTTATTCGTTCAAATATCTCCACTACATCATCAAGTTCGGTATGGGCTGTTTTTACAATGCTAATGGGATACGATGTAAATATTTGCTGACATTCGTGCCACAAATCAGATAAGCGGTTACGCCTTTTTGCAAATTTTTCATCATCGGCAAATAACTCGGCATATACCTCTTGGTAGGCTTTAGGGTCAAATAGTTTCCAAATAGGAATATTATTTTTCTCACGTTTACTACGTGGTATTTTAAATTCTTTTTTTTGCGGATTAAAACAAATTGTACTATAATCGGTATTATCAAAGGTTTTCCCTCGCAATGCTAAGTAAAGCGACAACATACGTTGTTGTCCGTCCAAAATGAATTGTACCGAACCCGTGCTTGATTTAGCTTCAAAATCAAAGTTATTTTGTTCACTAATAAAGTCGGTATATTCGGGTGGAGCTATCCAAAAAAAGAACGAACCAATGGGATATTGCTGATAAATAGAGTTAAGTAATTTTACTACTTTGGCTTTGTTCCAAATATAATTACGCTGAAATTTTGGTATCTTAATATTACCAGACTCTAACTCGGTCATTAATTTTTGTAAGTTCCAAGTATTTACAATTTCAAGTTTGTTAATCACGACTTTTTTTAATGTTTAATTATTAATGGTTAATGGTTAATTATTAATGATTAATTAAGGAATTAATTTGTATTACTAATTAATAAAGAGCATTGTCATATATCCTATTTGAGACAAAATACTTATTTGCTTTTAAGTAAAAACTTAGATAAAAGAAAAAGTCCTCAACGTATAAAATCATTAATAATTAAACATTAATCCTTACTCACAAATTCCTTATTTCTTACACAACGTACTGATATTGCATTTTTAGGTTTTTCGTAATATTTGAATGGTTTGGTTAAATTCTTATGAAAATATTGTTTCCAAACATTATCGTGTGTTTTAGTTGAACTCCAATAACTTGCCGATTCTCCTACATTATTTACGCCATTATTACTAAATCCACCATACTGAAGATTAAACACGTTAGTAATATCTAAATCGTTAGTTTTTACATAATCAATTAATTCTGTCCACTCCTCATTTGTTGGTATATGCCAACCATCAGGGCAAATACCTTGCACTCCCTCATCGGTTTCGTTAGCCATTGCTGTTTCCCAGTCGTACAACAATCCATATTGTTCAATATCTTCCGATGGTTTTACATGCTTTAATTCCTCTCCCTTATCGTTTTTCGTAGTTCGCAGATTTTCAATCATCCACACCTGACTACCTATAATTCCTGTTATATAGCTATTTCCCTCGTTATCAACACACACAGGATATAAAGGTTCTTTTATGCTTATGGTATCAATAAATTTATTATCCTTAGCATCGGTTATTGTAACGTAATATGTTCCTGCCTTAAGGCTTGTTCTTATGCTATCGGTATTGCCATCTGCCCATTTTACCGAATAGGGTTGTTTTCCTCCCGATATACGTAATGACACTTGTCCGTCGTTACTTTTATAATCACTCAGATTAGTTATCTGAGGATTAGTTGCTAATGGCTCACGTTTACAATCTGTAAATAAGAATACAGACAAAATAGGTAGTATTAAAAAAATTTTATTCTTAAACATAAGGCTATTGTTTTTATATTCTCTTACTAATATAGTAAAATAATTGTTAATGCACAAATATACCTTAATAATCAATACAATGGAAAAAATAATTAGGCTTTTTTATATTATTTCTATATTTATTGACCGAATTACTAAAAAAAGCAACAAAATACTGTTTTAAACGTTATTAACTAACAAATATTAGATGTAAAGCATTTATAAAAAAAAGTTAAAGATTTATCTATTTAATAAAAGAAAAACAAAATGATTATTCTATTATCGCCTGCCAAAACCATTGATTTTACAAATACTTGTAATACAACAAAATACTCTAAACCTTTTTTTACGAATGTTGCTCAATCGTTAATAGATATTTTGCGACTATTATCAGCCGATGATTTACAAGGTTTAATGGGGATAAATTCCGACTTGGCTAAACTGACTTACAGCCGTTTGCAAAATTGGAAAGCAAACCCCACCCCTACTGAGGGCAAACAAGTAATTGCTGCCTTTAAGGGCGAAGCATACCGAGGTTTAGATATTAGTGATTGGTCGGAAGCGGACTTTGATTTTGCACAACAACATTTACGGATTATGTCTGGTTTATATGGTGTTTTAAACCCTTTAGATTTAATAAGTCCGTACCGCTTAGATATGGAAACTCCTTTAGAAACTGACAAGGGCAAAAGTATAAATGCATTTTGGGGAGATACTATAAGCAGATATTTACAGGAAGATGTTAATAAACAAGATGATAACACTATTTTAAACTTAACATCGAATGAATATTATAAATCGGCAAGACCGAAATTAATTGATGCAAAGAAAATTACGCCAATATTTAAAGATTTTAGTAAAGGTAAATACCGTACAATTGTTGTCTATACTAAAAAAGCAAGAGGTCTAATGGCAAGGTTTGTTATAAAAAATAGAATTACAGACGTAAATGATATAAAGAATTTTGATAGCGAAGGGTATTATTACAACGAACGATTAAGCAAGGGTAACGAGTGGGTATTTACACGTGAATAACCCCTACATAATAAAAAAGGCATTGGAAAAACACCAATGCCCTTTTGATTTATGAAAAATTTAATTTACACACTATTTATTTTTGTAAATCGTCAAAATCCACATTAACAAAATCAGCTGATTGCTCAGCATTATTTTCTGTACGCTCTTCTCTTTCTTCTATTTCAGGCTGATTTTCAGCAATATATTTAATTACTTCGCTTAAACCTTCTGAAAATTTCTCAAAATCTTCTTTATATAAAAAGATTTTATGCTTCTCAAAATGAGATTTACCATCTTCGTCAAAACGTCGTTTACTTTCTGTTACTGTTAAGTAATATTCATTGCGTTTTGTTGCTTTTACATCAAAAAAATAAGTACGCTTTCCTGCTCTTACTGCTTTTGAAAAAATATCGTCTCTTCTTTTTTCATTAAACTCTTCCATATTGTATTTAATTTATTTTTAAATGATGTTGCAAAAATAAACATTCTTTTTGATTTTTATATTTTTTACGAAGATTTTTAATGGTAAATTTATTCTTTTTTTATCACTATATACACTAGCCTCAATCATCTTACAACAAGATTATTATGCTTATAATTTTATACAAAAGACCTCACATATTTTGAAAATATGTAAGGTCTTTTATTTACAAATATCTAAAAACAAGCCCTTTAAAAAACAATTTAGTCCATTTCCCACTCAGGCTCAATTATATTGGCTTTTTGTGGTAATTTAAAACTTATGTAGTTGATATTTTCGCCATCGTCAATATGCAGATTTTCGTAATGTGTTTTGATGCTTAATTCTTCAGAAACAGATTGTTCTGCATACAAATCAGAAGTATGTTTTATTATCTCAAAGTTATTTTCTTTAACTAAATTTAGCGTATATTCATATAAAAAAGTGCTGTCGGTTTTCAGATGTATTATTCCGTTATCTTTTAACAAATGCTGATATTTTTCTAGGAAATATGACGATGTCAGTCGCTTTTTTGCACGTCGTTTTTTCATTTGAGGGTCAGGAAAGGTTATCCAAATTTCATCAACCTCATTAGGTACAAAAAACGATGTAATAAGCTCAATACGTGTACGTAAGAAACCCGCATTAGTAATATTTTCATCCTCCACTTGGGTTGCCCCTTTCCAAATTCTTGCTCCTTTTATATCTACACCAATAAAATTTTTATTGCTAAACATTTTAGCCATACCAACCGTATATTCGCCCTTTCCGCATCCCAATTCCAACACTATTGGATTATCGTTTTTAAAGAATAACTCATTCCATTTACCTTTTATAGAATGGTCAACATACACAAATTCCTTTACTTCGGGCTGAATAACGTGTTCGTATTTATCGTTTTGTTCAAACTTTTTAAGCTTTCCTTTTCCCACTGTTTACTGTTTTTATTGATTTTTTTCTATGCCTATTCCAGCATCTAATACGCTACTTAGATTATCGGTACGCATAGCTTGTTGTATTGTAAATGTATAAGTTCCTACAAACGGAAATTTTATATATCGGCGATATGGTAATTTATACGACCAAACACTACCAAACCCCTTACCTAACCATTTACCATTAGGTTCGGCTAATATGTATTCAACGGTATCGGTCATCTGCTTGTTATTGGGCAACTGAGAGTTTATAAACAAATACATATTCTGATAAGGATAGTTACCCGAAATACGTGTATAAAAATAAATATCGTACACCTGATTTGTGTCGGTTACCTCAACATTAAAAACTAATGAGCTATCCTTATGCCATTGTTCGTTTTTAAAACTCACATTCTGCTCGTACATAGTATTATTACTACAACTTTGTATTAGCGGAATAATAAAAATAAATATATAGAATAGTTTTTTCATATGCTTAGTTAATGTGTTAATATGTTAATTTTATAATTTGATAATATGTTGATACGATAATGTTATAAAGAAACTTAAACTATCTAAGTTTTTGTTTACTTTTTTGATTTTGGTGGCTTTCGGCGTTTGTGTTTACGTTTGTTTGGTTTATTATCAAAACGCGTAAGACTCTCTTGCCCAACCACTTTAGCAAAATCAATATTTTCTTTCTTATTCGAATCTTCGGTTTGTTCTATCTCAGGCTCAGGTAGTTCACCTTTTTTATTTTTCTGAATTACGTCTTTTATTGTTTCAACACTTAACGGAATTATAGAGCTTTCCTTCTCGGTATCTAACACATACCACATCATTTGCCTAAACACGTCGGTTTTAATATGCCTTGCCGTACCTTGTGCAAATTTTAATATGATGTCGGTTGATGGAAAATCTTTACGTCCATCTTTATATGTTGACAATTCGTAATTTAGGCAACATTTTAATTTTCCACATTGCCCTGCTAACTTTTGTGGGTTTAACGACAACTCTTGATAACGAGCCGCATTAGTGCTAACCGATACAAAGTTACGCATAAACGTTGAGCAACACAGTTCGCGTCCGCACGAGCCTATTCCACCTATTAATGCCGACTCTTGCCTTGCTCCTATTTGCTTCATCTCCACACGTATCTTAAATTTTTCGGCTAATAACTTTATCAGCTCCCTAAAATCGACACGCTCATCTGCAATGTAATAAAATGTAGCTTTAGTATTGTCGGCTTGATATTCAACATCGCCAATTTTCATATTTAAACTTAACGACGCACTTATCTGACGAGCCTCTATCATAGTGCTATGCTCTCGGTCAATCGATAATTTCCACTTTTCAATATCATTTGCCTTAGCCTTACGATATATTTTTTTTATATTTTCAGGTACTTGCTTTAATTTATTTAGCTGGTTTAAAACCAAGGGGCCTTTCAGCGATATTATTCCTATATCATGCCCCGGTGATGCCTCTACGGCAACTATGTCGCCTATATCTAATTGTAATTTATTACAGTTATAAAAGTATGCTTTTCGTGTATTTTTAAATCTAACTTCAAATATCTCATCTCCACTTATTGGTAGATTTACATTGTCTAACCAATTAAAAACATTTAATTTTCCCGAATAGCTTATTTTACAGTTTGAGGTTGAATTGGCATCTATATTTTTTAGAGGATATCCTCTTGATAAATCATCATTCATTAATTAAATTTTAAAAAGTGCTAAATATCACCGTTGTGATAATTAGTATATAATGTAAATTAAGAGTTAAAAATTATTTTTTTGAAGCTCATTTAAGTTTTTAATAAAAATCTACATTTAAAATAAATATTTATTGACATGAATACTTCTTTCTTAATTTTTTATTCTTAACTCTTAATTGGTATATAATTTTTATGTATTGTAAATTTTAACATGCAAATATAATAAAACTTAAAACATATAACTTTAAAGCCACTAAATAAATCCGCAATATAAACTTTGTCTATTTTGCTTTAAAAAAATATTTGCACAAAACCACATAAAATATTTCGTTATGATAAAGCAATAATTTACCTTTGTACAATAATAAATAGTATAATATTTTTTTTATTAAAACTCCTTACATAAAGGGTTTATTTACAAGATATTAACAATTAAATATTAGCTATTTATAAATTAAATAAAAACAATCCTTCTGAGTTATTGTATTAAAATAAATAGAATAGCTTTAAGTTGGTAAAAAAAAGATAAATATGACAGAAACGGTAAAAGTATTAGACAAAGAATTTGAAATCTGTTTAACCGAGGAGCAAATAATAAATAGAATAAAAGAGGTTGCCCACCAAATAAGGAACGACCTAAAAGGTGAAGATGTTATATTCTTAGGCATATTAAATGGTAGTTTTATGTTTGCTTCCGATTTAATGAAGGATATGGATTTAGATTGTCAGATAACATTCTTAAAACTTGCATCGTACAGCGGAACAAAGTCGCAAGGTACGGTTAAACGACTTATCGGAATTAATGAAAATATTGAAGATAAAACCGTTGTAATTGTTGAGGATATTATAGACACTGGTAATACTTTAGAGAACATAAAAAAACAATTAAAAGGTTACGAACCAAAAAAAATACTTACCGCTACTCTGTTGCACAAACCAGAGGTGTATGATAAGGATATTCCTATTGAATATGTTGGTTTTAACGTAGAAAATAAATTTGTAATAGGTTACGGATTAGATTATGATGGCTTTGGCAGAAATTTAAGACATCTGTATCAAGCCAAATAACTAAGGGCAACCTACACAATTAAAATTGGTAAAAATAAATTTAATAAATAACGGCTATGTTTAACATTGTAATTTTTGGGGCTCCGGGTTCAGGCAAAGGCACACAATCGGACCTAATAATAAAAAAGTACGATTTAATACACCTATCAACAGGCGATTTGCTTAGAAAAGAAAAAAGCAAAAACACTGAACTTGGTAAGCAAATATCATTATTAATTGATAATGGTAACTTAGTGCCTGATGATATGATACAACAAATGGTAAAACAATTTGTGTTGGATAACAAAACAGCTGAAGGATTTATTTTTGACGGATTTCCGCGAACAACATCACAAGCTGAATGGTTAGATTCAATGCTTAGCGAACTTAATGAAGAAGTATCCTTAATGTTAGCTTTAGAGGTTGAGGAAGAAGAACTAAAAAAACGTATAATGCTACGTGGTAAGCAATCGGGACGTGCTGACGATGCTAACGAGGAAATTGTAGCAAACCGAATAAAAGTATATAAAGAACGTACTAAACCCGTAATGAATTACTATAAACAACAAGATAAATTCTACGGAGTAAAAGGTATGGGTAGCATAGAGGAAATTTTTGACAACGTATGCTCAACATTAAATAAACTGAAATAATATAAACTAAAAATAATATATAATTTATTGAATTGACTAAACTCAAGGTTCAATTCAAATTTATTAACTTAAAAATAAAATACAAATATGGGATTAATAGAAGATGTACACGCTCGTGAGATTATGGACTCACGCGGTAATCCAACAGTAGAAGTAGAAGTTACTTTAGAAAGTGGAATAATAGGACGTGCTGCTGTTCCTTCAGGAGCATCAACAGGTGAAAATGAGGCTTTAGAGTTAAGAGATGGCGACAAAAATCGTTTTCTTGGCAAAGGAGTTTTAAAAGCTGTTGAAAATGTAAACAACAAAATAGCTCCAGAGCTAATAGGTATGCATGTTACCGACCAAGTAGGCATTGACAACCACATGCTACAACTTGACGGAACAAAAACAAAAAGCAACTTAGGTGCTAACGCTATTTTAGGTGTATCATTAGCTGTTGCTAAGGCTGCTGCTGAATATTGCGGAATGCCTTTATACCGTTACATTGGCGGAACAAATGCGGTAACTCTACCTGTTCCTATGATGAATATTATTAATGGTGGTTCGCACTCAGATGCTCCAATAGCATTCCAAGAATTTATGATTCGCCCTGTAGGTGCTGAGTCGTTCAGAGAAGGATTACGTATGGGAGCTGAAATATTCCACAACTTAAAGAAGGTATTACACAACCGTAACCTAAGCACTGCTGTAGGCGACGAGGGTGGATTCGCTCCTGCTTTAGACGGAACTGAAGATGCTTTAGACGTTATTGTAGAGGCTATTAAACAAGCTGGATACAAACCAGGTGAGCAAGTACGCATTGCTTTAGACTGTGCTTCATCGGAGTTCTATGAGAATGGAGTGTACGACTACACTAAATTTGAAGGCGACAAAGGTGCTAAGCGTAACAGCGATGAACAAGCTGAATACTTAGCTGACCTAATTAGCAAATATCCTATCGACTCAATAGAGGACGGAATGGACGAAGGCGACTGGGACGGTTGGGTAAAACTAAATGCTAAAATAGGTGACAAGTGTCAGTTAGTTGGCGACGACTTATTTGTTACTAATGTTGAGTATCTACAGAAAGGTATAGAGCTAAAAGCTGCTAACTCAATTCTTATAAAAGTAAACCAAATAGGTACGCTTACTGAAACGTTAAATGCTATTGAAATGGCTCACCGTGCTGGTTACACATCGGTAACAAGCCACCGCTCAGGCGAAACTGAAGATGCTACAATAGCTGACATCGCAGTTGCTACAAATTCTGGTCAGATAAAAACAGGTTCAATGAGCCGTTCTGACCGTATGGCTAAATACAACCAATTACTTCGTATTGAGGAAGAACTTGGCGATTTAGCTGTTTATGGTTATAAGAAGTAGTTTAAAACTATAAATATAAAAATAGGGATTGTTAAGAACTTAACAATCCCTATTTATTTAGCAGAAAATAGTAATTACAAGACATTATCTCATAAAGTGTGTAAGTTCTGATTTCAGCGTTGAACTAGTTCAACGCTGAAATCAGATTTTTTTATTATTTTTATAACAAATTAAATTCACATTTTATGAAGAAAGAAGAATTATTAAACAGCGATTTTTTAAAGCAATTTAAAAGTGGCGAAGAACTGACTAATTTTCTTGGAGAACTACAAAAACAAGGTATAGAACAGTTATTAGAGGGCGAATTAGATGCTCATTTAGATTACGAAAAACACCAAAAGAGTAAAGGTTCTAACTATCGAAATGGGCATACTTCTAAACGTATAAAATCTGCTTTTGGAGAAATAGAAATAAATGTCCCCAGAGATAGAGATAGTAGTTTTAATCCCATGCTAGTTAAGAAACGACAAAATACTATTGATGGCATTGAAAATATCGTTATCTCATTGTATGCCAAAGGAATGAGCGTTTCTGATATTGAGGAACAAATTAGAGAAATCTATAATTTTGAAATTTCTACATCAACCATTTCAAGAATCACAGATAAAATAAATGGTGATATTGTAGCATGGAAGAACCGTCCATTAGAGCCCGTTTACCTGATAGTTTGGATGGACGGCATTGTTTTTAAGGTTAGGGAAAATTCCAAAATCATCAATAAAACAATTTATATCGC
>PDWI01007980.1_pt1 | contig 12617 bp, 11 predicted proteins | sample 1430891 | NCBI WGS metagenome assembly PDWI01 (sample SAMN01162508, study PRJNA174530) | Oral metagenome, whole genome shotgun sequencing project. | biome: Marine environment; feature: Marine mammal; material: Swab sample of the gingival sulcus; isolation source: swab sample of gingival sulcus... | reverse complement strand
ACTCCTTTATAAAAGGAGTTTTATCCACAAAGTAGTTGTTGCGCAATACAAAATCGCGAAAATCAGGTATGCTGGGAATTATTTTTTTCATCGTTGATAGAATATTTATTTTAGCTATCTTTGCTTCAAAATTTGGGTAATTTTCAGCCAAATACAGCTACTATTCTGCAAAGGTAATAATTTTTTTACAGTTAAGCCTAACTGCAATAATAATTTCACAAAAAAACACAATACACCTACACTTATAATACATTCACTATCAATAAATTAGCACCAAAATTCAATAATAATGTTTTACGAAAAAAACTCAATTTATAAAAAAAAATATAGTTTATAAAAAAAACTTTCTACTTTTGCGAAAAGAAAAAAAATATAAGTGATGATTCAAAAAGAGGAAAATAAAAAAGTAGGCTTTGCATTGAGCAAAGAAAATTACATTTATTTGGCAATTGGTTTTGCCATAATAATAATAGGTTTTTTACTAATGGTCGGGGGCAATTCCAACGACCCAAAAGTGTTTAATGGCGACGAATTGTTCAGCTTCCAACGCATTGTTCTCGCACCAATTGTAGTGCTATTTGGCTTTATTTTTGAAATTTGGGCAATTATGAAAAAGCCCAAAGAAGAGGAGAAATAACAGCCACTCTAATGTTTAGAAAACAAGGGCAGATATGGATTGGATTGAAGCAATTATCTTGGGAATAATACAGGGACTAACGGAGTTTTTGCCGGTTAGCAGTAGCGGGCATCTCGAAATTGGAAAGGCAATTTTGGGCGTAGAAGCCAAGGAAAGCCTTAATTTTTCGATTGTAGTTCACGGAGCAACGGTTTTGAGTACAATAGTGGTGTTTCGCAAAGAAATTTGGGAGCTTATAGCGGGACTTTTCAAATTTAGGTGGAATGCCGAAACCGACTATATTGCCAAAATTGCTGTTTCAATGATACCTGTTCTCATTGTGGGCGTGTTTTTTAAAGACCAAGTCGAACAATTATTCGATGGCAATTTATTGATTGTAGGCACAATGCTAATAATTACGGCATTGCTTCTGGCATTTACATACTATGCAAAGCAGGGCAAAAAAGATATTGGCTACAAAGATGCCTTCATAATAGGAATTGCGCAAGCCTTAGCAGTGTTTCCGGGACTATCTCGCTCAGGTTCAACTATTTCTACGGGCTTGTTGCTGGGTAAAGATAAGGAAAAGACTGCCAAATTTTCGTTTCTAATGGTGCTTGTACCAATAATTGGGGCTAATCTGCTAGACATTCTAAAAGGCGACATGGCATCGGAGACAGCGGGCAGCACGGCACTAATAATTGGTTTTGCAGCAGCTTTCATTTCGGGTTTGTTAGCCTGCTCGTGGATGATAAATATTGTAAAACGAGGAAAGTTAATTTATTTCGCAATCTACTGTTTAATAGTAGGTTTGATTGCTGTTGTCTATTCATTGTCAGTATAAATTATAGTTGAAAAAATGTTTACACGAAATATTACTTTCGCAGAACTTCTGGTACTTACTATCTTTGCGAGTAGTTTTTTTGTGCAAATTTTTTATCAACTTTTTTTCTATCTGCGAGTAGCACGCTACAAGGAAAAAAATAGCATTTCCAAAAAAGAAAAACTGCCAATTTCGGTGATAATTTGTGCCAGAAACGAAGCAAAAAACTTGAAACAATTTTTACCCAAAATTTTGGAGCAGGATTATCCCAATTTTGAGGTTGTAGTGGTAAATGACAGGTCGGAGGATAACTCGGAGTTTGTGTTGTCTGAATTTCAGAAGAAATATTCCAACCTGTATGTTACCAAAATTCCGAAATCTATAAACACCTCGTTCAACAAAAAATTAGCACTTGTAATTGGGCTGAAAGCCGCAAAAAACGACCACGTTTTGCTAACCGACGCAGACTGCTACCCCTTTGATAATCAATGGATTAATTCCATACAATCGCGTTTTAGTAGCGAAACTGATTTTGTTATAGGATACGGCGCTTATGCCAAACGTAAGGGCTTTCTAAACAGGATAATTCGCTACGATACTTTCACCATTGCAGTGCAATATTTGGGTTTTGCATTAGCCAAAATTCCGTATATGGGAGTTGGCAGAAATATGGCATATCGCAAGTCGGCTTTTTTCAATACAAATGGTTTTTCGTCGCATCTTCATCTTGCTTCGGGCGACGACGATTTGTTTGTAAACGAACATGCCAACAAAGATAATCTTAATGTGGCTATAAATGGTAGTGCCGTAACAATTAGCCTCGCTGAAACCTCTATACGACAGTGGTTTAAACAAAAAAAACGACATTTCACCACAGGCAAATACTACAAAAAAAAGCATAAATATTTGTTGGGACTCGAAATTGTGTCTCGCTTTATTTTTTACCTCTTGCTGTCATGTTCTTTTCTTTTTCCTAATATTTTCGCAGCTTTTTTAGGCGCATTTTTACTGCGCTATTTTTTGCAAACCGGCATTTTATACTTTTCTGCTGTAAAATTGCATGAAAAATCGGTTTTCTACCTTAATATATTGTTTGATATTCTTATTCCAATTCTAAATTTAATGGTTTTTATTAGTTCTATCAGAATTTTTAAAAGAAGAAAGACATACAAATAGTTCAACATATTTATAAAAATCTCACAATCAACGCATTACCAGATAAAATCTTTATTAAAACTCTATTATATTAAGAATTAAAAACTCAAACGTATATTTTTTATTTTCAATCGTTTAAAACCTCTGATGGCTGTCTTCGTATATTTGTAACTGCTGTTTCTTTTAGAAATATAAAATCCAACAATATTTTTTTGCCCAAAGTGTACGTTTGCTCCGCAAAGAATGAATAAAATTTGTGTATTTTTGAAAAAAAACATTACTTTTGTCGCAATTCGGGGATGCCGGAATGCACAAATTCAATCCTCAAAAAATCAAAAACATGAACAAATTCCAATATTTACAATCAAAAATTATTAGCAAAGAAGAACTGCTACCTTTGCTAAAAATTGGTAAGTTTAAAAACAAAAAAATAGTTTTTTCAAACGGTTGCTTCGATATTTTGCATCGCGGACATGTGGAATATTTATCTAAGGCTGCCAATTTGGGCGATATTATGGTAATTGGTTTAAATTCAGATAGTTCAGTAAAAAGATTGAAAGGTGAAAATCGCCCTGTTCAAGACCAAATTTCGAGAGCACAAATTTTAGCATCTTTATTTTTTGTTGATTATGTAGTTTATTTTGAGCAAGATACGCCGCTGGAATTAATATCTTACCTAAAACCCGATATTTTGGTGAAAGGCAAAGATTATGCGGAAAAAGACATTGTAGGTGCCGATGTGGTGAAAGCCAATGGAGGCAAAGTGCTGACAATAGATTTGGTGGCAGGCTACTCAACAAGTGCCATCATTGAACGCTCTATATCACGTAATTAGCAAGAAAATTTTTCCTCATGATAAAGAAAATTTTCAAAATCATAGCCGGTATTTACATCACAAAGCTCTTCTATTATATTGGCGCAATAATGGTGGCTTTACTAATGTTGTCGCATTTTATACCATTAATAGGCATATTAATTAATTACCTATTAATCAGCTATATAATAGCATTTTTAGCCAATATTATTGTTTTATTTTCAAAGCAAAATCCGGTGGTTGCAGAGCGCAAAGTTGCCGAACGCTTATCGAATGGCGACAATAATAAGGTTGCAATTAGGGTGAAAAACTTCTTGCCTTTTGCCGTACAAATAAAAATTATAGACGAATTGCCGCCACAGTTTCAGTATCGCGATTTTGAAATAAATTTGCAATTGAAATCACAAGAAGTAGCTGTTGAGCACTACATTTTGCGACCAACAGAAAGAGGCGAATACAATTTTGGCGATATAAACCTATTTTTGCAAGTTAAATTTAGCTTGGTGAGCAGGCGGGTGAAAATACCGGCAAGTAAAATTGTTCCGGTTTATCCGTCGTATATTCAATTGCGAAAATTTGAGCTTTTGGCAATATCCAACAGACTGACGGAAGCAGGTATAAAAAAAATACGTAGAGTTAGCCATAATATTGAATTTGAGCAAATTAGAGACTATGTTCAGGGCGACGACATGCGAACCGTAAATTGGAAAGCCACCGCCAGACGTTCGCAATTAATGGTAAATCAATATCAAGATGAAAAGGCGCAGGCTGTGTATTCGCTAATTGACATGGGGCGCACAATGGAAATGCCATTCAACGGGCTGAGTTTGTTAGACTACGCCATAAATACGAGTTTAATTATCTCGAATATCGCCATGTTGAAGCAAGACAAAGCCGGCTTGATGAGTTTTTCTAAAAATATTCACAATTTTATTCCTGCTCGGCGCAATAAATTACAAAAAAAACTGCTTTTGGAGTCTTTGTATCGTCAGCAAACATCATTTGAAGAGTCTGATTTTGAGAAAGTTTACTCAACAATAAAGCATAAAATTCGTCAGCGAAGTTTGCTTTTGTTGTTTACCAATTTTGAATGGAAAGTGTCGCTAAATCGTCAAATTCGTTTTTTACGGCAGCTAAATAAGCAGCATTTACTCATCGTTATTGTGTTTAAAAACACCGAAATCGAAAAATTGGTAAGAAGTAATTCTACTAACGTGAAAGAAGTTTATGAAAAAACCATAGCCGAAAAATTGACTATCGAAAAAGAATTTATAGTAAAAGAGCTTGCAAAATACGGCATTCAAAGCATTCTTACCAAGCCCGAGAATTTAACCGTTGATACTATTAATAAATATCTGGAAATCAGAAAATTATATTAAAAAAATCGCGACGTTAATGATGGATTTTATTAATAAACAACTTGTTTTTTTGTAGAAAAATTATACCTTTGTGCTAAGTTTCTGAGGAAAACTATTTTTAATCTTGCAGCTGAAACGCCCACGACTGTAAAAAAACACATAGCGACATAATTATTTGGGCGTAAAAATTTAAAAAAAAGCCTAAAACCTAAAATCTCAAATAACTGATATTTAATAATTTACAAAAGAATAAACACATGAAAAATATACTCTACTTCGTTTTTTCAGTAATGATAATTTTACAATCGTGCGGAGGCGGCTCCGACTATAATTTGTGGCCTGACGCTACCGGTAAACCCAGCGAATTGTTGCTCGTAATAGATGATAATAAATGGAAATCGGAGGTAGGAGATAGTTTGAAAACTTTTTTTCGCGAAGGCATTTTTGGGTTGCCACAATACGAGCCAATGTTTGACATTGTTCACGTTAAAAACAAGGCATTTTCAAAATTATTTCAGACACATCGTAACATAATTCGGGTGAAAATTTCGCCCCAAAACAAAGAAAATTTTGTAAAAATGAAGCGCGATGCGTGGGCGCGTCCGCAGGTTTATTGCGAAATTAAAGCAAAAAACGACTCTGCTTTTTTTAGCTTGTTTGAAAAATACAAATACAACATTCGCGATTCGTTTATGCTTGCCGACCGTAGCAACTACACGCGTGGATTTAGAAAATTTAGGTCGGACGAAGTGAGTAGAATTTTGCACAATAGAGGCTTAGATTTGGTAATTCCCAAGGGTTTTAGGTTGAATGAAAACAGGAAAACTTTTTTGTGGTTTTCGCACGAAACAACTGTACTGAATCAAGGTTTGCTCGTGTTTTTCCTTAATTATACCGACACTGCTCAATTTCAGAAACAGAATTTAATAAATCAAATTGATTCGGTGTTGAAAGTAAACGTGCCGGGCGAAAATAATTCTTATATGCAGCTCGAAAAAAGAATAGGCGCTCAATACTCTAAATACTTGACGAACAACAACTTCACTGTGGAATTACGCGGTTTATGGGAAACCGAAGGCTTTGCCATGGGAGGTCCGTATGTGGCAACAGCCATTCCGGAGGTGCAGCGCAACCGAATTACCGTTTTGTTGGGTTTCGTATATGCTCCGAAGTTGAATAAACGCAATTATATGAGGCAGATAGAAGCCATCATGTCCACCATACGGTTTGTGTCGGTAGCAACAGAAGAAGCTGTTGTTAAGTAGTTTGGCTATAGATAGATTTTTCGAATTGAATTAAGAATTAAAAGCCGAATTAACCCCTGATAGTTATACAGTTATATTTAGAATCAGGGCGTTAAAAAAAGATTAATTATCGTGTTATTACAATAAAACAAATCAAAAAAATGACATCATTTGCAAAAGTAATCGCATCAAACTACAAAAAATACAAGGAGCGAAGTTTGAAAAATCGCTTTTTTAAGCATAAAGACATCGTTCCGTTAATACAAAATTTGGGTGATAAAAAAGCTTGTAAGGTTAAGGAAATCGGCAAATCGCTTGAACAACGCTCTATTTTTTCGATAAAAATAGGACGAGGCAAAGTAAAAGTATTGCTGTGGTCGCAAATGCACGGCAACGAGCCAACTGCCACAGGTGCAATATTCGATATATTAAACTTCCTTGTCGCAAATGATGCGCAAAACAAATATCGGCAAAAAATATTAGATAAGCTAACTTTGTATTTTGTACCAATGCTCAATCCCGATGGCGCAGAGCGTTTCACTCGCGAGAATGCGCAAGGTATTGATATTAACCGAGATGCAATTGCACTAAGCTCGCCCGAAGGCAAGATTTTAAAACAAATTAGAAACCAAATAGATGCCGAATACGCATTTAATCTACACGACCAAGAAACTCACTATGCAGCAGGAAATAGCAACCAACCTGCCACAATATCTTTCCTCGCCAGCCTCTACAATGCGCAAAAAACTATCGACGAAAGGCGCAAAAAAGCTATGCGCACCATAGTTGTGATGAACAAAGCGCTGCAAACCGAAATTCCCGACAGAGTAGCGCGATATTACGACGATTTTCTACCAAATGCCTTTGGCGACAATATTGCAAAATCGGGAAGCTCCGTAATATTGGTAGAGTCGGGTGGATATAGTAGTAAAGATATTGAAAAACAAGAAGTTAGAAGATTGAATTGCATCTGCATTTTAGCAGGGCTGGAAAGTATAGCAAGCCGAGAAAATCTACGTGAAAATTACAATGAATATTTTCAAATTCCGATAAATAAAAGAGATAAATTTTTTGATATTTTAATACGCAATGTAAGGCTAAAAAGCAATAATTACGAATATAGTGCCGACATTGGTATGCTAAGCGAACTCGAATTTTCTACAAACGACAATTGTTTTGCTAATATATTGAAAATAAAGAAAATAGGCGACCTTAAAAGTTGTTGTGGACATACTGATATTGATGCCAACAATCTACGTTTCGAGACAAATAAGTCGGAGCAAGATGAGCCTACACGGGCAACATTAAATACTGAGGCTGATTTTGTGCTGATAAACGACTGGAACGAAGTAGTGTATAAAATAAATAAAGGTAAAATTCGCTCGGTTTTTTAGGCTCATTCATAAAAATAAATATCTGTGAATAAGGTACTTAATGCGTTTTTTTAAAAATATATAAGTCTTGATGTTACGGATTTTTCACCGTGTTTATTAACATTTTTGAAGAGTAGTTTTTTGAAAAGACATAAAATCCTAGCCAAAAACTCAGGTTTAATTTTTTCACGAACTTATTTTTTCAACACGCCTAATCAAAATTTCGACACATTTTATGCCTATCTCCTACCCTGTAAATCGAGTAGTTTTGATAGATTAAAACGATTGCGGAGGGCATAAGCCGGCAAAAACCGTCATACAAAAATTACATTAAAACCATAAAAAAGATAAAAAAACAATAGATTACTAATTAAAAATTTGAAAAAATATTGTAAAAAATTAAATTCGTATAACTATCTTATTTCAAACAATATACACGAATAGCAAATGCTCTGAGACCAAATTTTTCGACAACAAATTTTGAAAAAAAATAAAAATATAGCAGTTTTTTCAAAATTATTTATACATTTGTCGGTGCAAATACAGCAAATATTTTTACGCAGGTTATGAAATTGTATAAAAATTTTGTTGAATGTAATTGAGTATTTATAACCTCGGCGCGTCTGAAAAATTTGCAACAAGATATAGGTAAAATATATTGAGGAGAGATGGCCGAGTGGTCGAAGGCGCACGCCTGGAAAGTGTGTATACCTCAAAAGGGTATCGTGGGTTCGAATCCCACTCTCTCCGCAGCGTGTTGCTATATCGGCTTAAACAATTTTAGGATATAATAAATCATTTTTTAATAATCAGAATTAAACATTAAATTCAAAAAAATCAATTATGAAGAAAATTTTCGCATTTTTAATCATGCTTGGATTGCTTTCTTTCGGAACAAGCAATTTTGCATACGCACAAGATGAGAAGGCTGACTCCACAGCAGCGCAAGAAGCAGTGGCAACCGACCCTGCAAGTACAAGTACTGAAACGGTTGGTGAAACAGAATTAGCTGCCGATGAGATGCCTATGCACCAACAAATTAAGAAACTATTTATAGAAGGTGGTGCTGTATTTATGTCTTTCGTTTTGATTGCCTTAATTTTAGGTTTGGCATTTGCAATAGAAAGAATAATTTATTTGAGTTTGGCAACAACAAATACCAAAAAGTTGCTGAAAAAAGTTGAGAACGCACTTGACGAAGGCGGAGTAGAAGCAGCTAAGGAAGTTTGCCGAAACTCACGCGGACCTGTTGCAAGTATTTTCTACCAAGGACTTGACCGTTCGGCAGAAGGCGTAGAAGCAGTAGAAAAAACTATTGTAGCCTACGGAAGTGTTCAGATGGGCTTGTTAGAAAGAGGTTTAACATGGATTGCATTGTTTATTGCACTTGCACCTATGTTAGGTTTCATGGGTACTGTAATCGGTATGATTGGAGCCTTCGACTCAATTCAAGCTATGGGTGAGATTTCGCCGGCAGCAGTAGCAGGTGGTATTAAGGTAGCCTTGATTACAACAGTATCAGGTTTGATAGTAGCAATTATTCTTCAAATTTTCTACAACTACATCGTATCAAAAGTAGATGCAATTGTAAACAATATGGAAGATGCTTCAATATCAGTGGTAGATCTATTAATAAAACACAATGTAAAAAATAACTAATAATTATGAATAAGTTATCAAAAAGATTAGTTTCAGTAACCCTATACATAATACTTATCATCTCTGTGATATTGGTTGCTATGTTTTCGATGAAAAACTCGAGCCTAACATTAGCAGACGATGCTACAGTGAAAGAGCAAATAGCAGCCTATGGAAGTACATTAGATATGTTCATCGGTTGGGCTTATGTATTGATAGGGTTGGCTGCAGCTGCTGCAATCATACCATCTGTTATTCAGCTGGTTTTGCAACCTAAGAATGCCATCAAAACGTTGGTTTCGCTGGGTGTAGTGGCAGTATTGGTGTTTGTGGCATATTCTATGGCAGACGGTACGGTGTTTACATCTGCACAGTTGCCGGGATATGAAGGACATGACAATGTACCGGGGACGTTGAAGTTTGCCGATACTATGATATATACTACGTACTTTTTATTAGCAGGAGCTATTCTTAGTATCGTGTATGTAGAAGTATCTAAAATATTTAAGTAAATAACTGAATTTTAACCGATTACATATTTGTTGTGTAAATCGGATAATATAAAAATTAGAATAATTATGGCAAGACAAGTACAGGAGATAAACGCAGGCTCAATGGCAGATATTGCGTTCTTGTTGCTCATATTTTTCTTGATGACTACCACTATGGATATTGATTCGGGTATTACAAGAAAATTACCTGCGCCAACGCCACCAAATGCACCAAAACCACCTCCAATTAAAGAGAGAAATGTTTATATAGTGCTTATCAACACTTATAACCAGCTTTTTGTTGAGAGTAATGTTATGGATATTAGCAAGTTGCGTGAAGGCGTTAAGGAATTTATCACGAACCCCGCAAATAAGGATAATCTTTCTGAAAAGAAAGAGAAAAATATCCCGCTGTTGGGCAATGTCATGGTATCAAAAGGAGTGGTTTCGTTGCAAAACGACAGAAATACTTCTTACGAGAAATATATTGAAGTGCAAAACGAATTGGTTGCGGCTTTTAACGAACTTCGTGAGGAATTTTCTAAACAGCAATGGGGTAAATCGTTTGACGAATTAGACGAAGACCAGAAAAAAGCTGTTAAAGATTTGTATCCGCAAAGTATTTCGGAAGCAGAACCAAGAAATGTAGGAGGGAAAAAATAATGGCAAAATTTAATCGAAAAGGTAAAGGCGGAACTCCCGCTATTTCAACAGCATCGCTTCCCGATATTGTTTTTATGTTGCTTTTCTTTTTTATGGTTTCAACAACCATGCGTGAGGTAGAGTTGAAAATAGCTGTTAGTGTTCCTTCTGCCACAGAAGTAACAAAACTTGAAAACAAGTCGTTGGTTAGCTATATTTATGTGGGTGCACCTTTGAAGGCATACCGTGCTAAATATGGAACTGAGCCAAGGATACAGTTGAACGATAAGTTTGAAACTTTAGAAGGTATAATACCTTTTGTATCAGCTAAAAGAGAATCAATGGACGAGATAGACATTCCGAGAATGACTGTGTCTATAAAAGCTGATAAAAATACTAAAATGGGTATTATTACCGATATAAAGGAAGAATTGAAAGAAGCTCAGGCTCTAAAAATTAACTACTCTACTCGAAGGGCAGTTCAAAATTAGAGTATCGAAATTTCTTTATGTGATATTTAAAGAGGTGTAATGTTTATATTACACCTCTTTTTTTTGTAGCATGTATGCGCATTCAGAAAATACAAATCATTCACTGATAGAGCTTTTAAAGCTTCTCCCCTTCTTTTATAAGCAAAGTGAAATACATGAATTATATTGAGTATATTTGAGCGATAATTTGTGGCAATTAATGACAATCCTATAACCCCCACTTTTTGATTGTTTTGGCAAACAACAACATTATTAATTTCTCACTGCTAATTGTTCATTCACAAACGGTTCTTTGCCGGCAAAAACAATTGGCACTTTTATAATATCGCTCTCGTTCATTCCCCAAGCGACAAGTTCGGTGTAATACTTATTGCGGTTTATTTGGTCGAGGGCTTTTTTAATTTCACTGTTTATTCTCTCTTGAAATTCTTTTGCATCTTCGCTCTCTTTTTGCTTTTCGATGCTTTTTATTTCAATAACAATTCCGTTTTTATTGCGCTGCTTGTTGCGAGGAACTAACATAATATCGTAGCGTCCTTCGCCACTTTCGCGATTAGATTTTACTACGTATTCATCGCTTGCAAAGGCAAATAAACCGAGTAGATAAGCGTGGTAGACATATTCTTGGTCTTTTGCTGTGTCGTAATAACTAAATACGCCCAGAACGACTTTTTTGAGATTATTTTCAAATGTCAATAATTCATTGTTTGACAACGCCTTAAGCATGTTTTCAATTTCTATTCTCTTGTCTATTCCGTCTTCAAACCATTCTCTGACTGTGCGTTGAAAAATAGTTCGAACCTCATAATTTGGAACACGCAAACCGTAGGTTGTTACCGATATTTCTTCATCAATAGTTAGGTAGCCGCTGTATAGAAACAGTGTCCAAACCAAATTTTTGCGAGTTTGAAAATCTTTAAAAACAAAGTTTTCTTCTATTTCTTTTTCAATTGTTTCGCCATTTATTAGTTTTAAAATTTCCGAACGCATTTGTGCGTTATTTTTGTTCTTTATTTCCTCTTTTATGAGGTCGTTGCTACTTGTGTTTACCCAATATTCGCGAAATTTCAACGGATTTGATATTACAAAACTCAAAACCGACCAAGGATTGTAAATATTTTCAATATTGCCGAATTTGTAACCATCGTACCACTCGCGAACTTCATTGTATAAAGCATCGTCAAGACCTGCATAACGTATAAGTTCCTGAACTTCTTCTTCTGTAAAGCCAAATTTATCGGCAAAATTATTTTGCAAAATAGTAAAAACGCCAATATTATTTAAACCACTAAAAATACTTTCGCGCGAAACTCGCATTATACCGGTGATAACGCCTTTATAAAGGTTTGAATTATCCTTGAAAGCCCCGCTCATAAAAACTCGCATAAAATCAATGGCATCTTCATAGTATTTGCCGTAGGCAGACTGGATGGGAGCATCATATTCGTCCATCAAGACCAGAACTTTCTGGCTGTAATGTCGATGCAAGTAATCGCTTAAAAATCCCAGACTATTCTGATAATCAGCGTCATTAGCGGTCTCAGTAAGTATTTTTTTAAACTTTACTTTTTCTTCTTCGTATAATGCTTCGCTGTCTAATAAATATCTGTGCGCCTGAAATAATTTAAGAATTTCTATTTGTATTTGTCCATAGCAATCGTCCCAGCTGTTTCCCTTTGCATTTCTAAGACTAATAAAAATAACAGGATATTTCCCCCTTGTAGCTTTTATTTCTTCGCTGCATTGCCATATTTTTAAGTCTTTGAATAATTTGTCGTTGTCGGGCTTGGCAATGTCAAAGTATTCACTCAACATGCTCATATTTAAGGTTTTGCCAAACCTGCGGGGGCGTGGAATGAGGATAACTTTATCTCCATTATTGATAATTTCTTCAATAAACAGACTTTTATCTACGTAATAAGCACCGGTTTCTATTATTTCTCTAAAATCGGAAGTGCCTTTGGTTATTGTT
>PDWI01013606.1_pt1 | contig 12618 bp, 9 predicted proteins | sample 1430891 | NCBI WGS metagenome assembly PDWI01 (sample SAMN01162508, study PRJNA174530) | Oral metagenome, whole genome shotgun sequencing project. | biome: Marine environment; feature: Marine mammal; material: Swab sample of the gingival sulcus; isolation source: swab sample of gingival sulcus... | reverse complement strand
CAAGGTGAACTGCCCGCCGCGGGGATCGGCAGCGGCATCGTCGGGCCCCAGATGACGGCGCTTGTAGCCGCGCATGGTGTTGAATCCCCCGGCATAGAAACGGCGGGTGGCCAGCAGATCGGGCGCGTCGCCCAGCAGATGGCTGCCCCCCAGGCGCAACCGGGAAGTGGCGATGATGCCGCGCGGCAGGGGCCGCATGGCGGCCGCATCCAGTTGCAAGGACGCGTACGGCGCTTCGGAAACACCCAGGAAAGCGGGGGCCACCACGCCGGAAAGCTTGTAGTAGAAGCCCCGGGTCGGGGCGGTGGGCGTGTCTGTGAAATCTCCCATCAGGTCCACCCAGAACTCCAGCATGGGGCCCTGGGCGTCGGGCCGGTTGCCGGCCAGGGGATCATGGTCATCCACATCCACCAAGGAGAAGCTGATCCCCGTCTTCCAGGTAAGGGCCCCCCGCTGCCCGAAAAGATGCGTCAGGGACAGCTTCTCTTCCCGGCTGAAGTAGGCTTCTTCATCGTTCTGTTCCAGGCTCAAGCCCAGGCTGGTCCGGGAATCGGGCGCCCACCAGCCCAGCCAGAAGGCACGGGCCCCCAGCGCCCGTTCGTAGGCCCCCAGGCGGCCATCCACCTCCAGGCCCACACCCCGGTGGAAAAAATTGCGATGCGTCGTGCAGCAGCAGATGCCCCGGCTCCCGGTTTTCCGTTTCCAGGGACACCTGCTGGAAGAGCTGGGTCAGGCGCAGATCCCGGGAGGCCCGCTCCAACCGACCGGCCGAATAATCCATGGGTAGATCCAGAGCCATCACGCGCCGGGCCAACCCCACCAGATCCGGACCGCAACCGGTGATGCGCAGACTGTCGATCCGGCTATATGGGCCAGCCTCCACGGCGTAAACCACCTGGGCCCGGTCCGCGCTCAAAAACTGCACCTGGGTCCGCACCTGGGCCAGTTCATAGCCCGAATCCATCAGGTGGATTTCCAGCCGGCGCTCCGCCCCGGCCACCCGCTTGTCGGCGAATCGCTCCCCCGAGGCCACCTCATCCCGCAGCAGGCTGTCCGGCGCGGCCAGGCGTTCGGGCCACCCCCGCACCTGGACATCCGCCAGCACGACCGGGTTGCCGGGCCTGATCTCCAGGATCAGATCCAGTTCCCTGGCCTCCGCATCCACGGCCTCCGCACGGGGCACGATCTCCGCCCGAGGATAGCCGATCCGGGCCAGTTGCAGACGCAGACGGCGGATATCATCCCGCAAGAGTCTGGGGGAAAAGGAGACTTTCTTCTTGCCCAGCAGTTGCCGGCGAGGCTTGAGGGCCAGGCCACGCTCCCAGCCGGCGGACGCCTCCTGGGGCAGCCCTTCCAGCTTGAGAGCCTTCACCGCAAAACCCCGGTAAGCATCCAGGGGACCGGCCTCCGCCACACCGACCAGCAGCAGGCACAAGCCAAGGATCGCCCCCGTCATGAACAGGGAGCGCCGGCAGGATCGGGTTCGGGCATACCCGTTGTCGGGACCGAAAGACATGGGCGCTGGGGTCTCCTGGCGGTGACGGAATCCGCCACACCGATTCAGACTGAAGGTGCCATCGCGTCGGGATTGCGCTATCATCGCTCCAAACCAAAGGAGCGGCAATGATCTATCTCGATTATAACGCCACGACCCCGCTGGACAAGCGGGTGGCCCAGGCCATGCAGGATGTCCTGACCCGCTGTTTCGGCAACCCCAGCAGCAGCCACGCCGCCGGGCGGGAAAGCCGGCAGGCCATCGACAAAGCCCGCGCCGAGGTGGCCCGCTTCCTGGGGGCCCTCGACACCGAAGTGGTCTTCACCAGCGGCGGCACGGAAGCCAACAACCACGCCCTGATCGGCGGTGCCATGGCCCGACGGGATAAGGGGCGCCACATCCTGATCAGCAGCGTGGAACACCCCGCCGTGACCGAGGTCTGCCGGCACCTGGAGACCCGCGGCTTCACCTTCAGCACCCTGCCGGTGGATTCCCGGGGCCGGGTCCAACCGGAAGATGCCGCGGCGGCCATGGGCCCGGACACCATCCTGGTTTCGGTGATGCTGGCCAACAACGAGGTGGGCACCCTCCAACCCATTGCCGAGCTGGCCGCCATGGCCCATGAGCGGGGCGCCCTCATGCACACCGATGCCGCCCAGGCGGTGGGCAAGGTTCCCGTGGATTTCCACGCCCTGGGCGTGGACATGCTGTCGGTGGCTGGGCACAAGTTCTACGGGCCCAAAGGGGTGGGGGCATTGCTGCTGCGCCAGGGTCTGGTGATCGGCAACCTGATGCACGGGGCCGGGCACGAAGGGGGACGCCGGCCGGGCACGGAAAACATCCTGGAAATCGTCGGGCTGGGCACCGCCTGCCGTCTGGCCGGTGAAGACCTGGACGGCGAGGGCCGGCAGCTGCGCGCCCTGCGCGACAGCCTCCAGCACCAGTTGCTGGCGGCTTTTCCCTCGGCGGCGGTCAATGGGCACCCCGAGCAACGGCTGCCCAACACCCTGAGCATCTCTTTCCCCGGGCTGAGCGCGGGCGCCATCATGGCGGCCATGCCCCAAGTCGCGGTCTCGGCGGGAGCCGCCTGCCATGGCGGCGGACCGGTGGCCAGCCATGTGCTGCGGGCCATGGGCGTGCCCGACGATCACGCCCTGGGCACGTTGCGGATTTCCCTGGGCAGAATGACGACCGCGGAGGATGTGCGGGAAGGCGCCGCGGGGATCATCGCGGCCATCGAAACCGTGCGACGGCGGCCGGCCCTATGAGGTGAGATCGCCCTGGGCAAGGGTCAGGATCTTGATCTGCCTCTGCAGGGTGGAGCAGGGGTTTTCCTCGGAAAGGATTTCCCGCAGGGTGGTGCCGGCAAAGGCTTCTTCCACACCGCCCATGGCTTCATCCAGCCTACGGTGCAGCGGACATAGCTCGTTGCTGTGGCTCTTCAGATCCAGCGGACAATGCAGAATGCGTTGCAGTGGCTGGACGCAGTTGAGGATTTGCAGCAGGGTGATCTCCTCGGCGCCGCGGGTCAGCACGAAGCCCCCCTTCAACCCCCGCATGGAAAAAACCAGCCCCCCGCGGACCAGGCTCTGCAGCACCTTGGAGAGGTAGCTCTGCGGAACCTTCATGGTCTGCGCAATCTGGCGGGTGGTCATGGGCGAACCATCCCCCGCGGCCAGGGCCAGGACAGCCCGCATGGCATATTCTACGGTCTGGGAAAACACGGACATCCCCCGAATGCGACAAGACAGAAACTAGATATGTGGATCGAAATTATGGGCGATAGAGGCCCTTGTCAATACCAAGCGAGATTTGCCAAGCGCGATTTGCCAAGCGAGACTTGCCACGCACGCGGGGCTTCCCCCTCCCAACCTGGGCCCCATCATTCCAGGGTGCCCACCGTTGCGCTGGACGCCGTCAGCAATTCGGCCATGGCCCGCAACAGGTAGCCGCCGTCAAACGGTTTGGTGATGTAGCGCTGCACACCCAGGGCCCGGGCTTGGCGGATGTCGCCGCCGCCGGCGCTGGCCGTCAGATAGATGATGGGGATGGCGCTTGTACCCTCCATGTTGCGCAACCGTGCCGCCACCTGGTGACCGCTGTCGCCGGGAAGGCCGATGTCCAACAGGATCAGATCCGGCGTTTCCCTGCTGGCCAGGCGCATGGCCGCCCGGCCATCGGCTGCGGTTCGGACCTCGTAGCCGGCCGCCTCCAGCCTCAGGACAAGCCCGTGCAGGATGTCCGGTTCGTCTTCGACGGCAAGAATTTTCCAACGCTTCATGACCGCCGTCCCAGCACCTTCAGTTCCTCCAGCAGGGGCTGAAAGGAGACCACCCCTTCCAACCTGCCGGCGGAGTCCAGAGTCTGGAACCCGTATTCCAGCCCCCGCAGGGCCTCGGGCCCATCCTCCAGTTGCTCCCGCAGGCGGGTCAGGAACGCGGCCGCCCCGTCCCTGGCCGTGCGTAGCAGAACAAGCTGCCGCCGCTCTCCGTCGGCCTCGAATGAGGCGACCCTGTCCTCTCCCGCCCGGAACAGCCGCACGACGTTTTCCTCCAGTAGGATTTCCGCCTCGGGGTCCTCGGCCCAGCCGCGCAGATGCAACAGGGTCCATGGGGTGTCCGCCCCGCCGCCGGCGCGGCACCCATCGGCCACGAAGGCTTCCAGATGATTCTCGGGCGTATACCCCGGCAGGTCGAACCGGAAGACACAGCCCTGCCCCAGTTCGCTCTCCAGTTCCAGCCTGCCACCCTGCATCTCCACCAGCTTGCGGGAAAGGGACAACCCCAGCCCCGTGCCCCCGGCCCGTGTCTTCTTCCGTTCCAGGCGAGTGAATTTCTCGAAGACCCGCTCCCGGTCCTGGGGGCTGATCCCAGGGCCGTCATCGGCCACCGTCACCAGGACTCCGCCCCGTCCATCCGGCGCCAGTTCCACGCGCACGGTTCCCCCGGCCGGCACAAACTTCTGGGCATTGCCCAGCAGGTTGTAAAGAACCTGGGTAACCAGATCCGCGTCTGCCAGCACGGCGGGGATATCCGCCGCCGGCTGCCATTCCAGCTTCAGTCCCGACTGGGCCATCTTGTCCCGGAAATCCGCCAGCACTTCCTGGATCAGACCGAGCGGCTCCACCCGGGTGCGCAACAGACGGCTCTGCCCCGACTCGATGCTGTCCAGATCCAGCAGATCATCCACCAGCCCCGCCAAGCGGTTGCAGTTACGATACGCCGCTTCCAGACAACGCTGCTGCTCCTTGTTCAGGGGCCCCACCACCCCCTCCAGCACCAGGCTGGTGTATTCCTTGATCACCGTCAGAGGGGTGCGCAGTTCGTGCGATGCCGCCGCCAGGAACTCGGACTTGCGGGCGCTGATCTCCTGTAGCCGATTGTTGGCCTGGTTCAGTTCCACCAGCAATTTCTTCCGCCCCAGTTGCTGCCGTTTGATCTCCAGAAAAACATTCACCTTGGAACGGATGATGAAAGGGTCCAACGGCTTGAAGAGATAGTCGACCGCTCCGGCCTCGTAGCCGTGGAACTGGTGACGGCGCTCTTTGTTGATGGCCGTCACGAAAATGATGGGCACGTGGCGCGTGCGCATGTTGCGCCGCATCAGTTCGGCCACCTCGAAGCCATCCATCCCGGGCATCTGCACATCCAGCAACACCAGGGCCAGGTCGTGATCCAGCATCAGGTTCAGCGCCTCGTTGCCCGATTCCGCCAACAGGAACTCCAGATCCGGTCCCTCCAACAAGGTTTTGAGGGACAAGAGATTTTCAGGCCGATCATCCACCAACAGGATCTTCAGTTTTTCCGGGTGGCTCATGAAAGTACCTCCGCCCCGACCGGGGGCTTGGCAATGGGGGTTTGGGCAATGGGGGTTTGGGCAATGGGGGTTTGGGCCATGGGGGCATCATCCAGCTTCCCGTCCAGCACGCCGTTCAGCATCCGGATCAATTTTCGGGGACAGACGGGACGCTCGAGACAACCGGAGGCTATCTCGTATTTTCCCGTAGCGGAGTATGGGCCCAGAACCAGCAGCGGAACGCGCGCCCCCACGCCCTTTTCCCGCCAGGGGGCCAGGTCGCGGTCCCGGGGAGCATCGGCCACATCCGGGCTGAGGATCACAACGTCCATGGCCACGTCGCGGCCTTCTTGCGCCCCCAGCAGATCCAGACCTTCCCGCCAGGAACGGGCCAGATGGACCCGGGCCCCGGCCTCCTCCAGCTGGTCCGTCAGGGAGAAGACCGTGCGCATGTCATCCTCGCAGAGCAGAATATCCCTTCCCTGGACATCCAGGATCTGGATCGGTTCGGGTTCGGGTTCGGGTTGTTCTTCCTTTTCCCGCTCCTGTTGCGCGGGCACCTCTTCCCCGTCGGCGGAAGCGGACCAGCTCACCATCTGGGGGCCGTCCTCCCCATCGCCGGAGGCACCGGACAGAGGCAGAAACAGCCGGAAAGTGGAGCCTTGGCCGTCCTGGCTGTGGACCGTGATGGCCCCGCCCAGAATCAGGGCCAGCCGCTGGGAGATGGCCAGCCCCAGGCCCGAGCCACCGAAGCGGCGCCCGATGCTGCCATCTCCCTGTTCGAAGGAATTGAAAAGATGCTGCACCACTTCGGGCTTCATGCCGATTCCCGTATCCCGGATCTCGAAGACCAGACCCTCGCCCGCTTCGCCCAGATCCTGCTGCCACATCTCTTCCGCGGAAGCCATTCGCAAAACCATGGCCACGCGGCCTTCGGCCGTGAACTTGATGGCGTTGTTCAGGATGTTGCGCAGAATCTGGTTCAGGCGCAGGGAATCGGTGGAAATTTTTTCCGGGATGCCGGCCTCGGCCCGCACCTCCCAGTCCAACCCCTTGTCCAGAGCCAGGGGCCGGAAAAGCTCGTCCATTTCCCGCAGCGTGTCGGCCGGACGCAGGGCCGCGATGTTGATATCCATCTTGCCCGCCTCGACCTTGGACAGATCCAGCACATCGTTGATCAGCAGCAGAAGATCTTCCCCCGCCTTGCGGATGGTGCAGGCCGATTCCACTTCTTCCCGGCTCAGCCCCCCGTTGCGGTTTTCGGCCAGAACCTGCGCCATGATCAGTACGCTGTTCAGAGGCGTGCGCAGTTCATGGGACATGTTGGCCAGGAATTCACTCTTGTACCTGTCCGCCCGGGCCAGCTCCCGGTTCGTCTCATGCAACTCTTTCTGGTGCCGGCTCAGGGTTTCGGCCTGGACCCAGGTTTCCCGCAGCAAACGGTTCACCCGGTCGCGTGACCGCCCCGCGTTGATGGCCACCGCCACCGTCTCGCGCACCAGGTTCAGAAAGTCCCGCTGGTGATCTTCCAGCCGGTCCTGCAATCCCAGTTCGATGATGCCCAGATTCTGCCCACCGAACTGCACCGGGATGAGCACCAGGTTGTTCACCGGCACCTCCAGCATGCCGGTCCTCAGCCAGGTGCGTTCCCGATCCAAATCCCGCACGACCACGACCCGGGCCTTGCGCAGGGCGTAGCCCAGCACCCCATCCTCCACCAGAGAACCGGTCATGGGCTGAGCCTGGGGAATGCCGAAGCTGGCAGCCGTCTCCACCCCACCGTCCTGCTCCACCAGGTAGAAGGCCCCGATCACCGCGGCCAGATTTTCCTGCAGGAAATCCAGGGCCAGACGGGCCGTTTCCTTGACGGAAGAAGCCCCGCCCAGGGCCTCGTTGAGGCGGACCTGATCCCGCTTCATGGCGAACTGCTGTTCATTCAGGCGGCGAGCTTCCTCCAGGCGCGCCATCATCATCTTGAAGACCTCGATCAGGTTCATCACTTCCGGCGGGCCCTGCCGGGGAAGCGAATGCAGATCATGCCCGTCCGCCACACGCCCCATGCTCTCGCCCAACTGATCCAGGGGTTTGACCATGCGCCGGGAAATGAACCACCCCCCCAGCAGCGCGGCCATGACCACCAGCAGCACGATCCCCAGCAACCCCAGCTCCATCGTCTCCATGCCGGCGGTGGCGTCCGCTTCGCTGAGGGTGGTCATCAAGGTGTAGGGTTGGCCCAGGAACTCCATGTGACGGGTGATGCTCAGGTAGGTGCCCTCCAGGGGGTCGTCATAACGGATGATGCGCTCCCCCGTCATGGTGCCCAGCAAGGCTTCCGGTGCCGCATGGAGCCCCGCGGCCCGCCCGCCCAGCACCGCCAGGACCTCGCCCTGGTGACTGACCAGCCGCGTGCTGGCCCCCGGAGCCAGCTGCCCGCTGTGGCGCAGAGCTTCCAGCAGTTCGCTCAGTTCCACCGCCACCACCAGCATCCCTTTCAGCGCCATCTTCTCATCGCGGATGGGCTGGGCCAGCATGGCTCGCTTCCGGTTGTCATGATCGAAGGAACGGCTCACGCCCAGGCCGGAAGCCAGGCTTTCGTGGGCCAGGCGCATCAGGTCCGGATCCCAGGTGGGGGACGTCTCTTCGCCCCGCACCCACACATCCCGCGTGTGGGCCCAGGCCAGGGGCAAGCCCTCCCTGTCCAGCAGCAGCACCTCCCCCAAGCCCCAGATACGGCGGACATCCTGCAGGTAGTCCAGGGCCTCACGCCCACCCAGGCGCAGGGCCCGCAAGGGCGCCTTCCCCGCCACGCCGCGACTGGCCACTTCCTGCAACCGCTCGGAAAAAAGCTCACCATCCTTGCGTTGCAGTTCGCTCACGTTCTGCAATTCCCGCCTCGCGAACTCGAAACGGCTTTCCCGGGCATGATGGTGCCAGGCCAGCCCCAGCAACAAAACCGGAGTCAAGCTGACAACCAGGAGCCAGGAAAGAATGATGGTGCGTAGGCTCAGGCCCTTCATGGGGTCCTCCGAAAGGGAACGACCCGGAGCACAATTCCGGGTTCTGGCCCCCTTGCTTCGGCCCCACGAGCCTTTTCTTGAGAAATGGGTTTTCCCTCTGAAGAAGACGCCGATCAGGAGCGGATCAGAAGCGGATCAGAAGCGGATCAGCCGCCGGCCACCTTGGCCGCGATACCCCATCTTTCCAGGTACCGGTACAAGGTGCTGCGGCTGATTCCCAGCCGCCGGGCGGCCGCGGCGCGATTGCCCCCCATCTCCGCCAAGACCGTCAGCAGCCGTTCCCTGGTGATGGTCTGCGAGGTCTCCGCCAAACGGTGCGGAACCGCCAGACCGGCAACCTGCCGGGGCCCCGTGAAAACCAGGGTCTGGTTGCCCAGCCGCCCCACCTCCACGCGCACCTGCCCGGTACCGGCCAACTGCAGCCGGGCCTGCCGCGCCACCATGGCAATCTCCCGTACGTTGCCGGGCCAATCGTACTGCCGCATCAGCCGCAGGCTTTCCGGGTTGAAAAACATTTCCGGGTCCACCGAACGCCCCGCCGCCCGGGAAAGGAAATGCCGCATCAGGGGCAAGATATCTTCCCGCCGCCGGCGGATGTCCGGCAACCGCAATTCCAAGATCTTCAGACGGTAATAAAGATCCGCCCGGAATTTCCCCTCCCGCACCAGGGTCTCCAGATCGGCATTGGTGGCGGCCACCAGCCGCACATCCACCCGTCTTTCCCGGGGATCGCCCAGGGCGAGGAAGGTGCCGTCCTGCAGCAGGCGCAGCAAACGGGGTTGCAGTTCCAGCGGCAGTTCGCCGATCTCGTCCAGGAAAAGGGTGCCCCCATCGGCCTGGGCGGCCAACCCGCTGCCGTCCCCTCCCGCTCGAACATGCTTTCGGGGATGGCCGTGACATTGACGCAGACCAGATTGCCGTCGCGGCGCGGGCTGTTCTCGTGCAGCCGCCGCGCGAAAAGCTCCTTGCCCGTGCCGGTCGCCCCGACGATCAGGACCGGCTCTTCGGAATCGGCGAAAGCATCGGTCATCTGGATCAGATCCCGCATGCGGGCCGAAACATGGATGATGGGTTGCGTTTCCTGGTCACGGCCCCCGGCGGTGTCCCGCCGGATCCGGTCCCACAGCGCGCGTCGCCGCGTCAGATCCGCCAGCAGAGCGCGGGTTTCCACAATCCAGTGCTCCACGCCGGCCTGCAGGAAAGGATCCAGGGCCGCCAAGGTGCCCCGCCAGGCCGTCTCCAGAACGGTTTCGGTTTTTTCCAGCAATCCCCCGTCCAGTCGGGCCAGCAGGACACGCGTGTGCACCAACTGGGATTGGGCCCACTGGAAACGCGCCCCCACACCCCCCAGCCGTTCCAGCGAGCCGGCGCTGTGTTCTTTGGCCGCCTGCAGATCGCCCATCGCCAGGAAGGTCCGCGCCAGCGCCCGGTGCCCCAGCCCTTCTTCGTAGCCATCGCCTTGCCGGCGCGCCAGGCCCTGGCGGCGCATGACCTCGGCCACGATGTCCCCGTCCGGCGCCAAGCTGTTGCCGATGGCCAAGGCCCGGCTGTAGTAACGGCGCGCCCCGGCCAGCTTGCCCTCATCCCGGCACACATCGCCCAGGAATTCCAGGGCCAGAGCCTCTTCCCGCGGCAGCATCATCTGGTTGGCCTGCTCGTAGGCCCGGGTCAGGATGGCGCGCGCCTTGCCCCAGTCCCGCTGCAGACGCGCGTTCACCCCACGGGCGATGGCCGCGCGGCAAAGGGGCACCCGCGCCTCCACCTCCGCCAGCAGAGCCATGGCCGCCTGCAACTCGATCTCGGCCTGGGCCAGATCGCCCCGCTTGTAGCACGCCACCCCCAGATTCAGCCGGTTGCCGCCCATATTCTTACGCAGACCCAATTTCCGGTGCAGAGCCAAGGCCCGCCGGAACCAGCATTCCGCCTGGGGGTAATCCGCCTCCCGCACCTTCAGCATCCCCTGCAGGTTGGCCGCGCGGGCGCAATCCTTCTCCTTGCCCAGCAGGCGGAACAGGCTGTAAGCCAACTCCGCGTCCTCCTGCGCTTTCCGCGGCTCTCCCAGATTGCTGTAGGCATGCCCGCGCAACAGCAGGAAATCCGCCAGCACGACGGGCAGGTCCTGCCGATGATCAGCGATGAAACGGGAGGCTTCCTCCACCACCCGCGCGTACCGGCCATGCTTGAAGGCGAACCCCAGACGCACGACATCCAGCTCCGCCATGGTGGTGGAGTCCAGGGACCACTTCCCGGCCAAGGACAGCAGCAGCGGGAATTCCTCGTGCCGTTCCAGTTGGAACAGGCAACGTGCCCAGAGCAGGACCGCGTCACCGACCCGGGGTTGGGGTTGGGAAAGACCATCCGGATCGCCGGCCTCCACCGGTCGGTCCGTTCCCAGCTGGTCCAGACACAGGCGGATGCTCTCGAGGGCTATTTCGTATTCTTCCCGGTCGGCGGCTTCCCGGGCCTGCTGGAACACAGGGGCCGGAATCGGGCGCGTGGACATGGGTCCCTGATGAGCGGTTTCAGCGGACATAAAGGCCCCCCGGCACCAGCTCGCGCACGGGCTGCACAATCACGACCCAGCGCACCCGGCCGTTCTCCACCACGGTCACAAGTCGATAAAGGACATCGGCGGTATTTCCGGGAAGATAGATCGGGAACACACCACCAGGCAGCACACCGCCCGGAAGCGCGCGACGCTGATCCTCGATGCCCCCGCCGGCACCGTTGTCCGAGTCATTGGAATCGAGAGGGTCGCCTTCCTGGCCAGGGGAATCGCCACGGTGGTCGTAACCGTCACTCAGGCGCAAATCCTCAAACTCTGATCGTCCCAGAGCAGTCTGCGGGAACAGGAGGGAACCGGTCAGGGTCAGGGCCAAGGTCATGAACAGGGCAAGCAGCATCATTCCCTGCCGGCCAAGGCCGGCCAGGGGCGGCTGGGGGGCGGATGATGGGCGCATCACATTCTCCTGATGGGTTGGGGGTCTCTGTGGCTTCCATGAAGCTACAGATTTCCCTCCCCGCGCAACAGGGGGAATGCGCGCGCCCGTCGGTCATGCGGGCACCAGAGCCCAGCGTTCCAGAGCTTCCGCCACCTGGCTCGCCTCGAAAGGCTTGGTCAAAAAGTCGTTCATCCCCGCGCCCAAACAATCCCCCAGGCTCAACTCGATATCGCTGGTCGTCACCGCCAGCAACGGCACCGGGAGATTGTGCTGGGGGTGATCCTTCGGGAGATCCTCTTCCAGCTTGCGCAACCTGCGGCTGGCCTCCAAGCCGTTCAGCCGCGGCATCACCAGATCCATGAACACGGCCTCGAAGCGCGTCCCCTTGAGGCTGGCCCCGTACTGCCGCAGGGCATCCTCCCCATCCACCGCGACGGTCACTTCGTATCCCATCTTCTCCAGCAGCTGGGCGCCGGCCTGCCGGAATTCCTCGTTGGCTTCGGCGTACAGGACGCGCCCCTTCCGGGTGGGTTGCGGTTGCCGCGGGGCTTGAGGGCGCCCCGGCAGCACAAGCTCGATCTCCGGCGCCTCGTGGCTCACCTCGGGGGGCCGCGTGGATTTCTCATCCCGCAACGGCGGGAAGACGACCCGCATGGTGGTGCCCTCTCCAGGCGTGGAATCCACCGCGATGGTGCCGTGGTGCGCCTCCACCAGTTCCTTGACGATACTCAGCCCCAGGCCGTTGCCTTTTTCTCCCCCGGTGCCCTTCCGGCTGGATTTGGTGTAGCGCTGGAACAGGCCCGGGATGTCCTCGGCGGGGATGCCGACACCGGTGTCGGTGACGGCCAGAACCCTCTGCCCGTCGCGTCCGTCACGCAGGCTGACGGTCACGCGGCCCTGCTCTGGAGTGAACTTGATGGCGTTGGAAACCAGGTTGTTGCAGATGCGCATGAGGGCCGCGGAATCTCCCATGACCGTGGTGTCCTCGGTCCCCACCGCCACGTTCACCGTCACCTTTTTGGGCTGGGCCGTGTGTTTCAAAGTCCGCACGGAATCCTGAATGATCTCCGCCATGTCCTGGGGATTCATGCGCAGGTCGTGGTGGCCGCCGGCCATCTTGCCGATGTCCAGCAGATCCTCGATCAACCCCAGCAGATAGTCGCCGGAGCGGCGGATGCCCTGGACCATCTCCCGGCTGGTTTCCTGGAGCGAGTCATCGGCCTCCAGCAGCTGGACGTACCCCAGAATACCCGTCAGGGGCGAGCGCAGGTCATGGCTGCAAGCCGCCAGGAACTGATCCTTGACCACGTTCATGTCCCGCAGCCGGGCCACCGATTCCTGCAAACGGTACTGGGCCTGCACCCGGAAG
>PDWI01007979.1_pt1 | contig 12619 bp, 13 predicted proteins | sample 1430891 | NCBI WGS metagenome assembly PDWI01 (sample SAMN01162508, study PRJNA174530) | Oral metagenome, whole genome shotgun sequencing project. | biome: Marine environment; feature: Marine mammal; material: Swab sample of the gingival sulcus; isolation source: swab sample of gingival sulcus... | reverse complement strand
CGTCAATCTTCGCTTGTGTAGCCACCACTTAACGTCGCTTCGCTTGTTAAGATTTTTGGTGTGAAACACGAACCTCGATTGCCTTCGTCAATCTTCGCTCGTGTAGCCACCACTTAACGTCGCTTCGCTTGTTAAGTGGTGGTCAGGGTAGGATTCGAACCTACGTACGCTTACGCGAGCAGATTTACAGTCTGCCTCCTTTAGCCACTCGGACACCTGACCTCAAAAAGAACATCCCCAAAAAGGGTCTCACATCATAATTTAATTATGTATCAGCGTCAACACTTTTAACATAAAGTTCAGAATCAAACATATAGGCTCTCTTAGTCCAACCATTTTCAGGAGGATTATTCTCTAAAAACTGCTCAAACCCTGTGATTTTAGAGTCTATATTATCAAGATGATGCAAGACAATAGCTTCCAGGGTAGCTGGCCTCTTCACAGAACCCCATTCTGGTTGACCATGATGAGAAATTATCATATGCTCAAGTTGCAACTTATACTCAGCAGGAAAATCTTCTAATTCACGAATCTTGTCATTTAATAATAAAACTCCAATAGTATGGTGTCCAATTAATTTTCCTACATCACTATAAGATATCGAAAAACCTGATTGTAACTCTTCTATTTTACCAACATCATGTAGCATAATACCTGCCAATAAAAGATCTCTATTAATTGCAGGATATTGATCACAAATAAAAAGTGCTGTTTTCAATAATTCAGTCACATGCTCTAATAAACCTCCAATAAAGGCATTATGCATATGTTTAGCTGCCGGAATCTGCTTAAATGAGTTTGCTAAATTGGCATCATCCACAAAAAAAGCTCTCATTAATTTTTTCAAATATTGGTCTTGCATCCCATTAATAACTTCTAATAAAAATCCATACATTTCATCCAAATTTCTCTTACTTTGTTTTAAATAAATTGAGGGATCAACATCCTTTAAATCAAGCTGCTCCAAAACAGATAAAATCAATTGCTTTTTACCATTAAATTCATCAACCTTAGCAGTCACGCGTGCAAAATTGCCTTTGGTAATGCCAGCAGGAAAGCTATCCCACATTTTAGCACCCACAGTGCCACTTTTATCAGCTAAATTAAGATTTAGGTAATCTTTACCTGTTTTTGTTTTTTTTATCGAAACATCTTCTAAGTAATAAACCCCTACAATTTGTTCGCCAAGCTTTAAATCATTAAGATAAGTGTGCATAAGCTATCCTTTCTTGCTCGTCTTGACATAAACTTCTTCTCTAATTCGACTAATAGAATTTACTTTAAACTTCTCTGCGGCTAAGTCCAAGAAAACTCCATTAAAAAGCATCTGCCCATCAACAACTGGTTTAAAACGCTGAGGCATAGCATTTAGAAATTTATTGATAATAGGTTGAGGTTCCATTCCTAAAAGAGAATCTACTGCACCTACCATACCCGCATCACTAATAAAAGCTGTTCCCCCAGCAAGTAATCTTTCATCTGCTGTTTGCACATGGGTATGTGTTCCTATTACAGCGGAAACTTGTGAGTCTAAATAATTAGCCAAGGCTCTTTTTTCAGAGGTTGTTTCTGCATGAATATCAACGATTATATGATCAACATTACCCTTGAGTTGCTCAACCAATTGCTTAGCTTTTACAAAAGGAGAGTCTAACTCATTGTTAATAAAAACTCTTCCCAGCAAATTAATGACAGCTAGTCTCTTGTTTACTACTTCAAAAATATCATAGCCACGTCCTGGTACTCCTTGTTCAGGATAATTAGCTGGACGAATTATACAGGGATAGCTATCAAAATCCTTAACAAATTCACGCTTATCCCAAATATGATTACCACTAGTTAAAACATTAATCCCAAGGTCTAGAAGTTCATTATAAACTTTTTCCGTTAAGCCAAATCCAGAAGCTGCATTCTCCCCATTAGCAATAACAAAATCTAGCTGCAATTCTGTGCGCAAAGATGGTAACAATTTTGCTACAGCTGCTCTTCCTCCTCGACCAACAATATCCCCTATAAAGAGAACTTTCATTTATTTTGCCAACTCCTGAACTCTCATTTCGCGAACAAGTGAAACTTTAATCTGTCCAGGATATTCCAATTCATTTTCAATTTTCTTGGCAATATCTCTAGCAAGCTTAGCTGTTCCCTTATCATCAATATCTTCAGGGCTAACCATCACTCGAACTTCACGCCCAGCCTGTACAGCAAAACTACGTTCTACACCTTCAAAGGAACTAGCAATTGCCTCTAGTTTTTCAAGACGTTTGATATAAGCCTCCAAAGCTTCTTTACGAGCACCCGGTCTAGCCGCAGAAATAGCATCGGCAACCAAAACAATAACCGCTTCAATTGTCTCTAATTCGATATCTTCATGGTGTGCACGAATAGCGTGAACAACTTCATCTGATTCTCCAAATTTCCTAGAAATATCTGCCCCTAATTGAGCATGGGTTCCTTCTTGCTCAAAATCAATAGCCTTCCCAATATCATGCAGTAAACCAGCACGTTTAGCAAGCTTATGATTTACACCTAACTCTTGCGCTATTAAAGAAGCAATCTCTGCAACTTCTAAGGAGTGTTGCAAAGCATTTTGACCATAACTTGTTCTGAACTTCAATCTCCCCAAAAGTTCTACTAATTTAGGATGAACGCTACCAATATCCATTTTATTAATCAAATCTTCACCTGTCTCTTTAATATCCTTTTGAATATCTTTTCTAGACTTCTCTACAATTTCTTCTATTCTAGAAGGATGAATACGGCCATCATTAACCAAAGTTGTTAACGATTTTCTAGCAATCTCTCTACGAATTGGATCAAACCCAGATAGGATTACAGTATCAGGGGTATCATCAATAATGAGATCTATTCCCGTCAAAGATTCAAAGGTTCTAATATTACGCCCTTCACGACCAATAATACGCCCCTTCATTTCATCACCAGGCAGAGAAACTGTGGAAGTTGTGGCCTCTACCGTATGATCTACTGCACAACGTTTAATAGCCAAAGAAACTATTTCTTTAGCCTTTTTTTCTGCCGTGGAATTTGTTTCTGATTCGATTTGTTTTATCTTTGCAGCTGCTTCAGACTGAAGCTCACGGTCTAGATTTTCCATATACTTATTAGCAGCATCTTCTTTAGAAAGACGAGATATTTTTTGAAGTTCTGCCATCTGTTGATCATAAAGATCATTTAACTTCTTTTTCATGTTAGCTAAAACTGTTCTTTCTTGTTCAATAGCTTTTTCTTTTTCATCAAAACGTTTTTGTCTATCATCCATTCGTTCTTCACGTTGTGCTAAACGATTTTCTTGATTCTTGATTTCGTTAGCCTTAGTACGCACTTCATTTTCCAACTCACGTTTACTTCTTAGCAATTCCTCTTTAGCTTTTATCTCCGCTTCTTTAGCTTTATTTTCAGCCTCGAGTTTAGCTTCACTAACGATTTTCTTAGCTTTTATTTCGGCAGCTTGTAAAGTAGAATCAGCCAAATACTTAGAGTATCCAAGCATCCCTACAGCCCCAACAGCCAAACCCATCAAAAATAATACAATCATCCAGATTGTAACCATGTCACTTCCTCCTATTTTTTCTATTTCTACTAATATTGAGGTATCGTTCATCTGAACGATACCTACTAACATTTTTTACTTTGGTACTCTTTCTGCTTCTTTTTCTGTCACATCAATTTCAGGTTCAACAACCTCAGTTCCTTCCATAATAGCTCTAACCTTTTGTTCAATTTCTTCTGAAACCTCTACATGCTCTAACAAAAATTTCTTACTATTTTCTTTTCCTTGTCCAAGACGCATATCTCCATAGGTATACCAAGTCCCACTTTTGTTAACTATTTCAAATTCAGTAGCCAAGTTAAGTAGATCTATTTCTTTGGAAATACCTTCTCCAAACATAATGTTAACTTCAGCTTGTTTAAAGGGAGGTGCTACCTTATTTTTTACAACCTTTACCCGAACAACATTTCCTTTAAACTCCCCTGCTTCTTTGATAGATTCAATTCTACGAACATCCAATCTAACAGATGAATAGAATTTCAAAGCTCTTCCTCCTGGAGTGGTCTCAGGGCTACCAAACATAACTCCAATTTTTTCACGCAATTGGTTTACAAAAATGACTACTGTTTTTGATTTATTAACAATTGAAGTAAGCTTTCTCAAAGCTTGAGACATCAACCTTGCCTGCAAACCCATATGAGAATCACCCATATCTCCTTCGATTTCATTTTTAGGAACAAGCGCCGCAACAGAGTCAACAACAACGACATCGACAGCTCCACTACGAACCAAAGTCTCACAAATATCCAAAGCTTGTTCACCATAATCTGGCTGTGAAATCAATAGATTATCAACATCTACACCTAAATTAGCAGCATAAACAGGATCCAAAGCATTTTCTGCATCAATAAAAGCTGCTATGCCCCCACGCTTCTGAGCTTCAGCAACGGTATGTAAACAAACTGTTGTTTTACCAGAAGACTCTGGTCCATATACTTCAATAATTCTGCCACGAGGGAAGCCACCTATTCCCAAAGCATTATCAACACCAAGAGAACCTGAAGGAATAGCTTCAACTTTTATTTTTGAAGCATCTCCCATACGCATAATAGAACCTTTGCCAAAATTCTTTTCAATTTGAGAAATTGCAACATCAAGTGTTTTCATCTTCTCAGTTGCATCAGGATTTTGCAATTTCTTTTCATCTTTTTTTGCCATGATATCCTCCTTAAATCTTTATTCGGATTTTCTTTTACAAGTAATAGTCTCCGAAAAACTATCCCTTTTATTTAACTTTATCAGCCTCCAATATTTTTCTATTTTCCATTTCTAAACGCAAAAACAAAAACGTTGCTTGTACAGCACTTTCTTTAACCTGCATCCTATTGCCTTCAAAACTAAAAGCACGATGCATAATCCCTTGATTATCTGCAATCGCTAAATGAACTGTCCCAGGTGGCATATTGCCATGAGCCTCTGGACCAGCAACCCCAGTTAGCCCAATACCAATATCCGCTTTCAGCTTCTCCCTTATCCCTTGAGCTAAAGACATAGCGGTCTCTTTAGAAACGACCCCACATTTAGCAATCACACTGGCATCTGCTCCTGCCAAAACAACTTTGGCAAGATTAGAGTAACAAACTGTTCCACCTATAAAAACATCCATACTTCCAGGTAATTCTGTAAATTTAGCAGCAACAAGTCCCCCAGTTAAAGATTCCGCTACGGCAACTTTCTTACCCTCTGATTTCAGCATCTCGAAAGCGAGCTGTAACTGATCATCTTCCAAACTGGCATCTGCCTTTTTTAATACAGACCCAAAATCGGTATTCATTCAAAAATTCTCCTATTTTTATACATATACTCAACCATAGAAACTAGCGCCAAAACAATGCCAGCATAGTAGAGAGGTATCGCTATTACAGATACTTTCATCAGCATAAACAAAATTGCTAGCATCAAAAACACTGTTTTAAATTTGGCAGTCCAAGAAGCCCCGACATTCTTAACGCCTTGTTCTAAGGCTGCCATTCTAATCCCTTGAACAATAAATTCTCTTGAAATTAAGAGAATTAAAGAAACTCCATCTATATCACCTTTTTGCAAAAAGATAATTAGCATAGCTGTAACCAATACCTTATCTGCCAATGGATCTAAAAACTTACCCATTGTTGAAACCATATCAAATTTACGTGCAATATAACCGTCCAACCAATCAGACAAAGATAAGATAACAAAAAGAATAACTGCTGCCCAAGGATAAAAATAAGTTAAATAAACTTGCAAAGGCAGTAAAAATATTCTAAATAAAGTTATGTATGTTGCTATTGTCACTTATTTCTCCTTTTAAAACATATCCTTGAGCTTGAGTAACCTTGACTGAATAAATTTCTCCAGCAATAGCCTCTCCTGCCACCAACTCCACATAGCCATCAACATTTGGAGCATCACGATAGGTACGCCCGACTAATTCATTATCAAATAAAACTTTTATCTCTTTGCCAATTATCTCCTCATTATATTCATCTACTACACCACTATGCATATTCACTATCTGCGCCAGACGTTCTTGCTTAACATTTTCAGCAACTTGATTAACCAGCCCAGCAGCAATTGTGCCATCTTCCTGCGAATAAGCAAAAACAGCTAATCTATCAAAACAGCTATTAGACACAAACTTCTTTAGCTCCTCAAACTCTTCTTCAGTTTCGCCAGGATAACCAACAATAAAAGTTGCTCGAATAGCCGACCTATCAATTTTACGAATTTTAGCTACTAGCTCAACTACATCGACATTTCCCCTTCCCATTCTTCCCAAAATACTTGAGGAAACATGCTGAAAAGGAATATCAAAATACGGCAACACATGTCGGCAACTGGCAATACTATCTAATAGCTCATCAGTAATCGTGGCAGGATACATATACATGATACGAATCCAAACACCCAGCTTGTCCAATTCTTTTAATAATTCAGGAAAAGCTAATCTCCCATAAATATCTCTTCCATAAGAAGTACTATCTTGCGCCAAAAGACTAATCTCTTTCACACCATTATCAACCAAAAGCTGAGCCTCAGCGACAATGGTTGCTAGCTCACGAGAACGAAAATGGCCTCTTATACTAGGTATAGTACAAAAAGCACAAGAGTGATCACAACCCTCGGCAATTTTTAAATACACACTATGGGGAGCTGTCAAAATAGCCCGAACACTATCTTCAATTGGCTGAGGATCTGTAAAAAATTGATTTTTACCAGCCAACAAACTTTTAACACCTTGGCGTAAATCATTAACACCCATGATTCCATCAATTTGTGGGTATCTTTGTAACAGATTTTGCTGCCATAGCTGCGGCAAACATCCCAAGACATATAGTTTTTTACTAGCAGCCTTCAAAGGAATTAACCTTTCAATTTCTGCACAACTTTCTGCACGAGAATCAGCTATAAAAGAACAGGTATTTAATAACAAAATATCTGCTTGCGTCTCTTCAAAGACAAGTTCTCCACCATGATCCATCATGGCTGCAACCACCATCTCGGTATCTACTAAATTTTTGGGACAGCCTAGACTTTGTACAAAAAACTTCACTAACGATAGTTAGTAAAAGAAAGCGCTAACTCGAAGTCATGCGACTTCAATTCTCCCATAACTTTTTGCAAAGTATCCTTATCCTTTCCGGATACCCTAATAACTTCACCCTGTATTTGAGAGTTAACTTTGAGCTTAAGCTCCTTAATAAAAGTGTTTATTTCTTTAGCCTTTTCTTTACTAATTCCCTTCTTTATCGTAACTATTTGCCTAGCTTGTCCTCCAGAAGCATTCTCCGTTGCTCCAAAATCAAAGAACTTCAGGTCTACACCCTGTTTAATCGCTTTTTGTTGGAATATTTGGTCAATAGCTTCAATTTTGAAATCATCTTCAGCAGTAATAACTATTGTATCTCCCTCTTTTTTTAACTCAGCACTACTTCCCTTGAAATCATAACGTTGAGCTATCTCTTTAATAGTCGTATTGTATGCATTATCAACCAGCTGCATTTCTACCTCTGAAACAATATCAAATGATGACTCTTTTGCCACAAAATACTCCTCTATAAGCTACTATATAATATGGCTAACGATTATATCATATCTCCAAGATTTGGGGAATAATTTACAAAATAAATATCATCTTCATAGCTATTTGTGCTATAATCCCAATCAATATTAACCGTTGAAGGAGTAGCGATTATGTCCACAAATATTGCAGATACTATTATTGAGGAACTTTCTGCCCCAAGAGAGGGTGTTAAAGCTGGAGAAAAACTACAATTTGGTAAAAGTTTTGCAGATCGTATGTTCTACATGGAATATACTCCTGAAAAAGGTTGGTACAACAAAAAAATCTGTCAACATGAAGATTTAAACATTTCACCAGCCACAATGGTTTTTCACTATGGACAAGAAATATTTGAGGGCCTAAAAGCCTATCGCCGACAAGATGGACAGATTGGGCTTTTCCGTGCCGCAGATAATTTTGAGAGAATGAATAACTCAGCCAAGATTATGTGCATGCCTACACTTCCGCCCACACAAGAAATGGTAGAGATATTAAAAAAACTCATTAAGCTAGAGGAGCGCTTTATACCTGAAGGAGAAGGAGAATCTCTATACATTCGCCCAACTATGATTGGAGCTGATCCTTATATTGGCTTAAAATCTTCCAACAAATTTATTTTTTATATAATTCTATCTCCAGTAGGAGCTTATTATCCAAATGGTTTTTCTCCAAACAGTATTTTAGTAGAAGATAGTCACTCTCGGACTGCACCTGGAGGAATTGGTTCAGCTAAAGCAGGAGCCAATTATGCCGCCTCACTCCTTACCAGTAAAGAAGCCACAGACAAAGGCTTTGACCAAGTTCTTTGGCTAGATGGAAAAGAACGTAAATATGTGGAAGAAGTTGGAACTTCAAATATCTTTTTTGTTTACGGCAACAAACTTGTCACACCTAAACTAAATGGCTCTATTTTGCCAGGGATCACCAGAGATTCTGTTTTACAGCTATCAAAGAGTTGGGGCCTAGAAACTATCGAAGAATCCTTAGAAATAACTAAAGTCTTGGCCGATATAGAATCTGGGAAAGTAACCGAATGTTTTGCCTCTGGAACAGCTGCAGTTATTTCTCCCACAGGAAAACTAACATACAAGGGAAAAGAATTTGTTATCAGTAGTGGCAAAATCGGAGAATATACTCAAAAGTTTTTTAACTCATTAACAGCTATCCAATACGGAAAATCTACAGACATGCCTCATTGGGTCATAGCTTATTAGCAAAGATGTCTGAAAAAGACCAAGATCAGAACAATGTTTCTCCCGAAAATTTCTCTCCACTTCCTAGCGGAGGGTCCACGCAAGCGGTAAATAGTATTGGCATGTCCCCCATGGAGAGAATCGCCAATATTAAGGCTATGCAAAAACTTTCACCATTTTCAGCCATAGACAATGCCCTTAAAAAACTTGATTTAAATAGTTTTGGGCTTGGCAAGAAATTATTTGAAGAATCTATGGAAAAGAGGGAAAAAATAGTTGGGAAAATCAATACCATTAGACAAAATGAAAAAGAATACAATTATCATATCCCCGGGTTGACAAAAAATATTGGTGGGCAAGAAGTAGTAGTGACTAATGTATCAGATTACAACACTAAACTACGAAATACTCATGAATTAATTGAAAAAGATCAAAAAGGAGGCTTTGTAGCAACCGACTGGGCCCCAAAATTGAAAAAAGGTATCCTCAATCAAAGAACTGATCATCCAGAGAAACCAGGAACCTTGAAGTAATCATCATTAAACAATCTCTAATAAAATGTAATTTAATACTTAACATTTAAGATTTTGCTGTTATATAATACTTATCGTATTACTATTTTTACATTTTTTGGGTATAATATAGCTTATCATGGGGGAATTTGAACCACTTAATTTAAATCTTAATAAAGAGCGCTTGGCAACTCAAAAAAAGAAAGCCATTAAAAATAATATTGTCGCAGGCGTTGATGCCAATGCCTTTTCCATGTTTATAGAAAATGCACTTGTGGAGGAAGAATCAGCAATTGACAATATCCAACAAGAAAAAACCACTGTCAAAGAAAACTATAATCCTAAGAAAATTGAAAATAATGAAGTAAAACCACTAAAAACTAATAAATCAGCAGACAACAACAAAAATAAAATATCTGAGACTTCAAAAACAACTGCTTCTTCAAAAAGAATATCTAAAGAAATGACTGACAAAGATGCCCAAATAACTGCCTTAAACGGAGCCTTTTCTTTGGCAAGTAAAAGACTCGGAGAATTGCTTTATATATCTCCAGAAAACAAATTAGCCCTAAAAAAGGTTAGTGCTACAACAGCCTTACAAAATAAACAAAGAATTTCTACTGAATACGAAAATCTTTTTGACAAGCTAATTGAACAAGTGAAGAAAACCAAGGCCGGCAATTTAGACAAACTAACTATCACTCTAAAACCTGAACATTTAGGAGATTTAGATATTTTCTTCACAGTACTGGAAGAAGACAATAAAAAGAAGATTTTCATTTCTTTTGCTGGAGAAGAAAAAACTTTAAATTTATTGAGAGAAGGAGAAAAAGATCTTTCTGGACAATTACAACAAAATGGACACTCTTTGGGGGCAATGAATTATGTTCTTTATGGCAATCGCGATCATCAACGTGAAAAGGGCTTTCAACCTCATGGAGATTCAGATGAATTACTTAATAATTTATTGAAAAGGGATAACAAAGAAGCTATAATTAATAATGTAGATAGCTATGTAGCAAACTTGATAGTTAATTACATAACTTAAGTTGCATGGATATCTGATAAGGGGGAAATCATGGTAGATAGTATTGGACCATTACGGGCTAGCAGTCAAAATGACAGCAATGAAGTTTCTCAAACAAATAGCTCCAGTGAAGCCCTAAATGACCCAGAATCTTTTAAACTTCTTTTGGAGAAAATGACCAATAGCAATATAAATACACTTATGTCCGTTAGTGGGTCAAACAATGAAAACAGCAATAGTTCGGAATTTGGAGGGCTAGATAACGCCATTACCGCACTCACAGATACTGGCACCAGTGACCCTCTTTCAGCCTTAATGGGAAGTAGTGGTGGAGATTCTATTGGAGGAATAGATCTTTCATTATTTTCTCCCACTATGGGATTAGGGCAAGTTGAAATGAACCAAACCCTAGAGAAATTATCTTATCTTAGCGATGCTGGAGAAACATTAAAATGGTTAAATGTAGTCGTTAGCTATATAGACCCTGTCACCCAGCTTGCCAAAGAAGGACAAATCAAACAAGTTCAAGTAGAAAATGTAGCTGATCCTTATTTTATTTTAGACAATGGCGACAGGGTAAATGTGTCAGATGTTGAACCTGTATTCAAATCAGAATTATCTGCAAACACCAATACAGAAAAAGAAAATGAAGGAGGTAATGCATAATGGCTAGTTCAAGTGGATTATTAGGTATTATCAGACGGTCATCAAATGCGATGATTACCTTTTCAAGTGATTTAACAATTCATTCTAATAATTCAGCACATATGGCAACTCCTGGATATAAGGCACTTCAAACATCCTTCAAAACTGTTTTCAATGACATGGTCAGCTCCGGATTTGCTGGAGACTTTAATGTTGGTACAAAAAACCCTGAACAATTTGGATCAGGAGTAGCGATGGGAAATATCAGTCTAAATATGGCCCAAGGAGCCTTAAGTGAAGGAGGCCCACTTGATTGTGCCGTAGCTGGTAGAGGATTTTTTATGGTCTCTCCTGATGCTGGAAAAACAACTTACTATACTCGTTCTGGAGAATTTTTCATTGACACTACAGGACAATATATTGTTGATTCTTCTGGCCGTCAGCTATTAGGAACAGATCCTGGGAATATTGGTGGATCACCTGTTCCTATCAAAACAAATGGGTTAACCGATATTGGTTGGAGTCGTAATGGTATTCTGATAAACAATTACAATGCCTCAAAAGTAGAGGGAGGAGATAAAGCAGAGCCAATAGCTCAAATACTGCTAGCTGATTTTGCAAATGCAGAAGGACTGGCACAATACGATGGAACCGCCTTTGTAGACACACCAGCTTCAGGTTCTCCATCAAAGAAAAATTTTGCCGGTCTTGATGGCCTAGGTGCAATAGAGGCTCAACAATTAGAGAAATCTAATGTATTCTATATTGGAGAATCAATAGATGCTATTGAAACTCAAAGGGCAATGAATGCAATGACCTCATCTATCAAAATTGCTTCTGATATGATTTCTAATGTTATGAATAAAGTTTTGGGGTAATTAATGACGCATAAAGAACTATTATTGGAACCAGCTTTAAAAAAGTGGTACCAGTACAAAGCTGATAGAAAGAATATTGTCTTTGAAAAGATAAGTAATGAGTTGGTAAATAAGGCTCTTAATATTTTCTATCGTAGCGGAGAAGTTATCACAGACACTGTACGCAAAGAGTTCAATATTGCAGCTACCTTACTAAAAGTTCATATAGACCAAATGCCTTACAATAAACTTTTTGCAAAAAATGTCATAGAATTCCATGCTGATCTTTCCACAGAATATTCTTGGCTAATCCCTAGAAACCTTATGTCAGTATTGCTTAGCCGAGGTTTGGGAACCACTAATGCAGATATGCTCTCTAAAGATGTTACTAAATTAGAAGAAGCCATGATGCAATCTATTTTAGAAATAATAACTCGTAGTAGCCATGTTTTTTGGCTAGGAGCCTTGGAAATGCCTACAGAGTACCATATCAATCATGATTTTAAAGAGAGTAAAAAAATTCATAAAGATGAACTAATTATACAGGTGTCTATTATTTTAGAACTGGGAGAGTATGGAATGTTCCCCATAGCTTTCTATGCTACCAACAACAATTTTAAAAAATTTTTAGAAAAACACTCTGAATTAGAAAAAGAACAAAAACAAATAACTGTAAATTTAGAGGGAGCTTCTGTTTCTGATATTTTTGTACCTATAGATGTCTATCTAGGAACAACCGATGTTCCAATGAATGATATCCTAGGATTACAAG
>PDWI01007977.1_pt1 | contig 12625 bp, 10 predicted proteins | sample 1430891 | NCBI WGS metagenome assembly PDWI01 (sample SAMN01162508, study PRJNA174530) | Oral metagenome, whole genome shotgun sequencing project. | biome: Marine environment; feature: Marine mammal; material: Swab sample of the gingival sulcus; isolation source: swab sample of gingival sulcus... | reverse complement strand
AAAGGCAACAACGGATACAAGAAGAAGTAGTATTGCCAGTGCAGTCGCACCGCTCATATCAAGACTACCTATACCCTGCATATATATTTGGACAGCCATTGTTGTATAGTTCCCACCGATTACCATTGGGTTTCCAAAGTCCGCAACTGACTGTATGAAAACAAGTAACGCTGCGTTCGCTATTCCTGGTGCCATAAGTGGTAATGTAACGGTTCTAAACACCTGCCATCTAGATGCGCCGAGGTCTCTTGAGGCTTCTTCTACAGAAGGGTCAATTTGTTGTAATAACCCGACCATCACAAGATATGCAACCGGGAAAAAGGTCAGAGTTTGAACAAGTACAAGTCCACCAAATCCATAAATTTCAAAGTCCTTTAAGCCGAGTAGATGTCTTGTAATAAGTCCTGTTCTACCAAATAATAGTATCGCTGAAAGACCCACCACAAAAGGAGGTGATATAATCGGTAAAATAGCGATTACGTTTAGTACTTTCTTATAAGCAATTTTTACGTAAGCCGATGCATAGGCAAAAATGAATCCTATTACGGTTGAAATAAGACTTACTGTCATCCCTAGTCTTAAAGTATTTATTACGATTTCTAAGTTATATGAAAGTTTAAATATTTGAGCATAATGATACAGAGAAAGTACACCGTCTTTCATAAAGCTCTCTTTCAAAATATTGAACAGAGGCATTACGATAAACATCGTCACCACAACTAGCACAACAAGAATAGCCACCACTAGTATTGGATCTCTTAGCACACTTCTCATATTACTAATATTTGATTTCACTTTCAGTGCAAAGGTTTTCCCTTTAACTTTATTGTTTGCCATATTTTCTCCTTTTTATACAAAGAGTTTTTATTTACATTTGAAGTATTCGATTGTTATCTAGATATTTTTAGCCAAATATAAAAATTTTTCAAAGCGTAGACTGCGCTACGCTTTGAATAGATTTTTATTATAGTTAATTACCGTTACTCCGTCGGTGGAGTTGTTTTCGTAATATCGATGAATTTTTGTAAGAATTCTTCTCTGTGATCTGCTGCCCATTGGAAATCATAATCAATAAGCTTCGTATCTTTAAGGCTTAATGCTTGCTCTGGTGGCTCCGCATTTTTGTTGGTCAAGAACTGGAATGAACCAACTGTTTTTCCTAGCTCTTGTGCTTCTTTTGACAGACACCAGTCAACGAACATTTTTGCTGCTTCTTGGTCTGGTCCATTTTTGATAATTGCAACTGCACCTATTTCGTATCCTGTTCCGTCTTCTGGAGCAGTAAATATTAGATCTTCAAATCCTTCTTCTTGATACTTTATCGCGTCATGCATGAATCCAATAGCTATAGGAACTTCTCCCATTCCAGCCATTCTACCAGGCGCACTACCAGATTTCGTATATTGTCTTACTTGATCGTTAAATTTTTGTAGATATTCGAATCCTGCCTCTTCTCCTCTAAGTTGAACGATTGTTGCTAGGAAGTTGTAAGCTGTACTTGATGAACCAGGATGTGCAATAGCTATGTTCCCTTTAAATTCAGGTTTAAGGAGGTCATCCCATGTCTTAGGTAGTTCCATGTTGTTCTCTTCTAGCCACTTTTTGTTTCCTTCTATTCCTAAGTATCCAGTATAAATACCTGTCCAAGCTCCTTTTGGATCTTTAAATTTATCAGGAATATTTGCTGCTTCAGGTGACACATATTCTTCTAGTAAACCTTCATTGGCTGCCGCCATAAAGGTAAGCGCACCACCACCATACCAAACACTTGCTGATGGATTATCCTTTTCCGCTTTTATCCTGGCAAAAATTTCTCCACCACTCATCCTAACCATTTCAGTCTTTACACCAGTAGCCTTTTCAAACTCTTTTACTGCTAAAAGTGCATGATCTTCCATAAGTCCGGCATAAACAGTAAGTTTCAAGTCTTTCTTGTCTCCACCTTTAGACTCTTCTTTTGGTCCACAGGAAACAACCATTACCAATAAAGAAATGATTACAGCAATTGATAATATTTTCTTCATAAACTCCTCCTTTGTTTACATTGTTATACTAATAACTTTAATTCAAAGCACGTAATAAATATATACTAAAATCTAACAAAAATGTCTAATATCACTTCATTTCAAAAAGAGCTTCTATATATAGATTATAGAACAGAAAGAAAAAACTGACAAGAATATGTTTTTAATAGTTTGGTATGAGTTAAGAAAAGAATGTTTTAATCGCTCAACTACAAAGAAACTGCCCTTCCGGAATTCTTCACTTTTGAAAAATTGACCTTTATTCCAAGCAAAAAAATGTTCTCCGTGACTCACACGCAGAACATTACCATCGACTTTATTCTTTTTTTGCTGCTGCCTCAGCAAAATTTTATCCATTCTTCATGAGTGAAGAATGGAACTTAATTTACCATATATTATTTATTTCTCATTTTCACTTGATTTTCTAAGAGTACTTGTTTCCCGTTTTTTGTTATCTCAATTTTTATACTCAAAGTATTTGTATCCTTGTACGAACCCCTTGTTGGGCTTACTTCAAACTTTGAAATATATCTTCCTAGCTCATACGTTACACCATCCGTTTCAACCATTATCTTTTCTTCGGCTGAATTATACTTTATCTTGTACTCTTTTTCAACGAAAACTCCCGCAGAATCAACTTTTTGCTTGATAACAAGACTGCTAGGAATCGCCGTTTCATAGCTTTCATAGGCAACAGTATTTCCTGTACTTGTATCCGTTCCATCAATGTCCTCTATTCCACAACTTTCCGTAAGTAAATCAACAATCTGATTCATAACCATTTGCCCTTCATATTGTACGTCTATTGTGTCTTTGGTTTCTTTAAACCCTTTGACATTAAACACCAAAAATGATCCTACAGCGCCCATTACAATGGAAGAAATTACCACTGATATTAGAACTTCTACTGTTGTAAACCCTTTATTATTCATCAATTATCACCTTACCATTTTCTTTTATAACCATAAAACTAAATGTCTTTCCATCATAAGATAAAGTATATGTACCATAGCCTTTACTTAGAACTTTTCCTGTAGAAGGATCAAAAACAACTGCGTTTCGTGCGCTCTCATAGCTTGTATATGGTCCAAGATTTTTTACTTCGATAGTTTCACCATCTGTAATCTTTTTAAATTCAATGTTTCCGCCAATGACAACAGTTGAAAGAACCGTTTTAGAACCACTTGAATCAGCCATAACCCTATTGACTTCGACATTACCACCTGAATTTACAAACTCAACAAATACTACTTTATCGCTATTTTCTAATTGAGACGCCCTCGCATTTCTAATTTCAGAAATAATTGTGTTAGCTTTCCCTTTAATATTATTATTCGTAAAAACGACAAAACTTATCGTGCTTAATGATAGTCCTATCGCTATTATCCCAATGACTACTATTACTTCTATCAACGTAAATCCACGGTCATCTGCATAGTTTATCACTTCGTTATCCTCCAGTGTTCAAAATTTATATACCCTGAGTAAGTTTGAAGGCTATTATTGAGTAAGTCTTCCTTTTCTTCGACTTTACCCACCTTGATATATTCATATTCCTCCAGATAAATAGGATCAGAAACTGAATCACTATAACTACTTACTTGGAAGATATTATATAGACCTTCATTTTTATAAATCATCTGAGCTAGCTGTCTTTTTGACATTTCGTTCATACAGTCGTTAGTTATCGTAACATTGCTACCGTCCATAAAATTAATCGTTCCTGCACTTATTATTGGACCGTTAAAACTAAAACTTCCGTATACATTAATATCTCCAGCTCTTACAATAATTCCTGTTACATCATTAAAATCAAGATATATGTTATTTTCATCACTTATTCCACTATAAGACGGCCCGTAGATATTTAAGGTATCTCCCGAAGCATTGGAATAATTGATAATTTTTTTATCTTTATTTAATAAAAAACTATTATCTACTAAGGATGAAGGTGTTTCAATATTCGTGTATTTATGAACTGGATTTGAGTTATCAAAATTAGGAGCGCTTCCTAGCACCGTCTCGATAGCTTCTTCACTTCCCGTTCTTTTATTCATATTATGAAGATAGTATAAGTAATCTTTAGGTAACTTGTTCTTATAGTATTCACCAACAGATTGGCTTGAATCTTTGTTATTAAAGTCACCATTTAGTTGAAGTCCTGTGCTGAATAAAAAGTTGTTTAGCACAATATTTCCATTTCCTTTAGAAAGAAACTCATCATTTATATCAACATAGTTTTGAAAAGCAGTAAAGTATGCCTTCCTATCTGATAACGAACTATTAGAACCATCAATAGTTGACCCTTTTGCAATCTTTACTTCTCCAGAGCTTGTATTCACACTCTGCCATTTCGGATTGGAAAAGTATTTGTTAATACTATTGTTTTGTTCGGATACACTTGAATAATACTTATATTTACCGTAAGTAAATGGAGAATCTGAGTATATTTGCTCTATTGTTGGCTGAGTGAATTCCCATGTATATGCAAGAGTATTCTGTTTTATTGCTACACTCTCTGCCGATTGAAACTTAGGAGAAATATTGATATGCGCAGTCCCCCAAATAACGATTCCATTATCTCGCTCATTACCAGTATCGTTACCATTTATTATTAGCTTAGGAGGATTAGAAGGTTTTGATAAATCGGCATTTATAACAATCGCAGAGCTACTATCATGAGTCGCTGAAGGACTCGATCCATCTGAATACCCAAAATAACTTCCGTTTATAACAATCTTAGAACTATTTCCATTGTGTTCAAGATCGTCTTTAGTATAGGCATCCTCACCTATTTTGAGCATACCATTACTTCCCTTTTGAGCTACAATACTATTAGCATGAACGATTCCACTAATCGTCATGCTGGCGTTTGAATAAGGCGCTAGCTGTACATATTTACCGCTTATTACATCACCGTTTACTTTTAGGTTACTATTGTCCTTTACGATTAATCCCCCATATCCAGTGGCATCATCAATATTAGTGGAACTAGTTCCTATTGCATATACATCACCATTTACTTTTACTGTTGAATTACCATTCAGTTTAACATCTTTACTAGATACAATCGCTTTTTGCCATATTGGATTATCCTTTATGGTTATTCTCTCTTCAAGTGTGTTCAAAGGGTATGTATTTACTTCATCATATATTATAATATCTGTTGTTATTTCTTTTCTTGTTTTGTTTCTGTATAAAAACTCACTTTTAACATCCTTTATTATTAACCTATCATATGGGGCCATGTCAAAGCCCTCTACACTACCTATGGTGATAGTACTATTAGAATCTGTTGTAATTTCTTGATACGGTTGTTCTAATATACCCTTAATCGAATTATTATAATTTGGTGTTGTTACTAGATTATTTAGGTACCCTGTAAATAGTCCTTTGAAAAACCTCTTTGATTCATCTTCCAGTTTTTCAAAAACAAGGGCGTAGTTATTGGTTTCGTCGAAATATATTTTATACGTGTCATATTCTGGGTGAGCACTAGGTTCATTTATCAGAATATCATTACCGTTAACGTCTTTTCCAACATAGCTATAATTAATTATTTGGTCTATTTTATCAAGTATTTCGTCCATATGATCATCTGTTTTTTTACCACTATCCTCTATAGCAAACATAACAATATCAGCCACTCTAGCATATACTTGATCAATTCCTGACTCTGCATAATACTTCGATCTCTTGACCTGTAAGTCGCTTTTTCTCATAGAAACGTTCATCATTGACATGCTAATCAAAGCAGTACCTAAAATAGACAGTATTGCTACTGTAATCATAACTAGTAATAACGTTGAACCGTCCTGTTTTCTAAACATATCTCACCTTTATTCGTTTGTTATACTTCCTTCTACACTAGATAATACTTTATCATCCTTTTCATCTATAACTTCGACCAAAACCTTAACGACATTCCCTTTTATCGTTGAGATTTTCTTTAGGTTTCTTGCTATCGATACAAGTCCAGATTTAACATCAAAATCCAAATCAACAGCTGATGATGTTCCTTCATAAACATAGATGTTAAGTTGTTCTAACATATTGCTGTTAATATTTATACTTGTTTTTCCATTTACAGAAGGAGGTAAATCTCCTACATCAAAAACTATATTATTGGTTACGGCAGGTGTTATCATTGATATAACATTATTCCCGGAACCATCTTTAACCGTTACAGAAATATTCCCTGTGCTTCTAATACCTTCAATTGTAATAACTCGACTATTGTTATTAACTGGGTCGGCGTATCCACTAGTATATTCACTTGACCCTTTGTACAATTTTATGCCACTTGAATGCTTATCAATTGAAACCGTTATGTCAGATGTTACCCAGTCATTTATCGCAGGTAGATCATGTCCATCAATTGGAGAAGTAATAGCGCTATAATAGGCATCTTCATCGAGTGTAAGTTTCACCTTATACCCAGGCTCTATTCGTGGTAAGTATGTTAAAATATTGCTTTCAGGACTAGTTATAAGTCTCTCATTACCAGCGATGAAAATCTCCTCAAGGTCACTTACTTGCTTTGATTTAAAATTTTCAAGATAGTGCTGAGATATCTCATTTGCTATTAACTTCTTCTTCGTGGGAGCAGTCCCTTTTACAGTATGTGTCAGCATCATCGATAGTGGAAGTATAATAATTCCAACAATCGCAACTGACACAATGGCTTCAACCAGGGAAAAGCCCTTCTCACTTTTAACATTCATAATTTTCACCTTAGTTGGTAATCGCCGGTCGTTGATTTTATGATAAGCCTTGGACGTTCCTCATCTTCATCATGAGCATTTATATAAACCTTCTCTCCTGTTTCATTTATTAATTCCAACTCTACTTCTGATTTGTCATCAGCTCCAGTTCTAGGATTAGAATATAAATCTATTTCAATGGCAGCGCCTTTTTCAAACTTAGTAGGTTCTTTAACCTGTTTATCCAGTTCATAAGATACATAATATTCCTCAAGTTCTTTGGTAAACTTAACTTTTAGCTTAGCCACGCCATTTACATCTGATTTTAATTCACTGCCTTGTGATTTTTCGCCAGCTAGCGCAACTACTTGAGCCTCCGCATCTGATATAGTTGGTTTTATAGCGATAAAGATATCTCCTTTTTCTTCCCTAGGTCCATTAGCGTTCTTGATGCTATCAATCGTAATATCCACGACCTTACTACTAAAAAGGGTATCTTTCCCTTGCTCAACTACATCAAACTCTGGTCTTACGTACTCAAGATCATTTGATATCCCGTACATTTTTATCGAAAATACTGCTTGAAGTAATTCTGTACGCTCATCTTTTGTTATGGTTATTTGGTCAACGACAGTACTACTTTGATAGTCATTAATATATGCTAAAATACTTTTTATTGTCTTATAATCAGTGTCTATTGAAACGGTAAAAGGTAGTACTATACTTAGCTTTGATTCCTTATTTGGATTTTCTTTTCCTTCATCACCAGCAACATCAACATTTTCTTCATTATTTACTATAGGATCGTTCGATGAATTATCGATTGACACTACTTCAATACTCGAAAATGATGCCTTGGTAAACTCAACGCCTTCAATATTTTTTTCTATGTCAAAAATTAGCTTAAGTCCATTTTCCTGCGTTAACATCGATGGGTATTTTTTGGCATTCTCACTGTTTTTATTTTTTATATCTTCAATTTCTGCTTTTATTTCATCTATTCTCTGGTAATCCGGTATTAACGAATTAATCTGTGTATTAACAGCATCAATGTCATCTTGTATCGATTTAGCTTTGGCATTCAGTGGTGCTACTACTAGATAGTATACAACGACAAAAATAACCATTATTAACAGAAATACTAAAAGGTTTTTCTCTCTACTTTTCATCTTGTACCCCCTCGTTAAATGTACAGCTTACCGTAAATGTATAGTACCCTCCAACATCTTCCGTAGATTCATCATAGGATATAGTAGGTATAAATACATCTTTAAATACGGATTCCTCATTAATCATTAGATTTTTCATCTGTTGAACGAAATTTGCTATATTATTCTTATCTGTAGCTATACACGATATAAGTAATCCAGATTTATTATTTGTTAATGCAACAAAATCAACTTCTGTAGGAAGAGATTTTTCCATAACAGCAAACACCTCATCTAAGTAGGCTTTGCTATTTGTATAGCCCCCATCAATTCCGTTGTAAAAGGATAAGTCCTCTAATAATACTTCTTTTTCTCTATTTAATTGCTCTACCTCAGAGTAAGTTTGTAGCTTAGCCTGAGCATCTCTTTTCTCTTTTTCTAACTTAATATTCTTAGTAATCGGGAAATAAAGGAATACACCTATGGCTAGAACCGTTAGGATAGCTATTTCAAATTTTAATCTTTTTTTATTTTTTTCTTCTTTCCCTTTAACAATAACTTCAGGCATCAAACTAACATCTGAATATATGGCCCCGATTGCATTTGCGTATAATTGTTTATTGTTTAAATAATTCACATCCTTAGAATCAACTATTGTTACTTCACTTAACAACTTGGTTTCAATCGAGAAATACTTGTTCATAAGGTTTCTAATGCCTTTGAGTTTCGAACCGCCACCTGTTAAATATATGGTTGATACACCATCAATATGTTTTGTTGAGTAATAGTCCAGCAACCTACCCAACCCGCTGAGTATCTGATTGAGATATCTATAAATTTTACCATGGAACTCATCATTGACTACATTTGTTTCCTTTATCAGCATCTCCCTAGTTGCAATATCAATAGCCTCTGCATCATCAACTTGATAATGTTGCTTTATGGTTTCAATAATTCCCTTTGTCCCATAGTTTAATGTTCTTGCCAGTAGAATTTTATTATTTTTTACAATAGCAACAGAGGATCTAGTTCCCCCTAAGTCTACTGTCATATATGGTTTCTCATCGTTAACAAGCAATGAATAACTCATTATACTACTAGCACTATAATCAATTCCCAGTACTTTTAACTTTAGTATTTTACCAACTTCAACATAGCTTTCTACTATTTCGTTTGGCACTACCGCAATACTCGTACGAACTAATTTCTCATTATCTTCCTCAATGTGTTCCAAGATGCTATACCCTATCGTGTAGTCTCTCAAGTTTACAGGAAAATACTCATCTGAATTCATCTTTATAAGAGGAGTTAGTTTCTTCTCTGGCAAATCAGGAAAGCTTACTTCTCTTGTGATTAGTTTATTAGAAGAAATTATAAAGACAACGTCTTTTGCTTTAATTTTATTGCTTTTAAGAGCTTCTCTAATAACATTTGCTACAACAGTGACATCTTCGATTAAACCATTTACAATACTTCCTTCAGGAATTTTCACTGACGTCGCTTTCTTAACATAGAATTTTCGCTTATTCTTTTTGTATGAAATTATTTTAATTAAATCGGTACCTACATCAATAGAAATACCTTTTCCTGGATAATTCATTTATCCTCCTTGTTATATAAAAACATTAAAATACCAGTTTATAATTTGTTCACCAAAAACAATGGCGACCATTATCCCAAAAGATAAAAATGGTCCAAAAGGCACTTTGTTTTTTCTGTTTATTTTTTTTAGTGCTAACAGTGTAATAGAAACAATACTTCCCACAACAGAGGCTACAATTAACGCCAGAAATATATTATACGCGCCAAGCAATAGCCCGCTGACTGCCATCAGTTTCACATCACCCATACCCATAGCTCCTTTGGTTACTACAACTATAAATAAGAGGATTGATGAAACTAAAAAAAATCCAATGATATGATCAAGATAATTTTTATCTATTATCGTATAGATAGAAGCTACAATAAGAATGAATATAACAAGTTTGTTAGGTATTATCATCTCATCAAGGTCTATCAAAGAAATAACAAGTAGAGTCGAAAACATTATACAAGCCACTATCCCATAGCTAGTTAAACCAAATCTATAGTAAATGAATGCATACATTAACCCGTTAATTATTTCTACCAAAGGATATCTAATAGATATTTTGCGCCCGCATTTTCGGCACTTTCCACCTAGTGCCAAATAGCTAAAAACGGGAACCAAATCATACCACTTGAGTGTGTAATTGCAAGAAATACAGTGAGAACGAGTTTTCACAAAGTCCTCACTTTTTGGTATTCTTACAATCAGTACGTTTAGAAAACTTCCTATTAAAATCCCATAAACGCATACTAGTAAAATCATATTACTTTATACTGAACACTGTTTATCACGGATATAATTGGGTACCCGGAGTATTCTGAACAATAACTTTTCCAGTTGATGAATGATAAACGATATAAATCTTTTTATCTGTTGATCCGTATTTCTTAGAAGTTAGCTCAGGTATGTTTGATAAATTAGCTATTGTTCCTTTCACTATTTCTTCTGAAGAACCATCTACCAATTCCGTTTTAGCTAGACTAGGAAATGTTTTGTCAGCTCCTGCTATATATACCATAGCGGCGTCTGCTACAAGTTTTGCATTTGCCTTATCTTTTGTTTCTTTCGACTTTTCAACCTGAGCAAGTACATTTGGCACTGCTATAGCAGCAATAATAGCTAGAATTGCTATAACAATAATTAATTCAACAAGAGAAAAACCACCATTCCCTTTTAGTTTTCTTTTAAGTTCCATCTTAAATCTCCTTTTCTTACATACTTCCTAACAAACTGTACATTTCAAACATCGGCTGGACTACAGAAAGTACTATAAATCCAACAACTGAAGCCAAAAATACAATTATTATAGGTTCAATTAGTGTTGTTAATTGTTTCACGCCAGTTTCAACTTCGCTGTCATAAAAATCTGCTACATTATCTAGAATAGTCTCCAGTTCTCCCGTATCTTCCCCTATTTTTAACATTTGTACTATCATTGGTGGAAAAATACCCATGTCATTAATAGGTTTTGATAGCGGAACACCTTTACTAACTTTCTCAGCGGATTCTTCAATCCCTTTTTGAACGTAGTAATTTCCAACTATTTTAGCTACAATATCAAGTGCGTCAAGTATGGATAACCCAGAAGCAAGTAATGTGCTCATTGTCCTTGAAAACCTTGAAGCAATTATTTTTACTTTAAGCTTGCCAATTATAGGAGCTTTGAGTATTAAATAACTAAGTTTATCTCTTACGCTTTCTACCCTGATTACGTAATATGACACGACGGATAATAGTACTAATACCGCTAATATAATGAACCATTTATTTATTATCACGTCACTTATCGCTATAAGCAGCCTGGTAGTAATTGGTAGTGTCGCTCCTAAATCATTAAACATTGTGACAAAAGTAGGAACAACTACAACTAGTAGAATAATGACAACCGCTAATGCTATAACTCCTACCACAATAGGATATATTGATGCCTTAGATACTTCCTGCTGCAATTTGTACTCTTTATCGAAGTGTACCGCCATCCTTTTGAAGGATAGTTCCAAGTTACCACTTATCTCACCAGCTTTTATCATATTCACTAAAATATTCGGAAAATTATCGCTATGTTTTTCCATTGCTGATGATAGGGACTCTCCTTGTTCAACTTTTTTGTACAAATCATGTATAATAAATCGGAATGTTTTTTTCTCCACTTGCTCTTCCAAAAGTTTAAGAGCCTCTAGTACACTTATCCCTGCTCTAAGCACGGTTTCCATTTGAGTACAAAATATGGTCAAATCTTTTGAGTTAATCGCTCTACCAAAGGATATGTCTTTGCTAAGCATTGTTTCTTCTTTAATTTCAATTGGAAAAAGATTTAAGTCTTTAACCATTAAAAATGCTAGTTCTTTAGAGTTGGCTTCTACCTTCCCTACAGAAATTTCCCCAGACATATTCATTGCTTTATATTTAAAACTTTCCAAATCTGACCTCCTGTGTTATTTCTCTATTTTAATATCGGAATGAATAATAATTTGTATTATAGGGAAGAAAAAAATAATAAACAAAAAATACGCCAAGGCTCGTTTCCCTTTTCTTGTTTTCCATTTTTTGTAAATCTTGCTTTGTCACAAGTATTATCTATAACAATACTAGAAGCTGAATCAGCGTTGTTACTACGGGAAGTAAGAGCAGATGACAGGCTTCATAAAATGGTCACTAACACTGCTTTTATCTACATATCTTTTCCTTTCATATCACCCCAAGTAATATCATAAAAAATAATAAATAAAATAAAATCTTCCTACTGTCATTACATCGCATGATAGCAAAAATTATTTTCTGTGATTAGGCCTTTTATTTAGTTGCAAATCCAATTCGTATATGATAGTATATCATCACCTAAAAAAACGCGAGTATGGCGGAATTGGCAGACGCACTGGATTCAAAATCCAGCGGGAAACCGTGTGGGTTCGACTCCCACTACTCGCATTTTTTGTGCTTGTATAATTAATAATATATTGTTAAATGAAAGTCAGCTAACACTAAATGAACATCAACTATTTAGGTGAAATTCAGCTTCGCTGAATGCAATTCGGCTTCGCCGAGTGAAATTCCACTAGCGTGGAATGAAGATCAAATACTTCGTATTTGAATTATTGAAACTTTTAGTACCATAAAAGTGTAGTTGTTAGAGAGTAATTAACTCTGACATCTGCACTTATT
>PDWI01007976.1_pt1 | contig 12625 bp, 9 predicted proteins | sample 1430891 | NCBI WGS metagenome assembly PDWI01 (sample SAMN01162508, study PRJNA174530) | Oral metagenome, whole genome shotgun sequencing project. | biome: Marine environment; feature: Marine mammal; material: Swab sample of the gingival sulcus; isolation source: swab sample of gingival sulcus... | reverse complement strand
TTTTAAAGGCTGTATTGAAACTATTGCAATTACTGGTGTAACAGTTTTAATGGTAATGACGGTTACTTTCTTTGGCGATATGATTGCACGTGAACAAGTGGCAATGCGAATTGCAGAAGTTTTTGTTGCAGTTGCTGATTCTCAATTAGGTATCTTAGTAATGATAAATTTATTATTACTTTTCTTAGGTATGTTTATTGATGCATTAGCTTTACAATTCCTCGTATTACCAATGCTTATACCAATCGCAATGCACTTCGGTGTGGATCTTGTGTTCTTCGGTGTATTAACCACCTTAAATATGATGATTGGTATCTTAACGCCACCAATGGGAATGGCACTGTTTGTGGTAGCAAGAGTGGGTAATATGACGGTTTCAACCGTAACCAAAGGGGTAATTCCATTTATTATTCCAATATTCTTAACCCTTATATTAATTACGATTTTCCCTCAAATTATTACTTTTATCCCTAATTTGATAATGCCTTAGAAACAAAGGCTCTTATATTAAAAAGGTGTTGAATAACAAAATCAACACCTTTTTTTATTAGATAAGTTGTTTTAATATGCGACGAACTGGTTCTGCAGCCCCCCATAAAAGCTGGTCACCAACAGAAAATGCTGAAAGATATTCTCCTCCCATATTCAATTTGCGTAAACGCCCAACAGGAATACTTAAAGTACCCGTTACTTTAGACGGTGTTAATTCTTCAAGGGTTGATTGTTTATCATTTGGGATTACTTTTACCCATTCATTATGGCTTGCCAAAATAGCTTCAATTTCAGATAAAGGTAAATCTTTTTTCATCTTAATTGTAAATGCCTGACTATGACAACGCAATGCACCAATACGAACGCATAGCCCATCAATTGCAATAGGTGTATCTGATAAACCTAAAATCTTATTTGTTTCAGCATAACCCTTCCATTCCTCTTTTGTCTGCCCATTTTCCCATAGACAATCAATCCAAGGAATTAAACTACCCGCTAATGGCACACCAAAATTATCAGTAGGAAATTGTGACTCACGCATCTTATTTGTAACTTTACGTTCAATTTCTAAAATACTTGTTGCTGAATTAACTAATTCTTCTGATACACTATTTTTAAGTTCTCCCATCTGAATTAATAATTCACGCATATTTTTAGCACCTGCACCACTTGCCGCTTGATAAGTTGCAACAGAGATCCACTCTACTAAATCTTTCTCAAATAAACCACCTAATGCCATTAACATTAAGCTGACTGTACAATTTCCACCAACAAAAGTTTTAATCCCATTTTTAATTGCTTGATCTATCACTTTTTGATTTACTGGATCTAATACAATAACTGAATCATCTTGCATTCTTAATGTTGATGCAGCATCAATCCAATAACCATTCCAACCTGCTTGACGTAATAGAGGATAAACTTTCGAGGTATAATCACCACCTTGACAGGTAACAATAATATCTAACTTTTTAAGCTCTTCTATAGCAAAAGCATCTTTTAATAAACCTGCTTTTTTATTTCCAAATTCTGGTGCTACCTGACCTACTTGAGAAGTAGTAAAATAGATAGGATTAAAATAATCAAAATCTTTTTCTTGCTCCATACGATCCATTAGAACTGAGCCAACCATTCCTCGCCATCCAACTAAACCTATTGTTTGCATTTTTATTTTCCTTTTTCTTATTAAAATTAAACTTATTTATTAGATGTAATTTTATACCAAAATAAAAAGAGATACATCTAACAATGTATCTCTTTTAAAAAATAAATAAATTTTTATGATTATTGTAAAATACTTATTTAATCATTAAACATTGCAGAAATAGATTCTTCGTTACTAATTCTTCTAATTGCTTCTGCAAGCATTCCTGAAAGTGTTAATTGACGCACTTTTCCTAATGCAATAATTTCTGGTGTTAAACCTATCGTGTCTGTCACCACAATTTCATCTAATGCAGGATTACTCAAATTAGCGACAGCATTACCAGATAATACAGGGTGGGTCGCATAAGCAAAAACACGTTTAGCACCACGCTCTTTAAGTGCTTCTGCCGCTTTTCCTAGTGTACCACCAGTATCAATCATATCATCCACTAAAATACAATCACGACCATTTACATCTCCGATTACATTCATTACTTGTGCCACATTTGCTTTTGGACGACGCTTATCAATAATTGCCATATCTGTATCATTTAATAATTTAGCAATTGCTCTAGCACGCACAACACCACCAATATCAGGCGAAACAACTATTGGTTTTTCCAGATCTGTTTTCTTTAAAATATCATTAAGTAAAATTGATGATCCAAAAACATTATCCACTGGTACATCAAAAAAACCTTGAATCTGTTCTGCGTGTAAATCACAAGTTAAAACACGATCGACTCCAACACTTGAAAGGAAATCTGCCACAACTTTTGCTGTAATTGGCACACGAGCAGAACGTACACGGCGATCTTGTCTTGCATAACCAAAATAAGGAATAACAGCTGTAATTCGACCAGCAGATGCTCGGCGTAGTGCATCAATCATCACCAAGAGTTCCATCAAATTGTCATTTGTTGGTGCACAAGTTGATTGGATGACAAAAATATCTCCGCCTCGTACATTCTCATTAATTTGTACTTGAATTTCACCATCACTAAAACGGCTCACAGTAGCATCACCTAGTGAAGTATAAAGACGCTCGGCAATACGGTTTGCAAGTTCTGGAATAGCATTTCCTGCGAAGAGTTGAATATCGGACATTTTGTAAGAACCTCTAATAGTTTAAGAAAATAAATTTAATTTTTGATGTAAAGAAGAAATGTTTTTTCCTTGTGCAATAAAGCCTTCCACTCCTTCAGGCTTTAAAAAAAACACATTTTCAGCTTCTTCTTTTGTTTCAAATTCAGCAAAAACACAAGCACCTGTACCTGTTAATCTCGCAGGTGCATATTGTACCAACCAGTGTAGTAACTCTTCAACCTCGAAATAGTGATCTTTGACAACTTTTTCGCAATCGTTTTCCCATTTTTGGGAAAGTAACTGTGTTAAAGAATACTTAGGGGTATTTCTTGGAAGATTAGGATCATTAAATACTGTAGCTGTTGAAATATTTATATTCGGTTTTAAAACTAAATACCATTTTTGTTTGGGTTCGCAATAAGTCAGCTTTTCACCAACGCCTTCTGCAAAAGCAGCTCGCCCTTGTACAAAAATAGGTACATCAGCCCCTAAGGTTAAACCAAGATTAGCCAATTCTTTTAATGATAAACCTAAATGCCATAAATAGTTTAATCCAACCAAAACCGTGGCTGCATTAGATGATCCACCACCAACACCACCTCCCATTGGTAGTTTTTTAGTTATTCTAATTTCAGCACCAAGCCGAGAATTTGTATAAGCGGGATGATTTTGTAATAACTTTGCAGCTTTATAAATTAAGTTCTGCTCAGTTGGAACATTTTCAATTTGATTTAATAATTCAATTTTACCTGTATCTGTCACCTCAATATCAATTTCATCACCAAAATCAAGAAATTGAAATAAAGTTTGTAATTCGTGATAGCCGTCTTCTCTCTTACCATTTATATATAAAAATAAATTAAGTTTTGCTGGACTTGGTAAAATCATTTTAATATATCCAATTATCAATACGAATTTTTAATGTTTGATTACCATTTTGTAAAACTATTAATTCGGGTAAATTTGGTTGTTTAGTTTCATTATATTTTATAAATTTTATCTGCCAAATTGTATTATTTAATGAGTAATCAAATTGTACTAGCTGACGTTTTGGATTCACTATATAGTCAGTATCTCTAGGTGGTAATCCCTTAAGCCAATTACCTAATAATTCAATAGGAAAGCTAAATCCCAATGTTTGTTTAAGAAGATTATTTGCATTAGAGTCTGCCTTTCTATTTCCTTTATTATCCGTAAGCGTTAAACCTTTTGGTGTTCGTTGAAGTTTAATTGTTTGACTTGATAAGTTTGAAGAAAGTAAAAAAGTGAATTGCTTTTGATTATTATATTTCCAATCAAAATTAGCAGAAAATCGTTCTTTAGGTTGCTTAGAAATATAGCCAAACTGCCCTTTTGTTTTATATGATTTTATAGATTTTACTTGGCGAATATGCTGTTGCCATTGCTGATCATCGTGAGGAATAGATTGTATTTTTGCAACTTCCGTTGGCGTATCTAAAACAGAAGAACAAGCAGTAAGAAAACTAACTATTATAAAAATAGGCAGTCTAAAAAATGAATTAATTTTCATAAGATTATAAATAATAAAAAATTGCCTCACAATATAACAGATTATTAAATAAAAAACAGCGATTTGATCTTAAAAAAATAAGTAAAATTTTTAAAAAATCAAATCGCTTATCATTAATTAGGGTTTAAAATAAATTGTTAAAATTATTCTTTATCACCTAATAATACAGATTCTAATGCAATTTCAATCATATCATTGAAGGTTAATTGACGCTCTTCAGATGTTGTTTGCTCACCTGTACGAATATGATCAGAAACAGTACAGATTGTTAATGCTTTAGCACCAAACTCTGCTGCAACACCATAGATACCAGCAGCTTCCATTTCAACACCTAAAATACCGTATTTTTCCATTACTGCAAACATATCAAAATCAGGTGTATAGAAAAGATCTGCAGAGAAAAGGTTACCTACTTGAACATTCACACCTTTTTGTTTCGCTGCTTCGACCGCTGCCATTGTCATACCAAAGTCAGCAATTGCCGCAAAATCGTGATCTTTAAAACGCATACGGTTTACTTTTGAATCTGTACAAGCTCCCATTCCGATAACAACATCACGAAGTTTCACATCTTCACGCACTGCACCACAAGAACCAACACGAATAATTTTTTGAACACCATATTCAGTAATCAATTCTTTTGCATAGATTGAACAAGAAGGGATACCCATACCGTGTCCCATAACAGAGATTTTACGACCTTTATAAGTACCAGTAAAACCTAACATATTACGAACATCAGTTACTTGAACAACATCTTGTAAAAAAGTTTCAGCGATGTATTTTGCACGAAGTGGATCACCTGGCATTAATACTACGTCAGCGAAAGCACCTTCAGGTGCATTAATATGTGGAGTTGCCATTTTATTTTTCCTCATTAAGTTTATTATAAAAAATTTCTATTTGGATGTATGCAATACACCCCTACGTTAAGAGTTTTCATTTGAGCATTATAATATGCCAAAATATTTAAATTAATAACCTGTTACTACTTGCTCTTCTGTTTCATTTAATGTTGCTAATAAGTTTGCTAATAAACTTGACGCACCAAAACGGAAGTGTGTTGCATTCACCCAATCAGCACCAAGAATATCTGCTGCTAAAGCTAAGTATTGTTCTGATTCAGCTGTTGTTTTAACACCACCAGCCGCTTTAAAACCAACTTTATCTGCAACATTTAAGTCACGAATTACTTCAAGCATTATTCTAGCAGATTCTAATGTTGCATTCACAGGTACTTTACCAGTTGAAGTTTTGATAAAGTTCGCACCCGCTTTAATTGAGATCTCACTTGCTTTACGAATTAATGCTTCTGTTTTTAATTCTCCAGTTTCGATAATTACTTTGAGTAAAACATTTGCTTTTTCACAAACAGCTTTACATTGTTTAACTAATTCAAAACCGACTTCTTCATTACCAGCAATTAACGCTTTGTATGGGAATACTACATCAACTTCATCAGCACCGTAAGCGACAGCTGCTTTGGTTTCTGCAACAGCAATTTCAATATCATCATTTCCGTGTGGAAAGTTTGTTACCGTTGCAATTTTAACATTATTCAAACCTAAATTCTTTAATGCCTTACGACCAACAGGGATAAAACGTGGATAAATACAAATAGCCGCTGGACTACCGAATTCAGTTTTAGCCTGTTCACATAAAGCAATAACTTTTTCATCTGTATCATTATCATTTAAAGTTGTTAAATCCATTAAAGATAATGCTTGTTTTGCAATTTCTTTTTGATTCATCTTTTTGTTTCCTTAAATTTTTAAATTTATATAACGCAATCGTTTTTATTATATCAAAACGACAAACACCACTGATTAACAGTGGTGTTTTAATTAGTTATGCAAAAACCTAATTAAGCGATGATTGCACCACCGATACCGATGAATAATCCTGCAATAGTTGCACTCATTAAGTTAGATAATGAACCTGCTAATACAGCTCTCATACCTAAGCGGGCAATGTCTGTACGACGTTTTGGTGCCATAGTACCAATACCACCGATTAAGATTGCAATTGAAGAGAAGTTTGCAAATCCACATAATGCGAAAGTAATGATAGCTTGAGTTTTATCTGATAATACCATCGGTGTTTCAGGTCCTAAGTATTTTAAGAACTCTAAGTATCCAACAAATTCATTTACTACAAGTTTAATACCAATCATTTGACCAGCAACACCTGCTTCATTCCAAGGCACACCAATTACCCATGCCAATGGTTTAAATACATAACCAAAGATTAAGTTTAATGAAAGTTCAGGATAACCAATCCAGTTACCAATACCACCTAAAAGACCATTAATTAATGCGATTAATGCAACGAATGCGATTAACATTGCACCAACGTTAGCAGCAAGACCAAGACCTGTACTTGCTCCAGAAGCAGCTGCTTCTAGTACGTTTGCTGGTTTTTCTAATTCAACATTTTCTAAATCATCATTAAATGACTCTGTTTGTGGAAGAATAATTTTAGCAAATAATAATCCACCTGGTGCAGCCATAAATGACGCAGCGATTAAGTAAGTTAATGGAACACCCATTCCAGCGTAAGCTGCCATTACCGCACCTGCGATTGATGCTGTACCACCAGACATCACTGCAAATAACTCAGATTCCGTCATTTTATTAACAAATGGTTTAACAACCAATGGTGCTTCTGTTTGACCAACGAAGATATTAGCTGCTGCTGACATTGATTCTGCTTTAGAAGTTCCTAATGCTTTTTGTAATAGACCACCTAATGCACGAATAACAATTTGCATTACGCCAACATAGTAAAGTACAGAAATTAATGCAGAAAAGAATACGATAGTTGGTAGTACACGGAATGCGAATACGAAACCGCCTCCACCAAATACTTCAAACATTTTATCTGATACTAAACCACCAAATAAGAATTTAATCCCTTCATTACCATAATCAATAACGTGTTGTACACCGTTTGCTGTTGCACCTAGTGCATCACGACCTGCTGGAACATAAAGAATTAACGCACCAATACCAATTTGTAATGCTAATGCACCAAATACAGTACGGAAACTAATTGATTTTTTATTATTAGAGAATAAGAAAGCAATCGCTAATAGAACAAAAATACCTAAAATACTATTGAGTAACCCCATAATAGACCTCTTTTTTGATTAAATTAAGACGAACGAATTTTACTGACTTTTTTTGTAAAAATCTCTAAAATAAAGTCAAAAACGTGATCAAGATCACGAAAAAATAATTTAATTGTTATTTTTTTAACACTTCTAGAATAATTATTAATAACTTAAGCAAAACTTTCAAACAACCTGATTGTTTTTTGCTCTTTTTTTTCTATAATTTGATAAAATTGTGGAAAACTAAAACTTATTCGTTGTGCTTTTTTTTCTGCATAAGTTGTATTAATAAGTCTTACCTTTTTATCTTTACTGCCTTTACAATTAAGATAATATTCTAAAATATTTTTTTCATCTAAAATATAAACATTAAATTGTGTATCACTTATATCTTCAAAGAAAAATTGGATAAAACCTTCAATAGCAAAGTTACCAATTTCTCTAGGAATAGAGCAATTTTTAATGCTATTTTGTTCTTTTGTAAATTCTTTAGATAATTGAATCGCTTGGTTTGATAATGTACTGCTATCTTCAAAAACAAATTGCCATTTTTTATTAGAAATACCTGAACGCATTAATAACTGATTCTGATAGTTAATACCTGTTTGTATTACAATACAACGATTCACAAGCAAACTAATTAAATGCTGTAATTCTTTATTTAAATATTTTGAATAACAAAAAACATTTAGTGACTCTGGTGCAAAATTACTTTGATAAAGCTTATTTGATAACAATTTAAGTGCATCAAGCACCGCATTATCACCTTCAAAATATTCTGTTCTAATCTCATTCCACATATTACGATAAATAAGAGCTATGCTTCCAACAACTTTATACTCTGCACTACCTAAATGTAAAATATCCTTTAATGCTAATTTTTTAGGTATTTTCTTCATTTTTTTTGTTGGATCAAGATACAAATTAACAACGACGGCTAAATGACGAATTTCATTTGGCTGGTGCCACGCTTCTGAACTAGGTAAAGGGGATTTAACAGGAATATGTAAACGCAAATCCGTAATAAACTGACGTAATTGAGGTAATTTTACTGTCTTGCTTATCAAATGAATTTGTGTATTTACCGTAATTAGCCCATTAAAATATGCCCAAGCAATAAGCTGAATTAAATGTGGAAAATATTGACTGTAACGCTGACTTGAATTATAAATAATCTTAGGAGAATGGTTAAGAAGATACCAACCTTTATTTGCACCACTAGCCTCAACAAAAGTAATTGCGTCTTCTGCTAAATTCCACTTAATTTTATTACTTAACAAAGGAACTTTTCCAGGTAAGTTTTCAAAAATAGAATAAAGCTGACGCATTAAAATATCACTATCTTGTGAAAGAATACAAGGTTCAATGTTTTGCATTCTAAGAAACCCTATTAAATAGTGATAACTTTGCATAAAAACATTAAATAGCATTTGATGATGTGCCATCGCCTGTTTTATTTTCCAATTTTCACGAGAAGATAACTCATCAATTTGTTTTTGAGACCAATTCCATTGTGAAACTAAACTATTTAATGTTTCTGCTCGCCAATTCTGTATCTTTTTATCACTGGTTATTTTTATATAAAAACAACTACGAATACACTCTAATCGCTCATAATCTTTATTATTGACTAAATACTCTGTTACACATTCAAGAATAGCCAAATAAGGGTCAAAATGATAATTTTTCTTTTCCTTATTATTTAATAGCATTCTTTTAAATTGTTTTGAAATTAAATCAGTAACAGGATAGTTCTTCGTATAACTTTCTAATAATAAAATTTTTAAAACAGATTTATAAGGTGAATTGATACTTTTATAAAGTTGCCATAAACTTGCCCCAAAAACTTCATCAATAGAAAGTGCTGAAAAATCACCAAAATCAATCCATTCGTTAAGATCTAATCCTTGAGAAACCGCATTATCAATCATATTCTGATATGTTTGATTATCTTCTTTTAGTAGATGTAACCACAATAAACGTTTTCCAGATAATCTAATTGCAGAACGATAAAACTCATCTAATAGAAAAAAATGTTGAGCTGAACCACTATTATCTTTTGTTACTTTATTATGATAAAGCTGATTTTTAAATTGCTTTGGATTCATTAAATAGAAATTAATTTCTACTTTAAATGTACTCGCCCATTCCTTAATAAGAGCAAACTTACTTTTAACTAATGTTTCTTGCTGTAAATTAAAGTTTTTTTCGCTACATACCCAAATATCTAAATCAGATAAACTGGTTTGTGAAATAGTTCCTGTACTTCCCATTGCATAAATACCATCAAAACTTACTTCACAAGTATCATCTGTAATTTTAAGTTTTTCTAAATATTTTTTTTGATAGGTTGAAGGAATAAATTGCCAAATTCCCTGAGGAGCATCTTTAATGTAACCAGGTAATAAAGGATGATTATAGTGAAGCAGTAAGGATAATAGTTGAAAAATATGTTGAAACGACTCACCATCAGAAGCAAGTGCTTGCTTGATTCTTTTTTTATCAAGATCATCAATTTGCTGTATTGCAAATTTCATCTGCAATACAAATTTTGAATTTTTTTGTAAAGAACCGAACTTAGACACGACTTACTCCATAAAAAGTGTGAGCAATGTATCATTTTTAGAAAAAAAGTAAAGTTCTGTCTTTATTTTTTTGATTTTTTTATATCCAAATTAATAAATGGAAAAATAATTTTCAACCAAGTACAATATTTTCTTATTTTAATTCATTATTATTTAGGATTTATGCTAAAACGTATTTTCATTTTATTTTTAGGTTTAATGCTTGTGACTACAAGCTATGCTGATTTATTTAGTAAAAAGAAACTAACTTTTTTACCAAGTGAGCAAGCATTTATTTTTGATGCTGAGCAAAATAACGATCAAATAAAACTACTTTGGCAAATTGCACCAAACTATTATTTATATAAAAATAAAATTACCTTAAAAACACAAGGTGATATTGAACCTCTGATTTTACCAAAAGGAATCAAGCATAATGATGCTTTTTTTGGTGAAACTGAAATCTATACAGAGCAATTAGAAATTGATATTTCTGTTCTTTCTAAAAATAAAAATTTTGATTTAGAAATTGAATATCAAGGCTGCACTGAAGGATTATGTTATCCACCAGAAAGAAAGAAAATATCTTTTAATAAAAATAAAATAGTAAAAACAGAAAAAAATCCAACCGCATTAAATAGCCAAACAGTATTATTCGATAACCCTATTTCTCTGTATTGGTTTTTATTATTTGGCATTGGATTAGCCTTTACTCCTTGTGTAATGCCTATGCTACCACTTCTTTCAAGTATAGTTATTGGACAACAACAAAGACCATCAACTAAGCGTGCTTTTATATTAAGTTTTAGCTATGTTCAAGGAATGGCGTTCACTTATACATTACTTGGATTACTGGTTGTGAGTATTGGCTTACCTTTTCAAGTTGCCTTACAAAGCCCACCTGTATTAATTAGCTTAAGTATTATTTTTGTAATATTTTCCCTTTCAATGTTTGGTTTGTTTGAAATAAAATTACCAAATATATTACAGCAAAAGCTAAATCTTATAAGTCAAAATCAACAAATAGGTTCACTAAAAGGTGCTTTTATAATGGGAGTCATTGCAGGTTTAGTCGCCTCACCTTGCACATCAGCACCACTTTCAAGTGCATTACTATATGTTGCACAAACAGGTAATTTCTTTATTGGTGGTTTCGCTCTTTATTTACTCGGATTAGGAATGGGTATCCCATTAATATTAATTACTCTCTTTGGTAATAAAATTTTACCAAAATCAGGAGAATGGTTAATTAAAGTAAAAATTGCTTTTGGCTTCATAATGCTAGCATTACCTATTTTCTTATTAAACAGAATATTACCACATTATATTGAACCTTTTATGTGGTCTACATTAATAGTCATCTTTTTAATCTGGTTAAGTTTTCAATTGCCAACCAATAATTTAACTTATAAGTTATTATATATCCTAATATTTATTGGAATTATAATAAGTGCTAAACCTTATTCCGTATTACTTTGGCAAAATAATTCACCTTTAGTAACAAATACATCAAAAATAGAAAAACAACTGGATGTTAAAATTAAAGATTTTGCAGATTTACAACAAAAACTCATCGCTTATTCAGGAAAAAAAATTATGCTGGATCTTTATGCCGATTGGTGTGTAGCTTGTGAAATGCTAGAAGAAAAAACTTTTGTTGATCCAAAAGTGAAACAAAAATTACAACAAATGATTGTATTAAAAGCAGATTTAACTAAAAACACACCACAAACTAAAGAAATAATGGAAAAACTTAATATTCTTGGGCTACCTTCATTGTTATTTTTTGATGAAACAAGCAAAGAGTTAATAAAAAAACGTATTAGCGGTTTTAGAGAAGCAGATGAATTTTTAGAACATTTAAATTCATTATAATTTTATTAATTACTTGCGAATAGGTAAATTTTACTAGAAAATGTACCGCTTTACATTTTCTCTCTTGTGAGGAAATACTGACTTGTTATCAGAATGGAAAAATTAATGTTAAATCAAAACTTACAAAATACAAAACCTGAACTATTATCCCCAGCAGGGAATTTAAAAAATATGCGTTATGCCTTTGCTTATGGGGCGGACGCTGTTTATGCGGGGCAACCTCGTTATAGCTTGCGTGTGCGAAATAATGATTTTAATCACGCTAATTTACAAATTGGGATTGATGAAGCCCATGCACTAGGTAAAAAATTCTATGTGGTGGTAAATATCGCTCCACACAATTCAAAATTAAAAACCTTTATCCGTGATATAAAAAAAGTGGTGGATATGAAACCTGATGCGTTGATTATGTCTGATCCAGGTTTAATTATGATGGTGCGTGAAGCTTTTCCTGAAATGGATATTCATCTTTCTGTGCAAGCAAATGCAGTAAACTGGGCAACGGTTAAGTTTTGGAAGCAAATGGGCTTAACTCGTGTGATTTTATCTCGTGAGCTTTCTCTTGATGAAATTGCAGAAATTCGCAAAGAAGTACCAGATATGGAAATTGAGATTTTTGTACACGGTGCGTTATGTATGGCGTATTCTGGGCGTTGTTTGCTTTCTGGCTACATCAACAAGCGTGATCCAAATCAAGGGACTTGCACCAATGCGTGTCGTTGGGAATATAAAACCGAAGAAGCAAAAGTTGATGAAGTAGGCAATATTGTTGATAAAGAAAATCAAATTGAAATCAAGAATGTTGCACCAACGTTAGGC
>PDWI01007974.1_pt1 | contig 12626 bp, 6 predicted proteins | sample 1430891 | NCBI WGS metagenome assembly PDWI01 (sample SAMN01162508, study PRJNA174530) | Oral metagenome, whole genome shotgun sequencing project. | biome: Marine environment; feature: Marine mammal; material: Swab sample of the gingival sulcus; isolation source: swab sample of gingival sulcus... | reverse complement strand
TTTTTCAAATCCCGAAAAAGTTATAATAAAAGACCGATTGGTGGCGTGGAATTTTTTGACAGGAACTATCGAAATGAGCTTGAAAAAGGCTATGATTTTTAATAGGGGTTGGGAGTTGGCTATGAGCCAATAGCCAAAGGCCAAAGGCTATAAGCCAACCGCCAACAGCCACCCACCACCCGCCAAAAAAACAAATTTATTTTGTTTCTAAATTAAAAAATAAGTTACATTTGCCACCTATTTTTTAAACCATAGAATTGATTTAAACTTTCAACGGGAATGCGTCTAAAAACAATTAAATCAGCTACGATAAAAACCTCATAATCTGTGAGATAACGAATTTTAAGTCAATTGTTTACCATTGTAAATAAAGACATTAAATTTTCTCAACAACGCAGAAGTTTACTTTTTTTTAGAGGCTACCTAAATTGCATTTTTTCATTTCAATTAAACAAAACATAAAGTTTGAGTCGGTTCTGCAAAATAAATATTTTTTATGAAAAGAATTTTTAATATCGCAATGATAATGATTTTGACATTATCTGTAAATGCGCAAAATTTTGGATTGCAAACATTTAGCAATACCAAAGACAGCCCCTTAGGCCTTATATGGTCTGAGGATTTTGAAAGTGGTTCAATCCCCGACGACTGGGTAGAAATAAACAGCTCAGGCTCAGACGGTTGGGTAGTAGGTGAAAATTTAAGTCCGGGGGCTTGGTGTCAAATTCCGGCACATACAAAATACGCCGGACTGAAGGATTTTCTTTACGGAGAACTAAACAACGAATGGTTGATTACCGATGCTATTTCTCTCGTCGGAACAATAAATCCTACGTTTATTATGGATTATATGAACTGCCCGCTGGATGCCGACGGAGTTTTTTATGGCACTTTAACTGTAAAAATAAGTAAAGACGACGGTGCAACTTGGCCGGATACATTGTTTTTCACAGCAGAAAAAGACACAGAATGGCAAACCCAAACGTGTAATTTGAATGCTTATATCGGAGAAACAATTAAATTGGCGTTTTGCTTTGACGACCAAGGAAGATATGCTGATGGAATTTTCATTGACGACCTAAAAGTTTTAGACGTTTTAGAAAATGACTTAGCAGTAGCAGAAGTTACTCCCGATTCTGTTATGGGTGGTGTTTATTACAAACCAAGCGTAAAAATAAGTAATTTAGGTACAAATGCTCAAACTTCGTTCAGCGTTAGTCTCTCGAACAGTTTTGACTATGATGAAACTATTACATTTGCCGGTGATTTAGCTTTTGCCGCCGACACTGTCATTACTTTCCCGAGCTACATGGCGCTTGGTGAAAATAATTTCACAGCAAAAATAACTCTTGCTGATGACCAAGACACTGAAAATAACGTTTTTGTTAAAAGACTAAAAAACATTGACGCAAACTACACTCACGAGGCTTATGCCGGCGATTTTGCCTCCGGCGAATATGGCTACATCGACTTGACTAATGGTAATTTTACAAGAATTACCGGCAGTTATGCAATAGACTGGTTAAATACAGTTGCCGAAGAATACAACGGTACGTGTATATACCGACTACACAAAAACAATACGCTTAAATTAGTTTATCCAAACGGAAAAACTTCGGAATCTATTACAATTAGCGGTGTACCTGCTGAGGCAAAACCTTACGGTTTGAGTTGGAACTGGGACATGCAAGCAATGTTTATGCTTGTAAAATACAATGACGCAACAGCCGGTTTTGGCTCATTGAATTTGGAAACTTACGCATACAACGAACTGGTTCACTACAACGGCGTAAAAGAAATTACGGCTATGGAGTTTTGCGGTTCTGATGAACTGTATGCTGTCAGTACTTTTGATTTGCTATACAAAGCAAATAATACTTCAATAGAAACTGTTGGTAGTATCGGAACCGATATATCTTACAACCAAGATTTATCTTACAACATTACGGACAACAAACTATACACTGTCCAAAACGGAGCATCAAACTATTGTGCATTAGGAACTTACGACCTAACAACAGGAGCTTTTAATAAAATTTCAGATCTAGAAGGCCAGAGGCGTATTTCTTCTTTCGTTATCACAAATACTTTTCCTAAACACAACGTTACTTTCGAGGTTTCTTGTAATTCTGACCCGGCAGAAAATGTAACAATCCTAATTGACAACAAAAAAATTGTTACAGATGTAAACGGACAGGCTTCAATAAATCTACCGGAAGGGGATTACAGTTATTTAGTATTCAAAGAATATTGCGATACAACCTCCTACAATCTTAATGTTGCAAACAGCGACCAAACAGTAACGCACGAAATAGAATGTTTACCCACTTATCCTGTTACTATCGTTACCGAACACAACGACGACACGCTTGCTAATGTTGCTATCAAAATTGCCGGCAAAACATTTACTACCGATTCTACCGGAAAAATAGTTACTTATTTGCCTAACGGTTCGTATCCGTACAGCGGTAAAAAAGAATATTGTACAACATTGCTTGACACTATACTTGTTGAAAACCAAGATGTATCGGACACTCTAAAATTTGATTGCGATTTTCCAAGCAATATTACTTTTGTTGCGACCGACCAAAACGGAGATGGTGTAGAAAATGTTACTATTGAAATTGAAGACGAAAAATACACCACAGATGCAGACGGAAACCTTGAAGTTTTATTATTTGACGGTGATTATAATTACAAAGCGTACAAAGAAAAATGTGATACTCTGACCGGTGCAATAAACGTAGCCGGTGCTGATTTCCAAGAAACATTAGAATTTACTTGTATTTATCCGCATGAAGTTAAATTTACTGTAACCGGTTTTGGCGACCCTATTGCCGAAGCTTCTATCCAAATTGACAATACAACTTTGGAAACTAACGAAAACGGCATTGCTCAAATCACTTTATACCCCGGTGATTATCAATATATTACAAAAGCCGAAGGATTTAACAACGACACCAATAGCGTAACTATAACAACCAAAGATACAAACATAAATGTTGTACTAACAGAAACTATTGTTGCTCCACAAGGACTTATAGCTGACGTAAATTGTCAAAACGTAACTATTTCTTGGGATAGAAAATACGTTATCGAAGAGAGTTTTGAAAATCAATTTCCTCCAAAAAAATGGTCTGTTGTAAACACTAATTCAGGTTTCAACTGGGAACAATCAACTTACCATAATGGAGTATCGGCTAATCACGGCGCCAAATTCGCATTAGTTGCTTGGTCTTTCAATAATCAAGACGAATGGCTTATCACTCCTGAATTTAAAGTACAAAGTGACTACAAAGTGAAATTCGCATCAAATTACAGCCCTAGCGGAACTAATAACAACGACCACTATTACGTAAAAATATCTACCGACGGTGGCAATAACTGGACTGAACTTTGGGACGCAGCCACAAGTTCAACTATTCCAAATGAATACGAACAAGTAGAATTAAGTTTAGATGAGTACAAAGGTCAAAACGTCAAATTGGCTTGGCAAGCAGTAAGCCTAAATGGTAACGGATTGGCGGCTAACTGGTATCTCGATAACGTAACTGTTGGAAATGTTATCGAAGAGGATAAAAATGATAGAGCCCTACAAGGTTACATTATTTATTTAGACGATATGGAAAATAAGGTTGCTGAAACTACCGACACAAAACATTTGTTCGAGGATTTAACTCCCGGAACTCACACTGCCGGTGTAAGAGCTAAATACATTACCGACACAACGGAAATGGTTACCGTAGAATTTGAAGTGCTTAACAACCACATAGTTACTTTCAATGTAACCGAAAACAACGATCCGGTAGAAAAAGCTAAAATTACAATCGAAGGTGATGATACAACAGCAACATTAAACACCGATGCCGAAGGTAAAGCGCAAATCAATTTGCTTGCCGGCGATTACAACTACACTGTAATTAAAGCTAATTGCGACACAGTAATTAATTCGCTTACAGTTGCCGACCAAAATATTACGGAAGACATAGAACTTAGTTGTCATATCAACAACGTAGAAATTGGACAAAGCGCTTTGATTGCTCCAAATCCAACAAACGGATTATTTAGAGTTGAGTTGCAAGGAACTTACAACTTGAAAGTTTTTGATTTGTCGGGTAAAAATGTTTACGAAACTGAAATGACAGATTTTGAAAACATTGATATTTCAAATCAAAAAGCAGGTGTTTACTTCTTGTCGTTGCAAGGCGAAAAAGAAACATACACTTACAAAATTATTAAACAATAATTTTTGACAAAACACACAAAAAAAAGAGAAACCCGAAAGTTTCTCTTTTTTTTATTTTTGTAAATCAATCAATTTTTCCAACACCTTATCGGCGTGTTTCACAATTTGGTCTTTTCGTTTTTGTTGCACTTTTACGTTTTTCCACTTGTAGGCAATTTCGCCTGCCGGATTTATTATAAAAGTCGAACGAATAACCCCTTCGTACTCTTTGCCGTAATTTTTTTTCAGCCCCCAAGCGTCATATTTTTTCATAACCGCCTTGTCGGCATCGCTCAACAGCGTGATATTTAAACTTTGTTTCGATATAAACTTAACGTGCGAGGCAACGTTATCGGGGCTTACACCCAAGACTACTGCATTTTTGGCTTCAAAATCTTTTTTTAATATCGTAAAGTCAATAGCTTCTTTGGTACAGCCCGAAGTATTGTCTTTGGGATAAAAATAAAGAATTACCCATTTTCCTGCAAAATCTTTCAAACAAACCTCTTCTTCGTGTTCGTTTGGTAAGCAAAATTCGTATGCTTTTTGTCCTATTTCCATAAATATTATTATTTTTACGCCTACAAAGTTAAATTTTTTTTTACTTTGCATAACAATTATAATTTTCTATAAAAAGCTAAAAGAATGAGTAACAACGAATTAACCTTAGGAGAAATTTTAAAAATCTTTTCTAATTTTACCAAAAGACACAAAATTATTTTGATAATTTTCATAATTTTGAGCATTGCGATAGGTATTTTTAGTTATTTGACAACAAAAAAATATTACCGTTCGGAAATGGTCGTAACAAGCAACCTTGTGTTAGACATCACAAAGAGTTCAATAAGAGATATAGCGCCACTTTTGTCGATATTAGAGAATTTACAAGCACAAACAAAAGCTAAAAATTATCCTTTTCTAAAAAATGCTTTTGGAAACGATGACGTAGAATGGCTAAAAAACATAAAAGTATCGGTAACTACCGACGAAGCATTAAGTGACCTACAATCCAACAACATAAAAATCGAAGTAAATGTTTTCGACAAAGAAAAATTAGAAAATTTTGAAGCCGGTTTGCTCAATTATTGTAACAAAAATGTTTATTTGAAAAACAATTTTCAAGAACAAAAAAAATCTGTCCAAAATATTGATAAAAAAATAAGAGAGGCTGATTCAATGCAGAAAATCCTATTAAATTCTACCAATAACGACAAAATAATAGTTGATTTACATAAACAAAACTCTGAGATGGAATTAGAACTGAAAATAGAAAGAGCAAAGAGCTTATACACTGCAAATCAACCTATTGCAATCGTACAACACATCAATAAAACCCCCGTTTTGATGAACAGAAAAATAATGTTCGGAGCTATTGCCTTCATCTTAACGCTTATGGTTGGCTTTTTTGTTGGGTTGATTGTTGATATTTTCAAATTTATAAAAAACAATTAAATATGTTATTAAAAAACAATAAAAAAACAGCCTTTTATGCAGGCTTATTCATAATTTTACTTTTTGCAAATTGCAAAAGTTCAAAAAATTTGATTTCGGTGCGAAATATAAACGAAAAAGAAAATTATAAACCAACCGAATTTATATACAGTTTACCCAAAACAAAAGTTTTTATCGTCGTTGAAGTTACCAAAATCGTATCAACCAAAGGTGTTTTTGCCGAATATACCGAGAAATATTTAGGTTCACTGAAAAAAGTATCTAAAAACCGCACATCTTACAGAGTATCAGACATTTCGTTCTATTCAAAACCCATTCAAGACAATTCCCAAATTTACGTTGTGAGCAATCCGGAATTTGAAAATACATTTGCCATAAACGTAACCCAAGAGGGGTTTCCGGTATCTGTAAATATGCCCGAAATAGTAGCCGAAAATTTCAATTCGGATATTTTCAGCGATAAAAAATTCAAAGAAAAAAATATAACACAAACATTCAACACATTAACTTCCGAAAAAAACTACAAAGTTGTGTACGACACTATTTACAGAGAAGAATTTTTCGACAGTTTGATTCGGAAAGTACCGGTTTTGAAGAAAAATGTTATTTTGAAAACTCCCGAAGAACAAGCCAAAGATTTGGCTGACCAAATTTTGGTACTTCGCGACGACCGCTCGGCTTTGCTCGTGGGCGAAGGCGACAGCGATTATCTGCCGGACGGCAATTCGCTGAAAATTATGCTGCAAGGAATAGATAAACTCGAAAAACAATATTTGTCGATGTTTGTAGGACGAACAGACACCATAAAGTACAGATACACATACAGTTACGTCCCCGAAGATAACGATTATTACAAAAAAATAATATTGTTCAAATTCTCAAACAGCACCGGAGTTTTGTCGTCGGAAAGCCTTTCGGGAACGCCGTATTGTTTGGAGATAGAAGCAAATGATTATATAAAAAATATAAAAAAATTTCAAGAAACGCAGGCTTTGTTTGAGCAAGTGGAAAAGAAAGATAAAAACGTGGGGCTGGTTTACCGCATTCCTCAAAAAGCAATATTTCGGGTTTTGGAAAACAAAAAAATCATAAAATATCAAGAGATTTTTGTACCACAACTCGGAACAACCGAAGCATTGCCTGCCGAAATTTTCAAAAATAACGTAAAAATACAATTCTTCCCCGACTTAGGGGCTTTGAAGAGTATTGATATTCAAAAAATTAAACAATAGTTAAATGGAAACACAAGATTTTTTTCAAGGTTACAAGGGAGAGGCGCTTAAAACTCTCAAAAAATATAACGTCAGAGTGTGGGGACAAGCCGAGTTTGAAACCACTCGCGGAGGTTTTGTTGGCACGGTTTTGCCCCGCGCCGAAAACGACGACGATAAACACATCGTGCTGAAAATTGCAACCGGTTACAATGTTGGCATCGACATCGATACGATAACCGCCGCCAAAGAAACCGGCTACAAAAAAGCGAATTACAAAATTCCGGAAAAAGAATTTCCGCGAACCGAAGGATTGCCATCGGTAAAATTGTTCGGAACCGGCGGAACCATAGCGTCGCGGTTGGACTATCGAACCGGCGCCGTAATTCCGGCTTTTTCACCCGGCGAACTTTATGGAGCGGTACCCGAATTGGCTGATTACTGCAATTTGGAAACCGAAAAGGTTTTTGCTGTGTTCAGCGAAAATATGGGACCCGCTCAATACATTCAGCTTGCCAAAGCAATAGGCAAAGAAATTGAAAAAGGCGTAGATGGCATTGTGGTGGCTCACGGAACCGACACGCTTCATCATACGGCTTCGGCTTTGTCGTTTATGGTGCAAAATTCGCCCGTGCCGATTGTGCTTGTCGGCTCGCAACGCTCGTCTGACCGCCCGTCTTCGGACGCGGCTTTGAATCTGATTCACGCTGTTCACACTGCCGGACACTCCGACATTGCCGAAGTTATGGTTTGTATGTTTGGACCAACCTCCGACGAATACGGCTTTTTGCATCGCGGAACACGAGTACGCAAAATGCACTCTTCGTACCGTTCGACGTTCAGAACCATTGGCGATACGCCCGTTGCAACAGTTACGAAAAACGAAATTAAACCTATAAAAAAGAAATATAATCACCGCCGAAAAGACAATAAAGTGGATATTTATCCGGTGTTTGAAGAAAAAGTTACAATGCTTTATTATTATCCGCATATGAAACCCGAAATTATTGACGCAATGGTCGATATGGGATACAAAGGCATTGTTATTGTAGGTACCGGTCTGGGACACGTTAATCGCGAATTGTATCCGGCAATCCAGAGAGGCGTCGAAAAAGGAGTGCAATTTTATATGACTTTGCAAACAATTTGGGGATACGTTCATATGTACGTATATGATACCGGTAGAGATTTGTTGGCGGCAGGCGTTACCCCGCTGGGAAATATGTTGCCCGAAGTGGCTTTTGTCAAATTGGGCTGGGCGCTCGGACAATCAAACGACCCCGAAGAGGTCAAAAAAATAATGCTTACGCCAATAAATGACGAAATTACCGAACGTGAACCTTACAACGGCTATCTGGTTTATCAAGGAGGAGTGCCGGAAGTTGAAGAGTTCATAAAAGAATACAGAAAGTAAATATCTGATTGTCAGGGTTTTACACTCCTGATTATTCTTATTTTTTAATAAAAAAAACTTAAATCTCACAGGTTTTGTAGCCTGTGAGATTTCTGTAAAAAAACATCACATTAATATATATGTCAAAAAAATTAAGCATCATAATACCGGCTTACAACGAAGAAGCAACGATACAAGATATTTTAGAACGCGTATTGGCAGTCGAATTGATAAATGATATTGCCAAAGAAATAATCATTGTAAACGACTGCTCGAAGGACAAAACCGTAGAAAATGCAGAAAAATTTATATCAAAAAATTCAATAACTAACGTAAAAATATTTCATCAGAGCAAAAATATGGGCAAAGGGGCTGCCATTCATCGCGGCATCGACGAGGCAACCGGCGACTACATCGTTATTCAAGACGCCGACAACGAATACGACCCCGAAGAATACAATATTTTGCTAAAACCATTGGAAGACGGTTTTGCCGATGTGGTTTACGGTTCGCGGTTTATGGGCGGAAATCCGCATCGAATTTTATTTTTTTGGCACAGCATAGGCAACAAATTGCTAACGTTCATTTCCAATATGTTTACAAATCTGAACCTTACGGATATGGAAACTTGCTACAAAATTTTTAGAGCCGAACAACTAAAATCGCTATATCTGAAAGAAAAACGGTTTGGATTTGAACCGGAAGTTACAGCAAAAATCTCGCGACTGAAAAAAATAAGAATCTACGAAGTAGGTATTTCGTACTACGGTCGCACGTACGACGAGGGCAAAAAAATTGGAGCAAAAGATGGTTTTAGAGCAATTTATGCTATATTAAAATATAATATTTTTAGTCGGAAGTATTTGAGGAGTTAGCTTTTGGCGGGTGGCCTTTGGTCCTTAGCTCTTGGCCTTTAGCTTTTGGCGGGTGGGCGTTGTTTTGTAATAATCAGACAAACAACGCATTAACAGACAGGACAAACGATACCATTGCGACGCAATTAGGGTAAAACCCCGTAGCGGTGATATATTTATAGCCCCGTATGAAATGAAATGCGGGATTTGGTAAAAACGTAATGCAGAAAAATTTTATTCGCAGAAAAAAACATCGAAGCCGTTTTTTGTAGAGACGTTGCATGCAACGTCTCCACGAAGACACGGAACGCGGAGAAATAAAAAAATAGAATATTGGAAATTGATAAAACACCCATACGGGCGACAACCGGCGTCAGCAACGCCAAAAGCAAAAGGCCAACAGCCAAAGGCTTAAAGAGAAATTTGTCCCAACAAAAAAACAACCGGCGTCAGCAACGCCAAAAGCAAAAGGCCAACAGCCAACAGCCAAAGGGCCAAAGGCAAAAAAAAGAGAATACATATCAGCTACGCATTCTCTTTCGAAATAAAAAAATTATTAATCAAAAAGTTGTATTAAGAAAATTCCTGTATCCATCCAATACCCATTTTCATCAGCCAAAGTTTGCATTTTCAGCTCAATGTGTTTGGCAGGAACTTTTTTACCTTCGCTATCCAAGATATTTCTAAGAGGTCTAAACCTTTCTTTATTTCGCGGATCTCGTTCAAGGTCAAACGACAAAGGTTCTCTATCTTTCAGATCCTTAGCGGCGTCCATTGTAGAGTACGAAAGTTTGTACATCGGAGCAGCTATCCAATCGTCGGACGGCATTTGTCGTCTGCCGAGCAACATATGTCCGAAAAATTCTATTTTTTTGTTATCTGTATCTTCATCTAAAAACACAGATTTCAATTTAGCTTTCAAAACGTCGTATTCGCCAATATAATCAGCCGTAGAATCAAATTTTTCCTTCAACAACGAAGTATCAATTGTAAAATCCTCCAAACGACGTAGCGTTCCGGCCATCAAAGCCACAGTAGCACCAACAACAACGCTTGTTTTAGGATCTTTTATAACGCCGGTTTCGGTAGCAAAAGGATACCAAGTACCAATTCGATAATTCCCCATTTGGATAATTCTGTCGGGAGTAACCGGCAAGAATTTCAAGAACAAATCCTTTATAACCGGCAGTGTGCTTGGACGTCCCGAGAGCAAAATATAATCGCAGTTGTATTGCGCAACAATACCCGCCAAATCTTTTATCATTTTTTCAACAACATCTTTGACCACTTTATTTGTACGTTCGCCGTCGAGTTCCCAAATAACTTTTTCCATATCGAAATCCTTTGCACCCGATTTTTGAAGTTCTTTGTTGAGATAATTTAGCAGTTGCTGATTTGGTTTTGGATAATTTATGAACATCGAATCGAAAGTTCTAATTTCCGTAGGTCTTTCTTCGGCCGAATGTTGCAATATTTCAAAAGCCACCGGAATTGCAATTTGATTAGCAAATTGTTTTTTCATCAATTTATCAAAAGCAGTAGTTTTTCCCAAAAATGGGCCAAACAAGAAGTTCATAGTGTTTATGATATTCTGCGCACCACTTTTTTCGGCTGCATTTTTGATATTTGGCAAAATAATTCGTTCGATAACCCTTTTTACGATGTCGTCGCCGGCAAAATTAAATCCTTCCCAAAATTTTGGGTCAGGCGTAAGAACCGAAATATTGGCTTTCGGATTAGCCTGATACGAAGCAATCATAAGGTCAGTTGTTCCGCCCCCAATATCCACGCTGGCAATTGTAACCGCCGGACGTTCAGGGAATTTAGAATCCAAACGTTTTTTACCAACCGTATTTATGTATAAATTTGCATTATTCAAAAATCTGTTTGTAATTTCGCCATAAACAAAAGCCAACTGATTGCTTGTAGCCTCGTCGAAATTCCATTCTTTGCGTTTGTCGGGAGTTCGGGCAGCATCTTCGGCGTCCGGAATAATTGTCAGATTTTGGTCGATAAACGAACTGCCAAAATATTGTTTCAACGAATCCAAAGCGTCGGTAGCGTGCTTACGAAGCATAATTTGCTCGGTTTGCAACATTGCAGTAGGACAAGTCAGAACGATTCGTCTAAGTTTTCTTGGCAAAAATTCTTGACCTTGTCTTTTTCTAAATTCGTAGCTGTTTACAAATGTAATCGCTTGCAAAAATATTTCCGACATAGCAAAAGACATCAACGAACTTCTTGAAAAATAAGGATTTATAGCCGGTATCGGGCGACTATATCTTTCGGGGTCGTCTTCAAACAATTTACGTTGTCTTTCGATGTAAGTGCCGTCTTCGGTAAAAAGCTCCGCCAATCCGTACAAAGCAGGTTTTGCAAAATGGTCTTGTTTTTTCGAGATGTAAGTCCACGGAAATACACGTTTTTCGGTATCCCAGAGGTATCTTTTAGGACTTGACATTATCGAGTTTGAATTTTCGGCAGTGTTCAGCACAGCCATTCGTTGCGCTTCGGGACCTATACGCACAAGGCTTGGCCACGCAAACGCTTTGGGATTTCCGCTAAGCGTAAAAGCAGCTTCGTTTCCAAGCGACGATTTCACGAAAGCCAATCTCATTTCAAACGGGTCGGTATATGTGCGGTCAGGATAAGTTATGTCTCTGAGTTGCAACGGAATAGCGTCGGTAAATTCAAACGCTTGCCCTTCTTTTGCCGATTCTATCAAAATACCGGTTGTGCGCGAGTTTCCGATGTCCAAAACTAAATCAACATCAATAGAAATATCGTTTGAATTTAGAGTAGTTTTTGGCAAAAAATCGGCTTTTTCAAATATTTTCAACAGCGTCAAATAATATGACGTGTGCATAAAGAAATATTCGTCGTTGGGTTTTCCCATTTCGTCCATTTTTCTGTCGAAATCACCTTTTAGCCAATCCTGTACCCATTCGCGCGCAAAGAAAAACGAGTTGTCTTTTGGGTGTGTAGCACATTCAAAGACAGAATTTTTCGCATCGTTGTTAGACGGACACAAGTAAGCTTGGTCGTTGTCTTCGCATTTTGTGTCGAACGCCAGCACAACATTGTGGGTGTATTTAGAAGTTTCGTTAGTTCCCGGAATGCGACTAAACCAAATCATCGACCACGTTTCGGGACCTTGTTGGAATTTTTTACCGTCGTAACTTTTTCGGAGATACGGCAACGGAAGCCACGTATTTTCGTATAATTGTAGCGCTTCACGGGCTCGCACTGTGATTATTTTGTGTTCCGGAATTTTTTGTATCAAATGCGCCGGGATTTTCTCTTCGTCTATTTCGCCGGTTTCTTGATTCATAGCCAACGAAGCAATTTCTTCGGTAAGTTCTATAAAATATTGTTTTCGTTCTAAATAGTGTGGAAAGACAAAAGTGTATTCTTTGTTGCCTTCGCTGTCGGTTTCTTCTTTTTCAAAAAAATCGCTACTTATTTTCATAGCGGGAGTTTTTAGCCCCAAA